>Ga0070748_1000880_pt1 | contig 14162 bp, 12 predicted proteins | sample VirMetDEL_Nov_12_FD_77015 | JGI IMG/M metagenome (GOLD analysis project Ga0070748, IMG submission 77015) | Aqueous microbial communities from the Delaware River and Bay under freshwater to marine salinity gradient to study organic matter... | ecosystem: Environmental > Aquatic > Marine > Coastal...
CGATCCGAAGCAATTCACCGACGACAAGTTCGGCCTGGTGACCATCGGCGACATCCTCAGCGAACTGGAAAAACCCGGCCGCGACCCACGCCCGGAGTTCAAGACCGCCGAGTTCCAGGAAGGCGTAGAAACCCTCAACGACCTGCAACTGGGCATGATCCTCGAAGGCGTGGTAACCAACGTCACCAACTTCGGGGCCTTCGTCGATATCGGCGTACACCAGGACGGCCTGGTACACATTTCGGCGCTGTCGGAGAAATTCATCAAAGACCCACACGAGGCGGTCAAGGCCGGCGAAGTGGTCAAGGTCAAGGTGATGGAAGTCGACATCCCGCGTAACCGCATCGCCCTGTCGATGCGCATGGGCGACACCCCCGGCGAGAAGGTCGAAGGGCCACGTGGCGGCTCACGCGGCAACGGCAAACCGGGCAGCAATGCACCACGCACTGAACGTCACTCCAGCCAGGACAAACCCGCGCCGGCCAGTGGCGGCATGGCGGCGTTGTTTGCCAATGCCAAGCAGCTGAAAAAGTAGGTTCGCGCCAATCCTGTAGGGTGGGTTGAGGTGCGCAGCACCGATACCCGCCCTACAGCCTGCGCGTCGTCCTGACACACAAGCGCAGCGCTCAGCTATAACCCTCCTCGCCCGCCTCGGGTTATAAAGCGCTATCGGCCGGTTCAATCCGGTTTTCTCGCCCCCTTGTAGAGCACGTCTGGCGCCCCCATATTGAGGCGACCGATGCGTGAAGGAATGCAATCTTGAGCGACCTGTTCTCCCGCCGCCTGGCCCAGCTTGGCGAACGCGCCAACCTTTCCCTGCTGTCCCAGTGCTTGCACGGTATCGAGCGCGAATGCTTGCGCGTTGATGCGGACGGCCAGCTAGCGCTGACCCCGCACCCTGCTGCATTGGGCTCGGCACTAACCCACACGCAGATCACCACCGATTATTCCGAATCGCTGCTGGAGTTCATCACCCCAGCCGAAGCCGATCCGGCGGCAACCCTGGCCGAGCTGGAGCAGATTCACCGTTTTGCCTATAGCAAACTGGACGGTGAATACCTGTGGAGCCCGTCGATGCCCTGCGCCCTGCCGGACGAAGAGACGATCCCGATCGCCCGTTACGGCAGCTCGCACATCGGCGAACTCAAATACGTCTACCGCAAAGGCTTGGCCCTGCGTTATGGCAAAACCATGCAATGCATCGCCGGCATCCACTACAACTTCTCGCTGCCGGAAGCGCTGTGGCAATTACAGCAGCAGGCCGAAGGCAATACCTGCAGTGCACGGGATTATCAGTCGGCGCGCTATATCGCCCTGATCCGCAACTTCCGCCGCTACAGCTGGCTGCTGATGTACCTGTTCGGCGCTTCGCCGGCGCTGCACAAAGGCTTTATGCGCGGCAACCCGCATCAGCTGCTGGAGCTGGACGCCGAGACACTCTACTTGCCTTACGCCACCAGCCTGCGCATGAGTGACCTGGGCTACCAAAGCAATGCCCAAGCTGGCCTGACTCCGTGCTACAACGACCTAACCAGCTACACCGACAGCCTGCGCCAAGCCGTCGGCACGCCCTACCCGCCTTATGTGGAGATCGGCGCAAAGCAGGACGGCGAATGGTTGCAGCTCAACACCCATATCCTGCAGATCGAAAACGAGTACTACTCCAATATCCGCCCCAAGCGAGTCACCCATAGCGGTGAACGGCCGATCCAAGCCCTGATGGCCCGTGGCGTGCAGTACATTGAAGTGCGCTGCCTGGACATCAACCCCTACTTACCGCTGGGTATCGACCTCACCGAGTCACGCTTCCTCGATGCCTTCCTGCTGTTCTGCACGCTGCAAGACAGCCCGCTACTGGAAAGTGCCGAGTGCCATGCCTGCACCGACAACTTCCTCGCCGTGGTCAAAGAGGGTCGCCGCCCAGCGCTGCATTTGCAGCGTGATGGCCAGCCCGTAGCACTGCAAACCTGGGCCAGCGAACTACTCGAACAGATCATGCCGCTGGCTGATTTGCTCGACCAAAACCAGGGTGGCAACGCCCACAAGCTGGCCATGCAGGCGCAACAGGCTAAGGTCGACGACGTCAGCCTGACGCCATCTGCGCAGGTACTTGCGCAGTTACAGCAAGGCCTGAGCTTTACCGAGTTCGCCTTGCGCCAGAGCAAGCTGCACGCCGAGTACTTCCGCAGCCAGCCTCTGAGCGCCGAGCAACAAGCGGCCTTCGAGGCCAGCGCCGCCCAATCGCTGCTGAACCAGGCCGAGCTGGAAGCGCAGGAAGAAGGCGACTTCGACTGCTTTGCCGCCGCCTACCAAGCCAGCATCCTCGCCCCGGCTAACTAATCAGGCGACTGGCGAGTACAACCGGCCTACCCCCCAGGCCGGTATTTCGCCAACTGCATCACATAAACTGCCAGCGGTGGCAAAAGCGGGATCAGCGGCGCAGCCCTGCGCGGCCTATGCGGCTAGCATTGCACAGGTATATCCACTGCGAGCTGCCACCATGGCCTGCGCCGACCTCAACACGGAAGATGACCAGCACTGGAGCCTGGAAAGCCTTAACAAGGCTTACCAACAAGGCTACATGGCAGGGCTAACCGGGCAAACCAACACCCCGCGTGCACTCGCCGCCGATGTGCTGGTTGCCGCCTGGGAAGCCGGCTGGGACGACGGCCACGAGCAATTCGAGCTGCACAAACGCTACAGCGCCTGACCCCTCGCCTTACCCTCATCTGCACACACCCTTCACGCCCGTAGCCCTTCAGCCGCGCAGCGGCGTATCGCCTTGCCTTAGCTCTGTACTCCCCTTGCATCGCGTGAATTCGATTTTTATTCGATATAAATCGACAAATAATCATTATCAGACTGACATTCTGCTTTAAAAGCCGATTTTTATCGGATATAAATAGGCCATCCACTGCCATGACTCACCCGCGAGTCATGGCACAGTCGCAGGCCTCTGCTAGTGTCAGATGACCGCCCCAACTGCTCTTGAGGTGCCAAACCATGCCCCGTATCGTTACCGTCGCCGCCACCCAGATGGCTTGCTCCTGGGACGCCGCCGCAAATATTGCCAATGCCGAGCGTTTGGTGCGTCAAGCCGCCGCCAAAGGCGCGCAGATCATCCTGCTGCAAGAGTTGTTCGAGGCCCCGTACTTCTGTCAGAAGCCCAACCCGGATTACCTGCAACTGGCCACTCCCGCCGAGAGCAACCCGGCGATCCTGCACTTCCAGAAAATCGCCAAGGAGCTGCAAGTGGTACTGCCGATCAGCTTCTATGAACTGGCCGGCCGTGCGCGCTTCAACAGCATCGCGATCATCGATGCCGACGGCAGCAACCTCGGGATTTATCGGAAAAGCCACATCCCGGACGGCCCTGGCTACCACGAGAAGTACTACTTCAATCCCGGCGACACCGGCTTCAAGGTGTGGAACACCCGTTACGCCAAGATCGGTGTGGGCATCTGCTGGGATCAGTGGTTCCCCGAGTGCGCGCGCAGCATGGCGCTGCTCGGTGCCGAGATTCTGTTCTACCCGACCGCCATCGGCACCGAGCCGCATGACCCGAGCATCAGCTCGCGCGACCATTGGCAGCGCGTGCAGCAGGGTCACGCCGGAGCCAACCTGATGCCGCTGATCGCCAGCAACCGCATCGGCCGTGAAGACCAGGGCGACTACCACATCAACTTCTATGGCTCGTCGTTTATCGCCGACCAATTCGGCGCCAAGGTGCAGGAAGCCAACGAAACCAACGAGGCCGTGCTGATGCACAGCTTCGACCTGGACCAGCTGGAGCATATCCGCAGCGCCTGGGGCAGCTTCCGTGACCGCCGCCCAAACCTCTACGGCCCGCTAAAAACCCTCGACGGCCATCTGGCCTGCGAGTAAACCGCCTCGTAGGATGGGTTGAGACGCGCAGCGTCGATACCCATCATTACCCTCGATGGGTATCGACGCTCGCCCCATCCGCCCCTGCTCAATGTTTTGGTGAACCTATGACAACCCTGACCACTACCCCTCGCGCCGACGGTTTCCGCATGCCCGCCGAATGGGAGAGCCACAGCCAAACCTGGATGGTCTGGCCCGAGCGCCCAGACAACTGGCGCCTGGGCGGCAAACCCGCGCAGGCTGCCTTTAGCGCAGTGGCCAGGGCGATTGCTGAATTTGAACCGGTCACCGTGGGCGTGTCCGCCGGCCAGTACGAGAACGCCTGCGAGCGCCTCGCTCACGCCAATATCCGCGTGGTCGAAATCAGCACCAACGACGCCTGGGTACGCGACACCGGGCCGACCTTCGTCACTAATAACAGCGGCGAAGTGCGCGGTGTGGACTGGGCGTTCAACGCCTGGGGCGGCCTGAATGGCGGCCTGTACGCCAACTGGGTGCGTGACGATCAGGTGGCGCGCAAGATTCTGCAGATTGAAGGCTGCGCGCGTTATCGCACCGATGAGTTGATCCTCGAAGGCGGCTCAATCCATGTCGACGGCGAAGGCACCTTGATCACCACCGAGGAATGCCTGCTCAACCCCAACCGCAATCCGCACCTGAACCGCGAGCAGATTGAGCAGTACCTGGCCGAGCATCTGGCCATCGACACGGTGATCTGGCTACCAGATGGCCTGTTTAACGACGAAACCGACGGCCATGTCGACAACTTCTGCTGCTACGTACGCCCGGGTGAAGTGCTACTGGCCTGGACCGACGACGCCACTGACCCCAATTACCCGCGCTGCCAGGCCGCCATGCGCGTGCTGGAAAGCACGCGTGATGCCAAGGGCCGCCAGCTGATCGTGCACAAGATGCCGATCCCCGGGCCGCTGCATGCCAGCGATGAAGAATGCGCCGGGGTCGACCTGGCCGCAGGCACTCAGGAGCGTGACCCATCGATCCGCCTGGCCGGCTCTTACGTCAACTTCCTGATCGTCAACGACGGCATTATCGCGCCCACGTTTAATGACCCCAAAGACGCCGAAGCCGAAGCAATCCTCCAGCGCCTGTTCCCGCAGCACCGCGTAGTCATGGTGCCGGGCCGGGAAATTCTGCTGGGCGGCGGTAACATCCATTGCATCACCCAACAGCAACCCGCGCCGCAGCACAGCTAAGCGCAGATGCCCGGCTACGCTGGGCATTTAACAACCTATCGGCAAGCGGCGAGGGTGCCGGCGCGCAAGCAAATTCCCGCGTTAGGGTGCGAGTGTTATTCTCGCACCCATGAAATCACCCTTGCCCTCCTCCAGCGACAACGTCTCCCAACACAGCCTCTCCGACTCCAATGCCATCATTCAGGCGCTGGGCGGCGGCAAGAATAAACGCGCGCGTAAACTGCTGGCGCGCATGCACCCCGGCAAAATTGCCGCGCTGCTGGAGCGGCTGGACACCGAGCAACGTCTGACGCTGTGGCAGCAGATTGGCCCCGAGCTGGAAGAACGTACCCTGCATCACCTGAGCCCTAGCCTCAGGGCGCAGTTAGCCGGTGATTCTGCCGAGGCCAGCCTTGCCGCCAGTGACGAGCCAGGCAACAGCCAGCTGGAAGCCGTACGCCAGGCGTTGGCCCAGGGCAAACTCAAGCGGTTAGGCAAGTTACTGCACCGCATGCATCCCGCCAAAGTCGCCGGCTTGCTGGAAGCCATGCCACCTGCAGAGCGCAACCGCGCCTGGAGCATGGTCGAGACCGAACGCGCGGGCAAAGTGCTCACCTATCTGCATGACGAGATCCGCACTGCGCTGGCGCTGGAACTTGACCCTGAAGACCTGATCGCTGCCACAGCCCAGCTCGAACTGGATGATCGCGTCGACCTGATCCAGGCCTTGCCGGCCAAACTGGGTAACCAGTTGCTGCATGCCAGCAGCACGGCACAACGTCAGCAGCTTGAGTCGATGCTGTCCTACCCTGAAGATTCGGCCGGCGGCCTGATGAACGCCGACCCGATTCAGGTGCGCGCCGATGTCCAGGCCGGGGCCGTGTTGCGCTACCTGCGTCTGCTCGAACGCCTGCCGCCGCAAACCGACTTGCTGATGGTGGTCGACCGTAAAGGCCACTACCAAGGCGCCCTGCGCCTGAGCGAGTTGGTCACGGCGGAACTCGACCAGCGCGTCAGCGAGTTGATGCACCACGACATCATCGGTATTGCCGTTACTACCAGCGGTAACGAAGTGGCCCGATTGTTTCAGGACCACGACCTGCTCTCCGCGCCGGTGGTCGATGAGCATAATCGGCTGCTCGGACGTATCACCGTGGACGATGTGATCGACCTGATTCGCGAAGACTCCGACCGCGCCTTGATGCACATGGCAGGCCTCGACGATGAGGCCGACATCTTCGCGCCGGTACTGGTTAGTGCACGCCGCCGCGCCCTGTGGCTGGGCATTAACCTGCTCACGGCCTTCGGCGCCGCCTGGGTTATCGGCCTATTTCAGGCGACATTGGAGCAACTGGTGGCCCTCGCCGTGCTGATGCCGATTGTGGCCAGCATGGGCGGTATCGCCGGCAGCCAAACCCTGACGTTGGTCATCCGTGGCCTGGCCTTAGGGCAGGTGCAGAAAGGCAACATCCGCATTCTGCTCAACCGAGAACTGGGCATCTCCATCCTCAATGGCATGCTCTGGTCAGTGGTGATCGCCCTGCTGGCGGTGCTGTGGTTCGGCAACTGGGGAATTGGCGCCGTGCTCGGCGCCGCCATTCTGCTCAATTTGCTTTGCGCCACACTGGCTGGCTGGGGGATTCCGCTACTGCTCGACCGCATGGGCATTGATCCCGCGCTGGCCGGCAGTGTGATTCTGACTACGGTCACTGATGTGATTGGCTTCTTTGCCTTTCTTGGCCTGGCGACCATTCTACTGCTCTAGGCGCCTGCTATTGCGGCGTCAGTGCACGCACTGCACACACGGGGTCTAGCGTGCACAGCGCCTGATAGTGGCTGATAAACACCTGCCCGCCAAAGCGTTCGAGAAAGTCCGAACGCAGCAACCAATCCATCACCGGCCCTTTGACTTCAGACAGGTGCAGCTGCACCTCGGCACTTTGCAACTGTTCGGCAATTGCTTCGAGGGCGTCCAGCGCACTGGCATCAATCTGATTGACCCCTGAGCACATCAGCACCAGATGACGGACCTCAGGACTCACGGCAATCAGCTCGCCGATGCGGGCCTCCAGGTAGCGTGCGTTGGGAAAATACAGGCTTTCATCAACCCGCAACGACAGCACGCTCGCGCTCTGCACCGTGTCATAGCGCTGCACATTGCGAAAATGCTGGCTGCCCGGCACCTGCCCGACAACGGCCATATGCGGCCGGCTGGTGCGCCAGAGGAACAACAACAGTGACAGGGCAACGCCGAGCATAATGCCGGCTTCCACACCCTGTAACAGCACGCCGAAGAAGGTGGCTAACTGCGCGCAGCCTTCCGCTTTCGAGTAGCGCCAGGTGTGGCGGAAGGTCGGCACATCAATCAGGCCAAGCACCGCCACCAGAATACTCGCCGCCAATACCGCCTGTGGCAGGTGGCGCAATACCGGGGCCAGGCCAAGCACCGCGGCCAACATCAAACCCGCCGCAAAAATACCCACCAGCGGCGTAGCCATATTGCTTTGCCGGGCCACCGCAGAACGGGAAAAACTCGCCGCCACCGGCATCCCGCCGCTAAAGGCCGAGGCCACATTGGCTGCGCCCTGGCCCAGCAGCTCCAGATCAGGGCGGATCAATTGGCGCTTGCGCATAGCCAGGCTTTGAGCAATGGAGATGGACTCGATAAACCCCACCAGAGCAATCAACAGCGCGGCCGGTAGCAGCTCACGTAGCAGGCCCAGCTCCAGGTTCGGTAAACCCAACGTCGGCAGCCCCGACGGGACCTGCCCCACAACTCTGACCCCATAGGCCTCCAGCTGCAAAAGGCCGCCTACGGACATGGCCAACAGCATCACCAACAAGGCACTGAGCTGCTTCAGCCGCAGCGCCCAAGTAACTGACACGCCCAACAGACTCAGATTGCGCAACACCACCAGCGCCACCAAGCTCACCACGCCCAGCAACAGGGTCGGTTTATGTAACGCCGGCAATTGGGCGTATAACGCGGGAAGCACCTGCGGCAGGGTCAGACCGTCAACGGACACCCCCAGTAAATAACGCAGCTGGCTCACCGCAATCAGCACTGCCGCACCACTGACGAACCCAGAGATCACTGGATGGCTGAGAAAGTTGGCAATAAAGCCCAGGCGCAACAGCCCCATCAACAACAGCAGCGCACCGACCAGCAGCGTCAGCCCGATCGCGGCCGCACTGTAAGCTTCGCTACCGGCCACCGCGATCGGCGCTAATGCCGCCGCGGTCATCAGTGACAAGACCGCCACCGGCCCGAATGACATGGCCACCCCAGGGCTTGCACCGATCAACGCATACACCACCAGCGGCAAGATACTCGCGTACATCCCCGCCACCGCTGGCAAACCGGCTAACTGCGCATAGGCCAAGGCTTGCGGCACCAGTAACAGGCAGATCAGGCAGGCCGCCAATAGATCGCGGCCTGCCTGACCACGGTCGTAGTTGCGCACGGTGTTGAGTAGCGGCCACTTATAACGCATTCAACGGTACCTTGAGGTAGCGCACGCCATTGTCTTCGGCGGGCGGCAGGTGGCCGGCGCGCATGTTCACCTGCACTGCCGGTAACATCAGCGCAGGCATGCCCAGGCCCGCGTCGCGGGCCTCGCGCATAGCAACAAACGCGTCTTCATCAATGCCCTGATGCACGTGCACGTTGTTCGCACGCTGCTCCGCCACCGTAGTTTGGTAACGATGCTGCTCACGACCTGGAGCCAGGTAATCGTGGCACATAAACAGCCGTGTGCTGGCTGGCAAGGCAAATAACCGGGCAATCGAGCGGTACAGGACCCGCGCATCACCGCCGGGGAAGTCGCAACGCGCGGTGCCGTAATCGGGCATAAACAGGGTGTCGCCGACAAACGCAGCATCGCCGATCAAATACGTCATGCAGGCGGGAGTATGCCCCGGTGTGTGGATAGCACGAGCGTTCAAGGAGCCGATTTGAAAGGCCTGTTCATCCATGAATAACTCATCGAACTGACGACCATCGGTGGCGAACTCACTGCCGGCGTTAAACAGCTTGCCGAACGTGTTTTGCACCACGCGAATCTGCTCACCAATGGCCAGTCGGCCACCCAGGGCCGCCTTGAGATACGGCGCAGCCGAGAGGTGATCCGCATGCACATGGGTTTCCAGCAACCACTGCACACTTAGGCCTTGCTCACGCACATAGCTGATCAGCTTATCGGCGCTGGTGTAGTCAGTGCGACCGGCCGCCGCGTCATAATCCAACACCGAGTCGATAATGGCGCACTGAGCGGTGGCAGGGTCGCTGACAACATAACTGTAGGTCGACGTAGCATCATCGAAGAACGCTTCAATAGTGGCTGGCATAGAACCTCCAGAGAGACTGATACAGGTTAGGATGACGACTCACGCGCAGCTGTTCGGCGCTGCAACAGCGCAAACAGCAGCATGCCGGCGAGCATGGCAAGGACAAACAGCAGCACCTGCCAACGCCCAGTCAGCAAAATTGCCACAGCCGGCCCTGGGCAAATACCAGCAATGCCCCAGCCGATACCAAACAACAAGCTGCCGCCGATCAGTCGGCGGTCCAGCTCACGCTTGCCTGGTAACTGCATAGGCGCGCCCAGCAGGCTGCTACGTTGAAACCGTGCCCAACTGAACGGCAAAAACGCCACGCCAATGGCCGCCACCATCACAAACGCCAACGAAGGATCCCAAGCGCCGCTCAGGTCGAGAAAGGCCAGGACCTTGGCCGGGTTGGCCATGCCCGCCGCCAACAAACCGATACCGAAGATTATTCCGGCGATAAAAGCCGTCAGTTTGCGCATCTTCAAGCCCCCCAGAGATGACGTAAAACAAACACCGTGACGAAGCCGGCGCCCATAAAGCTCAGGGTGGCAGCCAGCGAGCGCGGCGATAGCCGTGACAGCCCGCAAACGCCATGACCACTGGTGCAGCCTGAGCCATAGCGGGTGCCAATACCAACCAGGAAGCCGGCCACTGTCAGCGCCAGCCAGCCGCTGTTGATCTGTATTTCAGGCAACCGGCTAAACAACTGCCACAGCACGGGGGCAAGCAGTATTCCCAGTAAAAACAGGGCTTTTTCCCCACGCCCCTCACCGGGCGCTAACAGACTGCCAAGCAGGCCACTGATACCCGCCACACGGCCATTCATAACCGCGAACACACTCGCAGCCAGACCAATTAACGCGCCGCCGAGCAGTGCGCTCCAGGGCGTGAAGTTGTACCAATCAATACTCATCATTCGGCACCTGCGCAGAAGTGTTGATAGAGCGTGTTGATCACCGCCAACGCGGCCGGGCTGCAGATACGGTAATAAATCTGCTTGCCCTCGCGACGCGTTTCCACCAGCCCCTCGCGACGCAACACCGCCAACTGCTGAGACAACGTCGGCTGCTGAATGCCCAACAGGTTTTCCAGCTCGCTCACATTCAGCTCGCCTTGAGAAAGCTGGCACAGCAGCAGCAGACGGTCCGGATTACTCAAGGCTTTAAGCAGCTGCCCTGCCGCATCGGCATTGCTGCGCAGCTGCTGAATATCTAACAGAGGGTCGTTTGGTTGCATGGCGCACTGCTCAATTAAGACAAAAACAATCTATTCTTTTATATATTGAATAACAAGCATCCATACCCAACTCAATGGCCTCGCTCAGGCGCATTTTGCAAACCTCAAGACGACGCTAAACGCTAACCATCAGCGTTTTCAGAGCATAAAAAACCCGGAACAGGGTCCGGGTTTTTTATGCTCTGCTTGCCGGCTGCTCAGCCGGCAGAAGCTGCCATCACAGCAGCGGCAAGGTGTAGCTGACAATCAGGCGGTTTTCATCGATGTCGCGACCGAAGTTGTTACGCATGGTCGCGTTGCGCCAGCGCACACCCAGGTTCTTGAGCGAACCTTCCTGGAACACGTACATCAGCTCGGTGTTGCGCTCGCGCTCCTTACCCTCGGAAACGTTGCTACCGCGGTCGATGTTATCGCCGCTCAGGAAGCGCGTCATAAAGGTCAGGCCAGGAATGCCGACGGAGGCAAAGTTGAAGTCGTAACGCGCCTGCCAAGACTTCTCGTCTTTGTTGGAGAAGTCACCGATTTGCACGTAGTTGACCAAGAACGGGTCGGTGCCATTGATGTAGGCAAAGCCCGTGTCGCCACTCATTTTCTGGTAACCCAGACCAAAGCTGTGGCCTTGGATGCCGTAGGTCAGCATGGCGCCGAACGCATTGTTGTCGACGTTGCTGCGACCGTCATCGGTGGAGCGCGCATAACGCACATCCGTTTTCAGGGATTGCTTGTCGCCCAGCGGCAGCACGTGCACCAGGTTGAACGAGTTCTGCTTGTACAGATCGTCCAGCTCGGAGTGGTAGTAAGCCGCCGTCAGATCCGCGTTGATCTTATAGGTGCCGCCCAGGTAGCTGAACTTGTCAGTGGTTACGCCACCTGTCGTGGTAATACCACGGGTACCGCCGTTAGCGCCGCTGCTGGTGTTGATGCGCATGTCTTGGAAGTCGCCCGAGTTACGGTCGTTCACTTCACGAATGCGCGCCGCATCCAAGGTCAGGCCTTCAATTTCCTGGGACAGCAGTTGACCGCCGGAGAATACCTGCGGGGTCAGACGGCTGTCGCTGGACGCAATGGCCATGTTCTTGAACTGCATGCTGCCGACTTTCAACACACTCTTGGAGACTTTGACTTTGGCAGCGACCGCCAGGTCGGACGAATAATCCTGCGAACCGCCCGAGGAACGATCCGGGGTCAGCAGACCACTGCCTGCGGTGCCGTCGCCGGAATCCAGTTTGAAACCGAGCATGCCGATGGCGTCGAGACCGAAACCGACGGTGCCTTCGGTGTACCCCGACTCAGCCCGCAGGATAAAACCCTGTGCCCACTCTTCGCTTTTGGACTGGCCAGTGCCTTCGCGGAAGTCGCGATTGAAATAGAAGTTACGCGCTTCAAGGGTGGCTTTGCTGTCACCGATAAAATCGGCAAACGCCGCCTGGCTCAGAGACAGGGTGCTGGCTGCGACGGCCAGGGCGAGGGAGGTCTTTCTCATTATGATTTCTCCAGTTGTGTGTGGGTTGCACATCGGTGCGGGTACTGTCTTCAGCCCATGAAGCGGCAGGCGCACACCGAATTCGGGGAGGCAGTACAGGGCCAGGCCGCAGCTCAGCGGCGGCCCTGCACTGGCCAAAATCAGGGGCGTAGGTGAAGACAGTCAGCGCGAACTGAGGAATGAGGACATAACAGCGGGCAGGTGCAGGTCATGGCGCAGGTCTCTTCATTTTTATTGTCGGCCGATGATTCTGGCCGTTATGAACGGAGCCCTACGCAGATACTGTGCCAGCCTCCCCACACTGCTTGCAGAGCCCGTTGTTACGCGGCTCTCATGACTCACAAGGGAAGGATTGGAGCGGACGGGGGAAGCGCTGATGAGCGGTTTTTTGCCGATGGCGCAAAACACATAGGCGGGTTATCGCCAGCCCTCTCGCGCTGCAACAGCGCGAGCCATCAATCGACTACGATCTGATTCTTGCCCTGACGCTTGGCCTGGTACATGGCTGCATCGGCGCGGGCATACAAGGCATCGAGGCTGGTGTCTTCAGGCCGTAGATGGGTCAGGCCCTGACTCAGGGTCACGCCAAAGGTCGCGCCCTCATGGTTAAAACTCAGGCGGCGCACATCACGTTGCAAGCGTTCAGCAATCTGCTCGGCCAAGGCCGGCTCGCAGCGCGGAAATAACGCGGCAAACTCCTCCCCGCCGATACGGCCGAAGAGATCGCCACGGCGCAACGTGGTTACACCGCTATAAGCCAAACGCTGCAACACCTGATCGCCCATCTGATGACCATGGCGGTCGTTGATCAGCTTGAAGTCATCCAGATCGAGCAGCAAAAAAGCCAGCGGACTACCGTATTCAAGGGCTTGCTCGAATTCACGTTGCGCGCACTCGAAGAAATGCCGGCGGTTGCTGCTCTGGGTCAGCACATCGGTGGTAGCCAGACGGTGCAGCTCGCCTTCCAGTAGCTTCTTCTCAGTAATGTCTTCGGCGATCCCAACAATGATAGGCGGCTTGCCCGGCGCACTTTCACGGCTGACAAAACACTTGTCGCTCAGCCAGCGTAATTGCCCATCCGCACGAATGATGCGGTATTCGCGCGCCTCAACCGCTCCGGTTTCCAGCACTTGGGCCAGGCTTTCGGCGGCGTACTCCATATCATCCGGGTAGATGCTGTTGTGCCAATTTTCATAACCGGCCATCAGCATCGCAGCGGAGCGACCGAAAATCCGCTCATAGGCTGGGCTGACATAAATTATCCGCTGGGCATTCCAATCAAGCGCCCACAACACCGCATTTACGCCACCTAACAGGGTACTGAACAACTGCTCACGTTCCTGCAAGCGCGCGACCTCACCCCGTGTGTGTAACAACGCCAGGGTCAGCTCTTCATGCTCAAGCTGATGCTTGCTGATTTCGTCCATAAGTACCGCCGAACTACCCAGAGTTTTCACAAAAAAGCCCGCCAAATAGGCGGGCTCTTATGACAAGGTAAACAGTTACATAGTTGCAGCCGGCCGCAGCGAATAGGTTTTCAACTGCTCGGCAAATTCACGCAACGACTGGATGCCACTGGCCTCGGCGTCGCTGACCCAATGCTTAATGGCTTCCAGCATGTCGTGGCCACTGCTGCTGGTTTTGACCCAGATCTGCTGCAAGGCCAAGCGTTTTTCGTAGATCACTTTGAGCGCCTGACTTTGCTCCAACATGCGCTGAATGCGTGCGTGGTGGCCTTCATCGAGCAGGCTCGGTTCACGCGACAGCAAGCGCTTGGCACGATGGAAGTGATGGCGCACTGAAGCATCGGCCTTGGCCAGCTCTTGCTGCACCAGCGGCGCAATCACCAATTTGCGGTACTGCGCCATGATCTGGAAACGGTTGTTGAGGATCGCCATGGCGGTGTCCATGTCCAGACTGCGCTTGCCCTCAACTCGGTGGGCGATGGGCGCAACCCGCTGTACTTTGGCCAATCCACAGGCGCTGAACAATTGAATCCAGGCCCAGCCCATGTCGAACTCCCACTTCTTCACCGA
>Ga0070748_1000881_pt1 | contig 14142 bp, 14 predicted proteins | sample VirMetDEL_Nov_12_FD_77015 | JGI IMG/M metagenome (GOLD analysis project Ga0070748, IMG submission 77015) | Aqueous microbial communities from the Delaware River and Bay under freshwater to marine salinity gradient to study organic matter... | ecosystem: Environmental > Aquatic > Marine > Coastal...
GAGAAGCAATGATGCTGTTTATGGTTATAAGAATGATTATGCTTGGCAAAGAAAAGTGTTAAAAATGTTAGCAAAAGATTTAAACATAGAAACAGGAATTATTAAATGGCAAGTTCAAAACTTACACGTTTATGAAAAACATTACAGATATTTGGAAACATAGATACATGGAGCTTGCTTGGCATATAGGCACATGGAGCAAAGACCCATCAACTAAGGTTGGTTGCGTTGCTATTGGTGATAGTGGTCAAGTCTTAAGCCAAGGCTACAATGGTTTTCCTAGAAAGTTTAATGATAATATTGACTTGTATTTAGATTCAGAAAAAAAATACAAATATATAGTGCATGCAGAAATGAATTGCATTTACCATGCAACATTAAATGGCATATCTTTAAAAGGTAGCACTTTTTTCGTGTCTGGACTAAATGTTTGTCATGAATGTGCAAAAGCAATTGTACAAACTGGAGTTAAGAAAGTTATTGCTAAACCAAAGAAAAATTATAAACTTAAATGGGAATCATCATTTAAAACTGCAAGCGAAATATTTAAACAAGGAGGAGTAGAATATGAAATATTGCATAACAAACCCGATTGCTAATATACCAGTTAACCAAAAAAGCCATGTTTATGGTTGGGCACTACATTGGTCTGAATTATTAAATGCCAACATAGAGCATAAGTGCTCGGAAGATATAAATAAGTACAGCATAGTGTATGTAGATCATGGAGCTAATTTTTCTGGCGCACTAAATTTGTTTGGAGGTTTATCGGAAGATGTTTATAGAAAGTTTAATAATATTATGGCTGCTAATGAAGTTGTTTCGCTTAATATTAAAATGCCTAATTATGGTGAAATGTTTAAAACACGATTAAACGCTAAATCAACCTACCATAAAATTAATAAAGAATGGTGTAATGATGTAAGTGCATTCTGTCAAAGTGTAGAAACATTATGTCATAAAGATATTAACTATACAGGCATAACTATAGGTGATAGTCATTCAATTGCTTTTTCAAAGAAAGGAGACTTAATCAACAAGATGGATGGTAAAACCATGTTTGGTCAATTAGGTGTAGCATTCCCACAATACTTAAGTAATATTAATTTATCAAAGTTAAAAAGAATAACAATGTGTTTTGGATCAATAGATATACGCCACCACATATTAAGAAAAAATACCGACGTTGTTGCTTTAGTCATGCCGTATATAGAGAAATGCAAGGTCTTACAAAACACATACAATATTCCTGTAGAAATATCAGCTCCTGTTCCTATTGAATATGCTGAACGTAAAATACCAAAATCTGGTTTTTACCAAGGCGAACCATTTTATGGCTCTGTTAGTGAAAGACAAAACATTACAGCACTTATGATTAAACTGTTAAAAGATAACTATGATAATGTTGTAACTCCGCCGATGGATTGGTATTTCATGAACCCAGAAGAATATGCAAAAACAAAAATGGAATTAAATAGTAGCGTTCATATTGCACCAATAAATTATAGAAGAAATAATTGGGGAAATTATGCATAATAATCATATTGTTGACGGGATCAATAAAGATTTGCTTATGGATAATTACACATACAGTCAACATCATTATCTACATTTAGCACGAAACTGGACAGACCCATACCCTAAACCAATAGTTAAAAAGCACGACGGTATTCGTGTTGTTAGAGAAGATTTAATCACAGGAACAAAGGTCAGAGGTGCTAGTGCGTTGGTTAGTACAATTGAGCAAGATACATTAGTTTATGTGCAACCACGTGTAGGTTTAGCTGGAGTAAGTTTATTGGATGTAGCTGAAAAATATAATAAAAAAGTCGTACTATTTATGCCTTCTAGTAAAAAAATATCAGATCATCAAGCATGTTGTATTGAAAGAGGAGCAAAACCTAAATTTAAAAGAATAGCAGCAATGCCAAATTTAAACTTAGCTGCAAAACAATGGGCAGAAAACAATGATGCATATTTTATTCCACTAGGTCTAAAACACAAAATAGTCACTGCAGGAATTGTGAAAACAGCAATGCAAATAAAAGCTCCTAATAAATGCTATATTGCAATATCAACAGGTGTTTTATCAAGAGCATTACAAATAGCATGGCCTAATACAGAGTTTGTAAGCGTTGCTGTGTCGAGAAACTTAAAACATGGTGAGTTAGGTAGGTCGGAAGTAATTTCGGACTCCTTATTGTTTCAAAAAGCAGAAGACCTTTCTAACTTGCCCCCGTTCCCAACTGTTCCAACATATGATGGTAAAGTGTGGAAGTATATTCCTAAAAACACTAATGAAGATATTTTGTTTTGGAATGTTGGTGCTGAGCCTGAATTAATAAATAAAAAACTATATGAACAGATTGATAGTTATAGGGATTGGGAATGATTTTTACAAAACATTATCAAGAGTTTCTTAGGTATTATGATTTAGCAAAGCAACAACAAAAGCTTTGCAATTTAGGAGATTTGCCACACATTGATTCCGATGTTAATGATGATTTAATGCAAAATGTTGAGCTATATGATGTTGTTGAAAGAAAATATGCCGGTTTTAGCCAAATAATAAATGATATTTTTTATCAAAAAACAGATGCTCACCCCTATATCAATAAAATTAAAAACAATACAGCAACACAGCAAAGAATGGAAGTTGTTAATAATTGGCACGGTATTAAACACGACACGCAAACCTGGTTTTATATTTTTTTATTACACAGGTTAACAGGTTCAGCTATTAATTATGCTCAAAAACCTTCAGGTTACCACAATACTCTTTTATTTGATATGCATAAATGTAGAGACATTAACGATATAAAAGAGCTCGTTAAATCAACAACTAGAACTTTTTACACTTCAGTAGGTTATCAATTTCCTAGGTTTCCTAAAAATAATAAATACAAAAGAGGTGGGGATTATTTTTTATGTGAATATGCAGAGCAACTTATATATGATGTTTGCAACTATTTAGACAAAAAAAAGAATGTTGATTTTAGAGAGTTGGGCGAATTCATGTTTAAGTGGAATAATGACAAAGGATTAGTTAAATACAAATTTCAATATTCAGCATTTTTAGCAGATATTGCAGATTGGTTTCCTCAGTATATTAATAAAGCAAGTCACTTTTACTATGGTTCTAATGCTGTTGAGTGTATTTCTTATTTAGCTAAACCAGAAAAAAAATCTAATAAGTTAAAATTTTTAGATAAGATTATGGATAGAATTTATGAAGACACTAAAGCATTTCCATACAATGCGGAAGATGTTTGTTGTGATTATATTAGATGGGTAGAAAATTATATTAAACCTGGATCAGATTATGAGCACTTAGATCGAGATAAAATATGGTCAAGCTGTAGAATCACAGACCATCCAAAAGGTAGGCAAAAAAATATGCTAAAACTTAATTTAGTGTCATCATTCAATGATCTAAAAGACCACCCAAGCGATTATAAAGTTTTAGAAATGAATAACTTAACTGTACACGAATATAAAAAAATATTAAATTAAACTAAAGGAGATTTTATGAATATTGCACAAGGCAAATTTAGTAATGACAAACATGCATCATGTTCAGGGCTTCCTGCTCTATTTGGTGTATCTGGTTATGAAACACGTAACGAATACATGCAGTCTAGATTAGATGCTAGAGCTGGTAAAAATGTTAGAAGTGAAAAAGGGATAGCAGCTGAAATGGGCGATAGACTTGAGTATTCTATTCTGCAATTAGTTGTTGATAAGCTTGATCTTAGAAACTTTCAACATGATATTGCACATGCAGTATCACATGAAGAATACCCACTAGAAGGTTCGATAGATGGTATAGCATTTGCTAAAAACAATATTATTAAACCTGACAATGAAGTTATCTATACAGAAGATGATGAAGATACATTGTTGGATGGTAAGGGAATTTTAGAAGCTAAAGCCACAGCTTTGATGCCTAGCGCTGATGGTAAACCTCCTTTGTATAGAGGTGTTCTACAAGTTAAAGCATTAATGGCAATTACAGGATATAGCTGGGCAGCAATTGGAACATTGCATAGAACAACAATGCCTAAAATATGTGTTTACCGAAGAGATTTTACTTTTGAAAAAGAATTAAAACAAACAATATTGGATTTTGAACGAAGGTTAAAAGAAAAGGATTACTATCCACCAGTAACATTGAAAGATACACAAATTATTTATCCTGAAAATAAAAAAGATATTTTATTAGATTTAGATACACAGGAAGTTAATTCTCTTTGCGACCAAATTACAAGTTGTGAAGATCAAATTAAAAATTTAACAGAAATTATTACTAAAGGAAAAATTAGACTACAAGAACTAATGGGCACAGCTTCAAAAGCAACATGTCAGAAATATAACCTTGATTGGGGTTCTATAACTTACAAAGACCAACCCGAAAAAATTGTCCCAGCCAAAGATGGTTATACTATTCGGAAAAAAACAGTAGCAATACGTAAAATAAAAGATGAATAAAGCGGAAAATGATAAAGCTTACAAAATTTACATGAACTTGAGAAAATCGAACAACAGGTTAAGTCCTGAAGACATTGTTTCAGTTGTTCGAATGTTAGGATATGATATTAGTGATAAAACTAGTCACACATGGTATCAAGAAGCATAAAGCTCTGCAAAGACTGTAATATTAAAATAACGAGAAAAAACGCATATATTGATCGTGGAAACAAGATAAGAGCTAGATGTAAAGCGTGTGATTACAAATATCGCTCAAAAAGAGCAGGCCGAGATGTTTATGCTTACATGGATAAATTATTTTCTGGACTAAGGTATGAAGTTATATCTGGAAATAGAAGACCAAGCCGTGTAGACATGACTTGGAATATTACACAATCTCACATTTATAATTTATATCATTTACAAAAAGGCAAGTGTAATTTAACTGGACTTCCTATGACTTGGAAAACAGGCCAAGGTAAAGTTGATTCTAATATTTCTATTGATAGAATTGATCCAAAAAAAGGTTATGAACCTGACAATATACAACTAATTACATATAGGTCTAATATAATGAAACACAACATGAGGGAAGATAATTTTATGAAACTTATTAATATGATGTGTTCACATCGTCTTTACAAGCTAAGAAGTAAGAGGCGTTAATTCTTGCGCGCCTTTTCACTTGTAAAGCATACCTACTATCTAGTAATTCTTTAGCAGCAGTTTCCCAATCTCTTGAATCTACAGCATCTAGCATTTTTTCAAAATTAAGTAATTTAGATAAACCTAAGTTATATGTCATATCTACCAATACTAATTGAGCTTTTTCAGGCAAGTCATCAAACTTATTAATGATTCCTCTTAATTCTTTATAACTTTGGTTAATATCATTTATTAACAAATGCTCTGCTTCTTCTTTAGTAATTCCTTTTTGTTCTATATTTCTACCATAACCGATTGTTGTATAACCAGCTGTACATTCATAAGCTAAACTTGAAAACCCTTCATATTCTTTTATATGTTCAATAACTTCTTTTTTCATTAACCTAATGGGTTTGCTAGAGCATCCATTCCTTTCCATATATCATCAACTTCTCGTTGATGTAATTTAATTTTATTTTCTAGGTCTTTTATTCTGTTTTCATAAGATTCAACAAGCAATTTGTTTTCTTTTGCCACAACGTCAATATCTTTAAATTTGTCTTTAAGGTCCATTAATTCTTTTTGTGCTTCCATTATTAATGATAAGTTAGTACCAAGCTCAGCTAATTTGCCTTGTAACGAGCTAATATCGTTGTCAGCAATTGATTGTTCAACAGAAGATAAACGAGCTTCCAGGTCTTTAATGTTTATACCATAAGAGCTATTGCTGTTAGCTAAGTCATCAATAATATTAATACGATTATAAAAATCGCTGACATACCAAACACCACCAGCAAGGCCTGAAATAATAGGCAAAAAGATAGCAATATAAATACCCTTAAATGTGAATTTTCCAATTTTAAGTTCAAAATCATTCATTGCATTGACTAAAGTCATAACCGCAAACTATTGGCGATGTTAAGTAGAATTCTTGTTCCTGTCCTGCTGTGTAATATTCTTCCGCAGACTTATAGTATTGAGACATGTCAACAACAACCTGCACGCTTTCCCATGCAACTGTCAACATACCAACCTGAGCATCAAAAGTTAAATTAGCATCTAGAAAACTATTTCTATATTGGTCTGCTGTAGATTGAAATTCGTTCATATAATCTTCATTAGATAAGACGGCAGTAAATGATGCATATTGATTACCATAATCTTCAATGTCAGTAATAGCTTGGTTATAATCAGCTACTTCTTGTTCAGTTAAATAAACATCATTATCTTGAATAAAGTCTTGTAAGGCTTCTTGATCAGCAATGTCACCAGTTTGAGCAGCATTGTCAGCTTGTTCTTGTATTTCGATAACAGTAACAATAGCTAAGGTTGCTTCAACAAAATCATTAATTGATTGTTCCATGTTTTCTTGTGCGGTTTGTTGGTTGTTGTTAATAAAATCTTCTGCTGAATAAAAAGTAGCATTTTCAACATTGGCTAACGCAGAATTATAAGCATCCATATTGTCAAACGTAATATAACCAGCTTGCAAAACACCATTCGGAGCTATATAACCAGAAGGAGCATAATATATAAAGCCACCAATACCTTGTATTGCCATATCTATATTAGTTCTTAAAGTTGTTGATTGGTTTAATAGGTCATCAACTGCCTGATTTGAGTGAACTTCTGAAGCGTTCAGAAATGCTAAGAGAGGTAGTAGTAGTTTCTTCATCGGTGTTTCCATTAATACTTAGTATTGTATTATAAAACTCCTGTTTATCGTTATAATTTTTCTCAGTTTTGTATTTTATTTCATCACAATCAATTATTTTTTTTGTATATTTGTTTCTTTGACAAACCTGATAAGGTTCTTTTTTAATTCTTACTTTACCGTAGTTCGGGATATACATTTCTGGATTTTGTTTAATTGCTAAATATGCAGCACGTCCAGCGACTAAACGTGAATTAACTAATATTGGACAAGGCGTGCCGCTTGTGAACATTGCTTCCCATACTGCAGAATCCTGGCACATTAAGGCAATACTAGCAACTTTCATATTAAGATCAGATAAAACCTTAGCATCTCTTCGTCTGTTACAGTTCTCATCTTGTCGGTAAGCACCAGTGGACAGGCCTAAACCAAATGATTGGATGCCTCCATTTGTTGACATTAAACATGAATCCATTCCATTAGACATTAAGCTAGGAGATATTGCTGAACCTACAGGCATAGAGCCAGGAGAAGAACCTGCACCACTAAAATTATTAGTAGTTGCTGTTGTTTCATTAAAAGAACTGACGGTCGAATTGTTGTTATTTGTTCCAAAATTATCGGCTGATTGATTATTACCATTATTGTCTGTATCTTCTTGCGCTATTAAAGACATGCTTATAAAAAAAGATAATAATAAGTAAAAAGAATAATTATTGTTTTTGTAATATTTAGCAAAGTTATCCATTTTTATATTATAAAAGGTGGGCAGGATTTATGAAATATATAAGGGGTAAAGGAGATCAACCTGCCCTAGATTATTAATAACATTATAGCAACTAATGTTGTAGCTAAAAACCCTGTTGTTGAATAGATCGCAACATCTATTTTAGTGTTTAAAGATTTAATGTCTTGTTTAAGTTCTTGTAGAGTTGTAAAAACTGTTTTTGATTGTTCATGACATTGGGCTAAATGTTCCTTTAGATCAGAATTAACCTGTGAAACAGTAGCCCTGGCCATTTTATTTATCTTCTTGTGCAAGAACTAATTGCTGTTCTAGCTGATTAGCTTTTGCCATATAGTGATTTACAAGTTTTTCTAGTGCCTTAACCTGATCTTTTAATTGATCTGTTTCGTTAGGCGCTTTATTTTCTTCTTTTGCCACTTTTAACCCCTTTTCTTAATGAAAGATAATCTACAAAATCATATACCTTTTTATTCCAATCTGCTTTTGGTTCAGGGTATAGGCGAATAATTACGTTAGCTAATCCTACGAAAGCCAATAAATACATTAATAAATCTAAAATCCACATAATATAATTAACTCCAAATGGCAGCACAAACTGTTTGTACTAAAGCATCTTCACCAGAGTAATCAGTTGCAGCGCCATCGTCAGCTACATACTTAGATAAATGTTTAACTCTAGTTGCTGTCACAGGTAAATCTGCATCAGAACTATCATCAAGCGTATCTTCATACACAACCATCATGGTTTCATGTTTAGCATTTGCTGTGTCGGCAGCAGAACTGTCGCTAGGTGGATAAACCTCTAGTCTTTGTACTACTGTTGTTTTTGTAATTGCCATGTCATAAATTATATATTATTTTTTAGTGGTTCAACAACAATTTTACCATGTTCGTTTGTTAGTGTTGATTGGTGTATTTCTTTATCTTGTCTTTCACCTATAACCATCCAAGAAACCTGTGCTTTAGATTCGTGATTTTGACAGTCAATAATTAACTGTGAACCCATAACTTTTGCTCTTACCATATCCCAAGTATCTTCATTGTTAACAAATGCTCTAAGCTCTCTGTTAAGTGCTAAGAATGTGCCTGGTATCATATTAAATTCATCATCTAAATCGATAATTGCTCTACCATTTTGTAAATTAATAACACCACTGTAAATATTATCAGCCTGTGGTGATTCAACAAATGAGTGTACTAAATGGTGTGTGTCTGGTTTAAGTGGGTGATCTATCTTGAATGAACCTGATGATTTGGATAGAGAACCATGAACTTGTACACCACTTTCAGTAATGCTCATCATTTTGTTGATACCGAATGGGTCGTCACCTAGTTCGTCAGATTCAGCAGTAACATAAAACTCCATAACTCCTGAGTTATTTTCTGCACCATTAGCTTTGAGATTTATCGTGCCACAAGAATTACTGCCACTATCAAACCATTGAATACTACCTTTAGATGCTGTTGTGCTTGAGGTTGTTTGTTTAAACTGCATTTCAGCACTATTAGGTTGTGTAATAATCAAAGGTTGTGCTAATACAGTTACAGCAGAGTTATTGACCTGTAACCTCATTGAGTTGCCAGTAGTTACTTGAAAAGTATCATCTGATGGAAATTGTATATGTGTATCGTTATCACCATAGTGTGTTATTTTTTGTGGTAAAAATATTTCATTTGGTATCAGGTTTCTTGAGCTATCTATAACAGTTGTTGTACCCATCTGCAAATCACCAGATGTTACTTTTACATTTCCATTTGTATTTTGTATTTCTAATGCTTTATTGCTTGTGCCACCAAAAGTGAAATAAAGGTCATTTCCGTTATTATCAATTCTATTAACAGAACTAACACCACTACTTGTTATATATAAATTTTGTACAAAGGCATCAGGTACAACAAGATCACTATTGAAAGTTGCTTTACCTTGTGCTGACATATCAAGATGTAAAGCCTGAATAGTAGAACCACCATCATTACCTTTAAATATAATGTCATCATCAGAAACACTAGAAGCAATTGTTAAACCAGCTGTACCTGTTTCAATATACGAATGAACAGCACCATTCTTACCAAAGGTTATTTGTTTAGCATCTGCTGTATCGTCTCTTGCAAGATTAAGGAAACCTGCACCTAGTTCTCCTGAGTTGGCATCTGCTGGTGTACCACCTACCCCAACGCCTGAAGTGATACTTACCAAATGATTGTCTGCTTCTATCGCACCACTTACAGCAACACCATAAGAAGTTGTTTCAAACTTTTTAGAAGTATTGTGATATAAACCTAGTCCTCCGCCTGGTATCATATAAGCCATTAAGTTATTACTTCCATCTAAAAAGTTAATAAATGTACCATTTGATTTAATATTTAAATTACCAGTACCAGCATCAGTTACATAACTATCTGTACCGTCATGATAAATTTGTAAATCAGTACCGTCACCAAACTTAATTTTTTTAGAATCAGCTAAAGATATGGATTCAAGGTTAGTCAGGTTTCTTGAACTGTCTATAACAGTAGTGCCACCAATCTGATAGCCACCTGCTGAAGTATTGAAGTTGCCTGATATAGCAGTATTACCAACTACACTAAAGCCAGATGACCCAAATCTACCTTTCTCACTACCACCATCTTTAAAGATTATGTCGCCACCATCTGCATCAAGGGTGAGATCCCCTGCTACATCAATAGTCATATTTCCTGCGTTGACTAAATTGTTACCTGAACCTATTGTTAGCTGACCTTCAATCTCAGAATCACCATGTGCAAAGAGTTTACCGATATGATGTTCTGAAGTTGGGTCATTAGAAGTATCAAATAGAGTTGTACCTGTGGTGATTGTTCCTGCTGTTAGACTTCCTGAACCTGTCCAGTTACCACCATGTCTAGTTTCTGCTACTACTGCTATTCTGGCATAATCACCAACTCTGACCCAAACAAACATACCCCCTGAACCATCATCAATAAGTACGGCTTTAACATTATTAGAACCAGCAGCATCATCATCATGTTCATACCACCAACTACCTCTTGCTGTACCATTTCTTTGAGCAAAACTAAAATGTATTTTAGGGCTTTCTGTTGATGTGCCATAATCATAAGCAAAGTAAATGCAACCTGTAATTGCACCATCAGCAGCATCATTATATTCAATCTGACCTAAGAAGAAGTCACCACCACCTGAACCTGTTGTTATGACATATTCTCTATGTGAATTATCGGTTGTTGTGGACTGAAATCTGCTACCACTTGCAGTTATTCTGCCTGAGGTACTAAGATTACCACCACCTGAATAAGTGCCGATATTGGTTAAATTCCTAGAACTATCAACTATCTGAGTTGAACCGATACGATAACCAGAAGCATAAACATTATTGATATTAGTTAAGTTGCCAGATGTATCAAGTATTGTGCCTAGTGTAGTTTCTGCAATTGCACCTGTTACTGTAATCCCACTTGAGGTTGTAGCTAGTTTGACTACATTATTGTGATATAACTGAACAGCACCATCTTCTGTACCAACCATCATGTTTTCGTTTTGAGCAGAGTTTTTTACAATAAATTGACTAGAACTTAAAATTAATCCACCAGTTCCGTTGTCATGTATTCTACTGTTAGACCCATCGTGATAGATTTGTAAATCTTCATCAGTACCAAATTTTGCTTTTACACTATCTGAGAATCTAATGTCTTTTGAAAAAGCTACAATTTCATTTGAACCATCAATTCTTAGATAGTCTGCTAAACCGCCACTTCCATCATCTGACTGTAAAACTATATCTGCATTATTTGCTTGGTTTCTTATTACTAAATGACCTGTTGCATTATCTAGGTATGAATCATACCCAGTATGATATATTGCAAAATCACTACTTGTGCCTAATTTAATTCTTTTGGTATCAGGCATGAGGATAGATTCAAGGTTAAGCAAGTTTCTAGAGCTGTCTATTACAGATGTACCATTAACTTTGTAATCACCTGTTTTTAAATCTAGGTGTCCTGAACCATCTATAGACATACGACTCGTGCCACTAGAAGCACCAATCGTAGCACCTGTTCTAAAGTCTAAACTTCCATTTACATTTAATATTGTATTTATTCTCGTTGAATCTTTAAAAAATAATCTGCTTGAAACAGCGCTGTTAGTAGTGTCTTGGTTAAGAATTAAACCAGCAACATCTGCTGATGTAATATCCAAATTAGTATCTGGACTGGTAGTTCCCAAACCTAAACGACCATTTACATCAAACCTACCTCTTTCAGCTGAGTTTGTAAAAAATCCAATAGCACCTGCTGAACTATCATTAGACTTGAGAGCCAACATATTTGGAGTTGAACCATGAGTAGAACCATAGGCTATTAAGAATTTTTCAGAACCACCATCTTTGCCGTCCATAACAAGTTGTGCAAAATCAGCACCAGCATTAGTGGTGAATGTAAATTTAAGGTCATTATCAGTTGAGTTTCTAATAAAACTTGAACTGTCAGATGTGACACCTAATAAGCCTGTAACATCAATACCTGTTGAGGTGGTAGCTATTTTAGCTACACCATTATAAAACAAAGTAACTGCACCGTTAGCATCACCTGTAAGATATTGCTCACCATTAGCATATCTTCTAAGGTCAAGAGAATCAGCTCTGATATAAAGATTACCCGTTCCAGAATCAGTAATGTATGAGTGATTACCTGTGTGTTTGATTTCTAAGTCATTACCTGCACCAAACCTTGCTGAGCTATTATCGCCAAAGTCAAGACCATGAGAAATTTCAAAGTTGTCGTCAGTTGCGTTCCAAGTTAGTGAAGCATCTGTCGTTGAATTAACAGCATCTTGTATGGTAATACCAGCGCCATCAGCGTTAGACGAGGTATCTCCAGCACCATAATTAAGAGTAATGTTTTTATCTTTGACATCTAGGTTAGTAGTATCAATCGTTGTGGTTGTGCCTGAGACTGTTAGATCGCCTGAGATAGTAGCACTGCCTGTTATGGCTACACCTGATGAGGTTGTGGCTAGTTTTTCTGAGTTGTCGTAATAAAGAGCAGTTTCAGCATCAGTAAGTCCTTTAAATAAAATTTGACCATTTGTAGTAGTTAAATATAAATTTGTACCTGCTAGTGTTAGATTGCCTGTACCATTATCTTTAACGTAACTATGACTACCATCGTGATAGATTTGTAGATCATCACTTGCACCAAGTTTTATTTTCTTACTGTCAGCTAAATCTATATCACCTGCAAAGGTTGCATTACCATCTTGAGTAAATTCTAGTGCATCTACAGGACTTCCTAGATTTTCTGATCTAATTATTAACTTGTTAAGATTTCCACTACCTGAACCTTCGTAGAAGAATCGCCAACCATATCCTGCACCATTACCTCTATTACCAAAATAAATTGCAGCATCAGCACCATCTAAGTCTGAACCCCCTATATATAATTTGTCGGAAGTTTGTGCATTAGTGTTACCACTTCCAAGAATTGTTTGTCCAGATGTTGTGACATTAACGATATTATGCAAATGCCTAGCTGAGCTTATAACATTTGTAGAACCTATTTCAAAGTTGCCATCTGCATCAAAGCCACCATAATTGACAGGTGTACCACCTGAATCTACACCTTGAAAAACTATTGCACCTTTGGCTGTGTTATTCCTAGCCCTAATATTTAGTTGTGTGGTTTGGGTAATATCAGTAAAAGTATTAGTGCCTTGATCGTCTTGTAGTTTTAGTAAAGGTGGATAACCAGATGTACCCCCTGCTGTGGCGATCTTGATGCCAGTAAACTCTGTTAAGTAAATTGAGCCAGATTGTGTTGTCGCTGTAATTAGGTCATCTAAATTAATACCATCTAAGACAATCTTATTAGCATTAATCGTATTCTCGACAGTTAAGTTACCTGAGATATTTAGGGTTGTGCCATTCCATGACAGCTTATCTTTTAACGAAAACTGTCCTGTGTTATCAAAGTAAACAGCCGTATTAGTATTGTTAAATGTGCCTGTGCCATGATACATCTTAGTAGCATCAAAGCTAAAGCCACCGATAGAGCCTTGCCCTATATCTACTGTAGTGATTGGCGCTGTGGTCACAGCAAAGGTTAGCTCTACAGGATCGGATTCTGTGCCTAGTGAATTAATAGCAGAGACTTTAGCAAAAAAACCTGTGTCAATATTTATGCCATCTAAATATATTTCAGTAGCTTTTACTCTTTTATCAAATCTAGTTTTAGAATTAGAATCAGATAATATCTGCACCCTAAATTCAAAAGATGGGTACTCAACAGAATCAGACCAAGTTAATTTAGCTGGTTCACCAGTTGTAGTGTTCTTAGCTACATAAGCCAAACTTGTCGGCTTCACTACCCTAAATGGGTCTGGTGGTGTTGGGTTAGAACCTATATCTTCTGCTGGTGGGTCTTGCCAACCATAAACACTAGCCTGATACTCAACAGCGCTAACCTGTATATTCAGATCAGGCATGATATTCATTTGGGTAATTCTGTATGGCTCTGTAGATAAATTAAGGTCTGAACTTGTGATAGTTATAACCTCACCTACCCTAGCCTTTAACACTTTAGGTGTGGCGACAAAGGTTACACTTCTATTGTTTCTTGATCTGTTTAAAATAGC
>Ga0070748_1000883_pt1 | contig 14133 bp, 9 predicted proteins | sample VirMetDEL_Nov_12_FD_77015 | JGI IMG/M metagenome (GOLD analysis project Ga0070748, IMG submission 77015) | Aqueous microbial communities from the Delaware River and Bay under freshwater to marine salinity gradient to study organic matter... | ecosystem: Environmental > Aquatic > Marine > Coastal ...
AGTCTGGCCAGCGTGTTTGCAATAAAGGCATAACTTGGTTGCGCAAATAGTTGCGGTCATAGGCATCACTGTTATTACTTTCATCTTCAACCCAACGCAACCCATGGCTGAGCGCATAAGCTTCTAATTCTGCACGGGTGAAATGTAACAGCGGGCGCTGCAATTGCGCCTCACCTAAGGCGCGGCTAGCCGCCATAGCCGCCAAACCTCGTGGGCCTGTGCCGCGCATCAAGCGCAGTAAAAGCGTTTCACTTTGATCGTCGGCATGATGCCCCGTGAGCAGCACATCACCCGCGCCTACTTGCTGCAAAAACACCCCGTAACGTGCCTCGCGCGCGGCATCCTCAATACCTTTCCCGCCATTTTTTACACTGACCTTGTGCGCGTAAAATGCGACGCCCAAGTCTTCGCACAGCTCAGCACACTGCGCTTGCCAAGTATCTGCATTGGGGGAAATTTGGTGATTTACATGCACCGAGTTCAGCCTAACAGGCAACGCCAATGCGCTAAGCGCATGCAGCAAAACCGTCGAATCCAAGCCGCCACTTAAGGCCACCCACCACACCGGTTTGGCTGAGCTATTGGGCGATATTGCAGGCAAGTAGCCGCTGAGTTGTGCTGGTGTAAACGTCATAGAGTGCTCTCAGAGAATGGAGGCATTAAAACGGAATTACCGCCAAATAAAAACCCTCGCAAGCTGTAAAGTACTGGGCTTTGTCAAATTCAGCCTCAAGAGGCACAATGACACGCTATTTTCATTGCGCAAAAATAACTCTACGCACGCGATAGATTATTTCTTTTCTTCAGCATCAAGGCTCTCCATGTCCACACACCACACGCCAGCATCTATCACCACACTGCCCTATGGCCACTGGCCCTCGCCGATCAGTGCCGCATTACTCGCCACACAAGGTTTACGCATGAGCGAGCCGCAAATTTGTGGAGATTATGTGTATTGGCTGGAGAGCCGGCCCCTTGAACGCGGGCGCACCACCCTTATGCGCCTGAGCTTAATTGAAGATGCAGCAGAGCCCTTGGAGCTACTGCCTGCACCTCATAGCCTGCGTACCCGCGCCCACGAATACGGGGGCGGAGCCTACCTCGTTACCGAAGAATATTTATTTTTGGTGCTGGATTCAGATCAGCGTATTTATTATGTAGCGCTTAGTGATTTAACTTTAGAGCAATTATCCACCGAACCATTTTTACTCAAACCACTTAGCCCTGAAGGCCAATACCGCTACGCCGATTTTTGTTTTGATGCGCAGCGTCAGCGCTTGATAGCCGTGCGCGAAGATTATGGCACCACACCACACAACCCGCCCAATCACATTATCGCTATAGATTTAACAGACCGCAGCCTTAGCCTACTGGCGACAGGGGCAGACTTTTACTCCAACCCGCGCCTCAGTCCCTGCGGCAAACGCCTCGCTTATTTACGCTGGAATCACCCGCAGATGCCGTGGGATGGGAGCGAATGCCTGTGCGCAGAACTCGATGCACAGGGTGCTGTGATTAACGCACAGCTCGTAGCGGGCAGCGATGCCGAAGCGGTAGTACAACCAGAATGGTCACCGCGCGGTGAATTGATTTTTATTTCCGATCGCAGCAACTGGTGGAACATCTACCGCTGGGACGGCCACAACACTCATACAGTCTTCGCACTGGACGCTGAATTCGCAGGGCCGCGCTGGGTATTTGGTATGAGCTACTACGGTTTTTTAAACGCAGACAACCTTGCCTGCTGCTATAACAGCAAAGGCCAATGGCAGCTGGGAGAAATTGATCTCATCAACGGCGTCTTAAATACCTGTACAACAAACCTGCGCGATATCTCCAGCCTGCAATGCAGCCATCAACGCGCGGTATTCATTGGCGCCAGCAAAACACAAGGGCCACAACTTTATCGCTACGACAGCGACGCGCGCGCAAACAAACATATTGCGCAACTGAGCCAACACACACTCGATATAGATCCAGCTTATTTTTCTGCCCCCGACGCCATTACCTTTCCCACAACCGATGGCGAAGAATGCCACGGTTTTTTTTATGCCCCGCTAAACCCTGCTGCTAGCGCAAGCGCCAACAGCCTGCCGCCACTCTTAGTGATGTGCCATGGCGGCCCAACGGCTGCCACCGAAAGTTCACTCAACGTAAAAATACAATTTTGGACCAGCCGCGGCTTTGCGGTATTAGATGTGAACTATCGCGGCAGTAGCGGCTACGGGCGAAGGTATCGCGATAGATTGAAACATAATTGGGGCATTACCGATGTGATTGATGTATGCAGTGGCGCGCAGCACTTGGTAGAGCGCGGCCTAGTTGACCCCGAGCAACTCGCCATTCGCGGCTCCAGCGCGGGCGGCTACACAGTGCTGGCGGCACTCACCTTTGGCAACACGTTTAAGGTAGGCGCAAGCCTCTATGGTATTAGCGACCTCGCGGCACTCGCGCAGGACACCCACAAATTCGAAGCGCATTATTTAGATTCACTGGTAGGCCCCTACCCTGCACAGCAGGAGACTTACACCGCGCGCTCCCCCATTCACCACATTGAGCAATTAAATTGCCCGGTGATTTTTTTACAGGGATTACAAGATAAGGTCGTACCGCCCGCGCAGGCAGAAGCCATGGTGGCAGCGCTCACCGCAAAAAGGATTTATACCGAGTATGTGACCTTCGCAGAAGAGGGCCACGGCTTTCGCCAAGGTGAAAATATTGAACAGGCGCTCACGGCTGAACTGAATTTTTATCTAAAGATTTTTGCGCAGAATAAATAATTACGGCGGAGAATCGCTGCTAAATACTTTCATGGTTTGCACCGCTAATAGTAAGCATTGGCTGCTATTGGCGTTAGTATTTTCTTTAAGGCTCTGCTTCACATAGGTGCGCATAAACTGATAGCGCGCTATACGTGTAGTTTTGCCGCCCTCATTGTATTTCTCCACGCTGCTCAAGCCGCTCACCACCACCGTATTTTCCAATCGATGAAAAGTTAAATTGCTGGTGGTGCGTGCTTTGGGAACCTCACTTGGCTCGCTAAGGCGTTTTAGCAAGTCGGCCTTAGTTTCAGACTGCACGGCCAAGTTGTGCACCCACACAAATTCAGGGGCGAGTAACTGCTGCAAATAAACCAGATCACCCACTCTTAGGGCATATTCATAACCCTTATCCAGAGAGCGTAACGACGATTCATCCAAACAATCCTCAGCCTCTACGCAAAACGATGAAAACAGACCAACACTAAATACCAAGCTTGCAATCGATTTGTACATCATCAACGCCTCATGTAATTTACTCAAAAAGTCGGCGCCGAACCGAGAAATACACGGCTACTGCAGGCTCTCCGCCATAAGCTTTTTCTGCTCCAGCGCATGCACATGGGTTTGCTGCCAGCGATTCATTTTCCAGCGTTTCCAATACATGACCGAGCGGCAACCTTCATCTAAAATCGCGGCGAGCATAATGCCATAGAGTCCCCAGTCAAATACAAATGCCATCACATAGGCAGCGGGCACAGCGACTAGCCAGGTAAACAAGGGGCCAACAGTCGATATCAACCAGCCATCGCCAGTTGCGCGCAATACGCCGCCCACCATCACATTGATGGCGCGCGGTGGCTCGGACAAAGCTGCCAATAAAAACAACCAAAAGGCGCTGGCGAGAATGACATCTTGATCCGTATAGAGGTGCATTATAGGGCTGTGTAACACCACCAACGCAAACACCACCAACCCCGAACCCCAAAGTGCCGCTTTTAAACTTTGGCGCATTTGCTCAATCGCCTTGTCGTAGCGCGCGGCACCCACAAACTGGCAAATTAATACTTCGCTGGCCATGGTTAACGCAAGGGTAATAATTAAACCCACCAAAAAAGTATTAAAGGTATAAATTTTTGCCGCCAAGGCCGCTGCCCCTAAGCTCGCGGCAAAACTGTTCAGCACAATCATATTTAAATCGAACGACATAGGCTCAATCATGCTGGGCAAGGCGATGCGAAAAGTATTGTGTGTTGCACTGCGAAACTCTTGGCGAAAGTTACGCCAATGAAAGGCCAACTTTACTTGCCACACCACCATGGTGCCGCTCACTAAAATCCCCAGAATGGATGCAATCACACTCGCCCAGGCCACACCCACAATACCGAGCGGTGGGCAGCCAAACCACCCAAACACCACAATGCTGTTGCCCAGCATATTGGCTGAGAAAAATACGATATTGGCCACCATATTCCACTGCGGCTGGCCGTAAATATTTAAAATGCTTTGAAAAATTAATTTAGCGGACCAAATCAACATCAACCAACACACAATGCGCGTATAGGTATTCGCATCCGTTTGCACCTGGCCCGGCAACCCCATGGCCGAGGTGATCCACGGCGTTATGGCGTAGAGTAAAAAGGTTAGCAGCGCGCCCAATAGTAAAATCCACAGGGCATAGGTGGCGATAGTGGCAACGGCCCGCTCTTGGTTGCCCGCGCCTAAGCGCTGGCTCGCAATACTAGAACCAGAAAAAACCGTCACCCATAAAATATTCACGCAGAAAAATACCGCAGGTGTCATGGCCCCCGCCGCCGAAGCCGCAGAGTCGCTCACGCGACTTAAAAAGAAGGTATCCAGCAGCGGCACACTCAGTTGTAGGCTCTGTTCAACCAGCAATGGGCGGCTCATGCCCCACAAGCCTTTCTTTTGGGCGGACGTCGTTTCGGTCATGAAAATTTCAGCTATTAATAAAGTGAGAAGAAGGTACACATGATGCATTCGATAGGAATGACACAGCGCTATAAAAAAAGAGGGGAATTATAGTCAACTAGACCACTAGTGTAATAGGCTCATTTGACTTCTTTACATTGGGGCCTCCAAAAGGGGCCTAATCCAAGCATACTCAAAAACCAAGCTGGCGAAAATAAAACCAGCTCAAGCAAAAATTGTCACACACTTGAGGCACTAGACGGTCAACACTTAATTTTTTTGGTACTCAATCGCGGTGACATACCACACAAACTCACCCGCCTCGGTTTTCACCACCGCTTCATCGTCTATTTCTTTCTTCAAAAGTGCGCGCGCCATCGGCGAGTCTATGGAGATGTAGTCTTTCGTATTAAAAATTTCATCGTAGCCCACTATGCGAAAGCGCTTTTTTTCGCCGTCGTCATTTTCAATTTCCACCCAAGCGCCAAAAAAAACTTTCCCCTCTTGCACGGGAGAATAATCCACCACTTTGATATCTTCGATGGTTTTGCGCAAATAACGCACACGCCGATCAATTTCACGCAGGCGTTTTTTATTGTATTGAGAAAAGAACCCCAATTTGTATACTATTTTTGATGTAACTTTTTAGAATCAATAAGTTAAAAATAGTACAGTACTATTTGCATATACTATTTTTGATATTCGATCCGATTGATGTACCAGGTAAATTCTCCTGCCTCAGTTTTTACCACAGCTTCATCATCCACTTGCTTCTTAACCAGTGCTCTGGCCATTGGGGAATCTATAGATATGTAATCTTTTGTGTTAAAGATCTCATCGTAACCAACAATCCTGAAATGCTTTTTCTCACCGTCTTCATTCTCAATTTCGACCCAAGCACCAAAAAATACTCGCCCCTCTTGAACTGGCGAATAATCCACAATTTTTAGATCCTCTAGGCATTTCCTCAAATACCTCACCCGGCGGTCAATTTCACGCAGTCTCTTCTTGTTATATTGATAGTCCGCGTTCTCACTACGGTCGCCCAAACTGGCAGCCCAAGATACTTTTTGAGTCACATCTGGTCTTTCAACTCGCCAAAGATGATCTAATTCATTTTTAAGCGCGTCGTAACCTGCTCTAGTAATCAGTGGTGTTTTCATATTTGTAACAAGTCTTGGGGTGAAACGGCGAATGAATAGGGAATTACTAATTGGCTTATTGGGATGAAGAAAGAACCCCCTCGCTTAATACATGAGGCTAATCGTGGGCAACTTTATTAGATAAATCAATAAGTTAAATTATAAGTGAATAGGAGGATTATTTGGCCAGATAATACCAAATGGAGAGCAATTAAAAATCAGGTCAAAGAGTTAAAGGAAAAATCTAATTCCTTCAGTAGGATCAACTTTCAAGGCTTTGCAATAAACCGAATATTCATAAACATCCAATCTTCTGTCTAAAAGCTCTACCTTTTGCACAAAAGAATGTGGTTCGTCTAATCTTTCAGCCAAATCCCTCATACTTAAGCCCAAAGCAATTCGATGGTCTTTTAACCAGGAAATTAAATTCGAATATTCTTTAGAGGACATGGCTTTCTTCATGTACCCATTATCGGTACGAGACTCTATGTACCAAAATTCGGTACAAAACTATCTGACACCAATTTATTTTAATACACGTATCACTTGAATCTGTGACCGGCACGGGGCAACATGTACCTATTTTAGGTACACTGAAGACGCAATTTATGGCTCAAGCCAATTACAAAATGCCTCCTTTCTCCCATTTACTCCTGTTATTGGCGTACGCAATGTGTTTTGAGCGACAGGAAGCCCAACTACATCTATCAGTCCTCCTTGCGCGTAACTTTACATCCAGCACTCTGCTTTCCCGCCGGTACATTGCCATTTTAGCTAAAGCTCGGCTCATCATTATTCATCGATCTGAAGTACGATTACCTCTGCCTCAATCCAACAGATTAAGCAGCCTATCGGTAAATTTACCAGGTTTTTTTTATGCTCGGGGACAAGAGCTTATTTGTAAGGTTAGATCACACCTTAAAAACGACCTTTTGAAAGGGCTGGTATCTTCCAAGCAGCTTGAAGAAGTCATTCTTGAGATTTTAGTGGGGGATGCCGTTGAATACATTGAATATTATGTAAGAAAAAATGGTAAGACTTTGTGCGGAGCGAATTTAATCGATGCTCGATTAAAGGTTCTATTGCAAACACGAAGTCTTGGGCAGGTATTTATGCTGCTCTGGCGGGCGACAAAAAACCTTTGTAAGGAAGTAGAAGTTAACCAATTAAAATTATTGTTTGAAGATGTAGTTAAACTCGCTTGGGAATATAATTTCCAGTACCAAAAACAAAGTTCGATTGTAGAAAACTATTCCAGACCAGAAGCAGTTACAATCTCTAAAGTAGCATCAATTCTTTTTTACGATTTAATGGGTATCTCAGGAAACACTGACAATTTGATCGGTGCAAAAGCATATATTACGGCAAGTAAATATTCTCCAAAACAAAAGAATTTTGATACTAAAAATAGCGCTGATTAAAGATTAAAGATTAAAGCGACATGATGGAAATATTCGTGAACTTGGCAGCACGCACCATTGGCTCAAAATGTCACTTAATTGAAATCATTAAAATGGTATAGGGCTTTCACTTGTATTAAAAAATAGGGATTTTAAATACTCAATCAATATCCATGAAAGTGGGTATATATTTTTATTCAAGGTAACTGACCTTATAAAATTAATATGGTCAGGTTTGATTTGTAGTGTATATGTGCATAATGACATTAAAAATTCAGGCAGCGCTTCTGAAGAAGGAGAATCTGGTGACTTTACCATTTTTTCAATTAAAGAGCCCACTATCGCACTTGATCTGTCATCTGCACTAAAATCAAGCTCACGAGGTTTTGCGGCGCGCAAAACAGCTGCCTGTATAATGCCTTCATTAAACCGATCAAATAACAGTGGATCAAGTTGATTTACAACATATCCAAATCCTAACGGACTAAATGATCTACCTTTTTTAGGATACCTAAGACTCTGCAAAATACTTGATATAGTAAAATAAACAGTGGCCTGATGATTGAATTCAGCCTTAGCATCGATTTCATTCCAAAAAGCAAAAGTTGGAGAGAGAGACATATTTTTTCCATTCAGATCCCTGAGAAAAATAGCGTCACCTAATCCTTGAATATTTTTGGATTTAGCTTGCTTCAACATCAATCGCCTTTCTTTTAGAATCTTCATAGACTTAGTCGTATTTATGTCTAGCTTTTCAACAATCAACAAGACCTCTTCTTCTCTGGTCCAAGAATTTTTACGATGTTCATTAATTGGCAATAAAAACTCGTCAATAGAAAAGAAGGCGTGCTTGCCAAGCTCTGGTGCACCATTATTAAATTCCAAATCATTTTTTAATTTTTGAAAGCTTTCAATGTTATTATATTTTGCAAAACCAACAATATACGTAATGGGAATGGCCCCTAAACTTCGCAATTTTCTGCTTATATCGAGTAATGACTTACCGGACTGAAGAGAGCCAGCAACTACGGCAACGCCATTGGCAGTAGTTTTATCATTTATACCTGATATGGAAATTAAATTAATTATTTTTTCGGATTTTCTGACTTCATTTTGTATATAAATAGCAAGATCTTTAGCGCCTTGATCATCCGCATGAACTAATAAATCAACACTTAAAGGAAATGATCTTCTAACGAAATTATCAACCCTTTGTTTATATTTATCACTATTCAGAATTAACTGACTTACATCTATAAAATATTCAGGGGTCGGGAGTTTTTTTCCGTTCAGACCATCAAATAGACACCTAAAAGCATTGGTATCTTTATACCTAGATATAATTTCTCGTAATTTGGAATCGGAATCTGTTGCGATAGGTAAATACAACTTAGTTTTGGGTGCTTCAAATATGAATTGACTATTAGAAAGCGATAAGGGAATCGATCTTTCGTAAATGCATAGACTGCAATCATGTCCCTCTTTGGATTCAAAATTTCTAAATAAATCAAGTCCATTAAAACTATCGAAGTAGGATTTAAACTTTACAATAGTATGTTTCTCGCTCGCATTAGGGCAAGATGAAAACAAGGAGACAATTTGTGATTGAAACAATCCAACTTTATGCTTTAATTTTTTTGATAAGTCATCGCTTGTTGAAGCAGATATTATAACCAGAGAATTCTCACTCCCGGAGAACTCATATGAATCTAAGCCCTGATAACTACCAAAAGAATCAATGAAACCTGCACAATTTTCTTTACCAAAACGACGCCAAATAGATAAAAGTTCATACGCTAAAGGAAATATTCCTGACGTATCTGTATATATTTTATCAACTTTTTCGGGCAAAAATTTGAGAAAATTAATAGCTAAAAACGATATTTCAGCCCCACATTCCATTGCATTCGCAGCTTTTATAAAGCGACTTGTATGTTTGCCCGAGGGTTTTACGAAGTGATAATTCTCATTAGATTCCATTACAACTTTTCTGTTTACGATAATTTCCTTTATTCCGCACTTTATTAAATAAGAAAATTCTTTTTTTGGGCTAAAAATTGATTTACTTAAAGGGTCGATATTGCTGATAAAATCTACACCCCCTCGATCACCAATAAGGCAAACATGAAAATTTAGAATTTGATAATTATTAATTTTTTGCTTTAAAAGCTTTATTGCATCTTCATCACTTAATAGTTTATTTCTTATTTGATCTTCATTATATTTTGGTGATATTAGAATTATTTCTCTGGAAAAGGGGGCTTTATCAAACGCAATATTAATGACTTCAGAAAATTTATTAAAATCAAAACCAAAACTAGCGATGTAACATACTAGAGCATTGCTAGCTCCATTAGCGTCAGCATGATATAGGAAAAAGCTATTCATTTTAGGGGCACCAGTATCGTGTAAGCTAAACCTTCAACAGCACTATTTTCGGAAAAGTTGGTATCAGATTTGTTAATTTCATCATAAAAACCGACATCCGGTTTATCAGGGTCCTCTAAATTTAGTAATGGTGATGTATGAAAATTTCTATACACCGACAAGCGACCGGTACGGATTGAAACGAAAGCATTTTTTTTGTCTAGTATTAATCTAGCTTTATTAAGCCCTCTACCAAAACCTACTCCATTCGGTTTTGACGTTACTCCCTCGCGAAAACAATTAGACAACGATGTATATTCTTCTTGTAGGGTTGCCATTTCAGGATTTTTTTCGAAGCTTCTGTATAGGCCTGGCCCACTATCAAATATAGATATTTCCAAAATATCCAATGGTTGGTCCGCATGTTTAATGTTGGTTATGTAATCAAACACAGGAGTTCCTTCACCGCAAACCTTTGAAATATTTTGTCCATTTTGCACTTGATGGCAATTTAACACTACAGATCTTACAGATTTTTGTGCCAATCCAGTTACATAGTCAGAGAGGGCGTGCTCATCCGTATTTTCTATTAGTTCAGCGAGGAGATCACCGATTTTGACCAGATCATCATCTGAAAAATTAGCTTGTTTTGCTACTTCACTTAAATATTCTTTTATTAACTCAAAGTAAAATATTGAATCTCTTACACCTATCTTCCCATCCATCTCAAAATAAAAACATTCTGGCATCGCATATTTTTCAATCGAATGATCAACGGCAGTCATGTGAATACTTCTACCTTTTTTGTAAATAGAAGAATCAAAACGTTTTATCAACAAATTATTCATTAGTCTTTTTAATGGTCTTCCTTCCGAGCTATAAACTTCGTCTGCCATCAGCAACGCCGTTAGGCATATCGGATCATCAATAATTGCTTGTTGTGCAATAAGTTGATCTTCAGATACCCAAGAAAAGTTAATTTTTGGCGAATGAATTTTTAGAAGAGTAATGAAAAATTGAGATAACCGAGGGATAATAGATATGCGCTGCCCACGAAATCCGTTTGGTATTTCAAAGGTAATATTCTTCCCCACCGATGAGTACAAATTCTCTATTTCAGCGATTGTTACGCCTTTAGGAATTAACATAGATACCACTACCTGTATATATTTTATAAAAGCAGACTAATTCATCGGGTTTTATTTTAAAAAATTAACTTATAACATTAGCTAAAAATGTCAATTAACAAGCTTTTCACTGCTAACAATTGCAGAAAGCGCCTCTTGCGGCTTTGCCAAAAGAAGAGGATTTTTCTCTACAATTAGCAATTGTTCGATGGTAAGAACAGTGCAATGAACACAAGGCACTCCATTTATTAAAGCTTTGATTACTATCAATGATCCCACTCGTATAACAAATTCAGGAATATCTTTATTTGCGGAAAGTAACGCTGCGGCCGCATCAGCATTATTTTTGTTCACTTCTGATTGATATTTTTCGATATTAGCCAACTCTATGGCCTTTTTTCCTTTCGTATAAACTTCTTGAACGGTTTCTGAATGAGGTAGCTTAATAAAAAAGCTTAGCCCCTTTCTGATCCAAGATCCTTTTTCAAAATGGCCTGTATTTCCGATATTGAATCCTAAGTACTCTGCGAATTTAATATATGCAGAGAATATGTTTTCTGCCAAATTGTAGTCGTCGGTATCTAAAAAAATATAGCCTTCAGCTTGGATAGTAATTGAATCCATGCTGCTTGCTCGAATTGTTGCTTCAAAGTCATCGCAAAGTTTATCAACTAGGTCTTCGGTTTCTTTGAAGAAGTAGTCGCCGACTGTCTGACGGTATAGCGCTTTGTAGCGTCTATAGATTTTGGCGAAGTCGTCATAAATTTCATTTTCTGAAACGTGCGATTTAATTTTTACAATTAATCGTCCACCTTCAGTGGACTCGCGGACATATTTGAAGAAATCAATAATTTTTCCTTCAAAGTCTTTAATCAAGGAACCTGTTTTGGCCTCTTGTTCGTTGCGAGCCGCAATGATGGCTAGAATGTCGAATTGACCACCGCCACCGGGTGGTGCGCCTGTTGCTACTTCGGTCGGTTTCTTTTTCTTGTTTTTCGATTCTTCTGGAATGACTTCAATCATTCCAATTTGGTTATCAAAATAGACTTCAATCGGGTCTTTGATATCTTCACTGCGGTTAAGTAGGTTGTAGAGCGTATTGAATTTTCGCCAGAAGAATAGAAAGCTTGGATCGCTGTATTTGGCATCCAGCTCAATAACGTATTCGATACGGTTGAGGATGGTAAAATACTGTGATGCTTTTGCTTTTGTATCAGCAGTGCGTTGTGGGTTTGCATCAATATATTTTTTTAAGCTGCTTTCAAAGTCTAGATAGCTTTCTGGTTCATCGCGTTTAGCGGCATCTTTGTATATCGCCATAAACGGTGCAAAAAATTTATCGTGTAGATCGGATTTCTTTAATTCGTTAAGTAATACATCCAACACTTTTTTGTCGCCGAAGGGATCGAAATCACTTACGACTACATCTGAGAAATGCTCAAAAGCATCTTTTATATTTTGTACGTTTACGTTGTTATACGAAAAATCGACAATTTTGCAGTCGTTTTTATGCTTGGCTGTGCGGTTAACACGGGAAATGGTTTGAATTGCGCCAATGCCTTTGATTTCTTTATCCAAGAACAACGTATGCAATTTTTTCTCATCAAAGCCTGTCTGCAATTTAGCAACAACAATGATTATTCCATTTTTGTTTAGCGCAAAACTTTCTAACACTTTCTCTTCGGTGAGGCCACCATTGAGGCCAGCCGCGCTTTGCTCATCTTGGTTGCTGGAATAAACAACGTGGATTGGTGCATCTGCATATTTTTGATATTTGGGTTCTTTCGTTATGGCAGTGAAGTGCTTTTTTACGGCGCTTTGATATGCAATGGCAGCTTTAATGGAGTATACGGCAAGCATCGCTTTGCCCGAGCCCCATATTTGGCGGTACACATCTTTAACTAATAAATCCGCCACATATTTAGCGATCTCATCAATGCGGTCACGATTCTCATAAACCTGCTTTTTTTGTGCGTCTTTATATTCCTGTGCGGTAAAACCTTCGAGCGGGTTCGACGGTAGGTCAAACAGCATTTTCGAGGCGACTGGCACAATATTTTTTAACGGATTAAGAATAAAGCCATCTTCGATGGCTTCTTTCATGGTGTAACTATCGAACGGGCGCCACAATTTTTCGCTTTCGGCGTAGCCACTGTACTCACCAAAACGCGCGAGCGTATGGTCGTCTGGTGTGGCGGTGAAGCCGATAATGAGATTTTTTTTGATAGTAGCGCCAGCGTATTCGGCATTATCAAACGGGCTTTGTAGCTCGTCAAAAATACTTACCATTTCTTCGTGTTGATCGCCGCTATTAGAGCGGTGAATTTCGTCGATCAAAAACACTATTCGCATGCCTGCCAATTTTTTCAGCACATCGGCGTCTAGCATTTCGCGCACAGCACCAAATTTTTGCAGGTTTACTATGACTAGGCGTGTTTCTGAGGCCAGCGCTTCTTGAAATGTTTTTTTGTTGGTTGCTTCAATCACCATGCGTTTATCGACGTTCATGTTTAGCATGAGCGAATCAATTTGGCTACGCAGCTGAAGGCGATCCACCACTATCATGATTTTGTCGTAGACGTATTGCATTTTGCCGTCGCTGTCAGGGCGGCGTAAATCTTTCAGTTGCAATGCCGACCAGCCGATAATGTTGGATTTACCAAACCCGGCGGCGTACTGCATTAATAATGAGTACACATTTTTGTTATTGGAATAGGCTTTGCGTTTTTCTAGTAGCTCTTTCTTTTTGGCCTCGCCAACACCTACTAATTGTTTCTCTAGCAGCTTTTCAAAATAATCTGGTTCTTGCTCGTGCGCTAAAAACTCGTCGATCTTAGCCATGATCTTGTCGGTGCCAAACTTTTGCTTGGGGCGTGGTGAGATTAAATGCCCTTGCTCGTTTTTGACTTCTTTAACACCTTTGACCATTACTACATCGCGTTCGATGAAGTTGTAATAGAGGATTTCCTTCTCCATCATTTGCTTGCCGTACAAGGCCGAGAATAATTCTTTAAGTTTGTCCTTTTTGTCCGCATCTGGTTTTAGTAGTGGGTACAGCTTAAAAACACTGTGAGCTTTCTTTTCGATTTCTTCTCGGTCGAATTTACCTTCGCGGCAGGTAGTCAGAATTTCTTCAAAATAATCCGCGATGGTACGAATAACGTAGGTTTCACCGATATCGGTGGTGGTGATATGAATAGCATTTTCAAATATTTTGAGAAAGTCTTTGCGTAGCGCGAGCTTATCCTTGTCGGTGAGCATGCCGTTGGAGTCAATGTATTGGTGATATACCTTCACTGCTTCAAAATAATCTTTTAGCACTTTACCTCGCCCATTTTTACTGGCGCTTTGGCTGGTGTAATTGCTTTTTAGTTCGCTATAGCCGAGGTAGATACCATTTACAAAC
>Ga0070748_1000887_pt1 | contig 14124 bp, 15 predicted proteins | sample VirMetDEL_Nov_12_FD_77015 | JGI IMG/M metagenome (GOLD analysis project Ga0070748, IMG submission 77015) | Aqueous microbial communities from the Delaware River and Bay under freshwater to marine salinity gradient to study organic matter... | ecosystem: Environmental > Aquatic > Marine > Coastal...
CCAATGACAAGAAGTACCTGTATCCAAAAGGTATTATGACAATGACCACTAACAACCTAAATTTTTTAAATGAGCACACGGCGTGGTCCAAGCGTAGGCAACGAATTAATCAAACCAAACACGTAAAATCTAGTTACCTAGAAACTTTAGGTGGACAAGAAATTGAGAAAGGATACAAGTCTGAAGTTGAAGCTATTACATTTAAAGATAATCCTGATGCCGCCAGGGGAAAGGATGCGTCCTTTGTAATTTTTGAAGAGTGTGGTGCCTTTGATAATCTCAAAGCATCCTACTTAGCAACCAAACCTTGTGTGGAAGATGGGGAATAACAACAGGTCAAATGGTGCTCTTCGGTACTGGGGGTGATATGGAGGGTGGAACTATTGATTTCGAATCTATGTTCTATAATCCAGAAGCCTATAATTTATATCCCTTCGATAATGTTTGGGACGAGGGTGCTTCAGGTACGTCTTCAGGATTTTTCTTTCCTTCTTATATAAATAAGATTGGCTTTATGGATAAGGATGGAAATTCCTTAATTAAAAGAGCCAAGCAAGCTGAAGAGGCTACCCGAGAGGATCTTAAAAATACTGCAAAGGATGCAGGAGTGTACGATAAACACATTACTGAATATCCTTGGAATCCTAAAGAGGCGTTCCTTCAAACAGCTAGTAATATATTTCCTACGGTAGCTCTAGCCGATTGGCGTAATGAGCTTGTACGTACTGGGATAGGTAAACGAATTGCCACACACGGTAATTTGGTAAGTACTGCAGAGGGTGTCAGGTTTAAGGTTTCGGAATTTGCCAGACCACTGATAAAGTTTCCTGCTCAAAAAGGAGATGACTTAACCGGATGTATTACCGTGTATCAGTCTCCTTACAAGGATCATAATGGAAATATCCCTGATGATATGTACGTCATAGTACATGATCCATACGCGCACGAAGGGGGAAAATCCCTGGGTGCAGCATACGTAATTAAAAGAAGTAATAATATTTCGAAGCCTGATGATATGATTGTGGGTTCTTATGTTGGTCGTCCTGGTATGCAAGATGAGTATAACAGTAACCTGTTTTTACTTTCTGAATATTTTAATGCACGTATTGGGTTTGAAAATGATAGGGGAGAAGTTATCCCATACGCAAAAAGAACCAAACAATTACATCGATTATTACACGAAGCAGAAATACTCTCCAAAAAAGAAAACATAAATATCAAAGCCCTTGGAAGATCCTATGGTACGTCTATGGGATCGAAACAGCGTAAGGATCAGGCAGAAATATATCTACGTGATTGGTTAAAAACTAAGCGCGGAGTCACAGAAAGTGGAGAAAAAAGGTTAAATTTACACTTTATTTATGACATTGCCCTCTTAGAAGAGCTCATTAAATATAACAGAACAGGAAATTTCGATAGAGTGTCCGCACTCTTAGTAGGAATGCTCCACCTCATAGATCTTCACGACCGTGAAGTAGAATCAGATACAGTTTTAACAGCAGAAGATAATTTCTTCGATAGGGAATTTTTTTAATATCTGTTAAACTATGAGTTCTACCACAATACCGAAACAAAAAATATCTTACGCCGCTAAGAAAAAGAAAGATTTTCAATGGGGAAAAGATACAGTTAAAGCCTGGATAAGCAGGATCAACTTTAACACTAAAAGAAAACAGGAGTTATACGAACTGTATGACCTGTACAATGGAAAGATAAATCTGGCAGATTATACGTATGTATCTGACCCTTATAAATCTAAGAACGGTACTGCCCGAAGATTCCCCGCAGAGATACGTTCATACAATATCATTAAACCCGTAGTAGATCTTCTGGTTGGTGAACGTTCTCAAAGACCTTTCAATTATCAGGTAGTCGTAAAAAACGGAGATGTAAAAAACAAGTTCGAAGAGTACCGAACACAGCAGTATCTCACATACCTTGAGCAATCATTTGTAAATAATGTAAACGCACAAGGCGCTGATACTGGACTTCCTTCCAAAGAACTCCCAGAATCTGAGGAGTTTGTCAAACAGGTTAAAACAAATTATCGTGACAAGCGGGCTATTATGGGTCAGCAGGCTATGGACTATATCGTTGAAAAGGTAGAACTTAACGATAAACTCCAAACTGCTTTCTTCGATTGGATCGTTACAGGGGAAGTGTATTCTTATAAAGGGGTGCTATTCAATGAAGTAGAATACGATATTGTATCTGCAGTGGATATTTTCTATGAGATGTCTAAAAGCTGTAGGTTTGTGGAGGATGGTGATATGGCAGGACAACGCCGGTTACTATCAGTTAATGAAGTAGTAGATATTTTCAGAGACGACTTAACTCCTGATGAGATAGATCAGTTGGAGCGTCCTGCTTCAAAAGCCCGTGACGGATTTAATCTTCCTTTCTTGATGCAGAATGGTTCTGACACTAGGCAGGATATGAACACTGACCGAGAAGTAGAAGTGTATCACGTCACCTGGAAGAGTTTCGCAGAGATTGGATTTTTAGATACAGTGGATCCTGATACTGGGCAGCCCGTTACTTTAGAAGTATCCCGAGATTACAAACCTTTAGAAGGGGAAGATATTGAATGGATATGGGTAAGTGAAGGATGGGAAGGCTATCAAATAGATGAAACGATTTTCAAAAATATTGGACCAATAGAGCCGCAGCGTAATGCGCTCTCTAATAAATCCTCTTGCAAACTCCCATATAACGGGCGGGTGTATTCTGACCGTAACAGTAATAATATCTCTGTAGTTGAGATGGGAAAAAACTACCAGAAACTGTACAATGTATTTCACTTCAGGCTAGAGCTTTCCATAGCCAAAAATAAGGATAAGATCACTTTAATGGAGATCAACACTATCCCTAAAAAACATGGCTGGGATGAAGAGAAGTTTATGTACACTGCAGATGCATTAGGATTTGCGTTTATTGATTCTACTGCAGTAGGTCAAAACAAGGAACGTGTAAATTTCAACCAGTTTCAAGTACTTGATATGTCCCTTGGGCAATACATAGGCGCACAGTTTCAGTTGCTTCAATCAGTCAAAGGCGAATGGGAAGAATTCTTAGGGATATCCAGACAGCGTAAAGGACAGATTATGGCATCTGATGGAGCAGCTAATTCTCAAATGGCTGTAGGACAATCTAATGTAATGACCAACGAGCTGTTTAGAAAGTTCTCCACATTCGAACAACGTGATATGCAGGGACTCTTAGACAATTCTAAAACTGCCTGGAAGGATGGTAAGTCTGAATCGTACATAACTAGTGATTTCCGTAATGAGATTATTGATATTGGACCTGATGATATACGCGAGGCAGATCTTGGACTGTTCATCAAGAACTCCACTATGGAGGATGAGAAGCTAAAAGCTTTGAAAGGACACGCTTTAGAGTTTGCACAAAATGGCGCCAAGCCTTCTACAGTCGCCGAGATCCTAGACAGTACTAACTTCTCCGCTATTAAGGAAAAAGTAAAAGAAGTTGAACAGGCAAAGGATGCTTATGATGCCAAGGTAGCTAAAGCTGAAGGAGATCAACAACAACAGATGGAGGCTCTAAGACAGCAGGCACTGGATGGTGCACGTAAGTTTGATATGACCAAATTGGATAAGGAAATAACTTCTACTGAAAAAATGCACGATGAAAAAATGGATGTGGAATGGGCAAAGCTCGGACAAGAAGACCCGCCAACGGATAACTCTATCGAGTATGAGAAACTTAATCAAAAGGATAGAGAGATCGCATCTAAAGAGCGCATTGAAAACAAGAAAATTGCATCGCAACCAAAGGCGCCAAAAAAATAACAGAACGAAAAGTCTATATAATTAAGAAGTCCTTTACCTAATATATGGATACACGATATATAATATTGTTTAATTAAATTTGTATACAATTATGACTAAACCAAGTATTGATCTAAGTAATGTGACCGTAGCAGATATACTATCTGGCGGTAACGAAGCAGACGATCAAAATGACTCAACAAACGAGTCTACAGACACCGGCGACAATGACGGTAACTCCGCAGATGATCCTGCAAACGACACCAACGATGATGATAACACAGGCGATGGTAATGATAACAACGACACTCAAGACAGCGATACTGATGATAGTGCTGGAGACGACCAATCCTCAGACGAGGATGAAGGTGAAAGCGAAGATGATGGTCCGTCCGTTGTATCAGAACTTGCGACACTCATAGGATATGAGTTTGAAGAAGGGGAGGAATTTCCTGAAGACATTCAAGGGATAGCAAACTTTACTAAAAAAGCTGCCGCCCAATTATCCGATCAGAATATGTCAACCCTATTCGAGCAATACCCGGATGTGGAAGAGTACCTGAAGTATCGTTCAGAAGGTGGGAACCCTAATCAATATTTTGAGTTAGCTCGAAAGATGACTGATTATGATGCCATCACAGATGATTCTATAAAAGGAGATGTTGATCTTCAAAAATCTGTTATTTCTGATTTATATTCTCGACACGGGTATTCAGATACTGAAATACGAGAAATAGTAAAAGACTTAGAGGACAGTGAGCTTCTTCAAAAAACGGCTCTCTCTTCTGGAAATAAATTAAAGGCTCTGACCGCACAAGAACGTGAACAGGACTTAGCCAACCAAGCGGCAAAGGCAGCTTTCGATAAAGAGGAAAATGTAAAAACTTGGCAAACTATTAGTGACACTATTGCTACAGGGAACTTGAAAGGTTTCGTAGTTCCTGAAAAGGAAAAGAAAAACTTTCACAACTGGATGTCAAAACCCGTAGATGCGAAAGGTACTACTCAAAGAGCAGTAGATATGGCACAAATGGATACTGAGTCTTCATTGGCTTTAGAGTATCTATATTATAAAAAATTCGATCTGGGTAAAATAGCCCAAAACCATAAAAGCTCCAGCAAAGCGAGCAACATAAGATCACGAATAAGTGGAGGCGGTAAAAGTGCTTCTAAAATTGTAAAGGGACAGGGTGGACATAAAAGATCTACACAATTACCCGGCGTAGAGAATTTTCTTTAGATAATTTTCAAATAGTATTCAACAGTTACACAGTACCAGGTTAAGTAATCTATAATTTTTTAAATACTTATCAATGGCTGATAACAATAAGAAGCTTCGCTTATACGAAGACATTTGGGACGCTAAAGGGATGACTGATGAAAACTCATTGTCTAATGCTCTTTTAACCCAACCAGACGTACTTTCACCAGTACTTACACACCTCGCAGGGAAAGAGGATAAACGTTTCCCACTTTCTTTCTTGACTGAAGGTATGGGAAATACTAGGTATATCAATGATACCCAGTATGACTATCCTGTTATGGGAAGATTAAACAAAGCCGTAACTGCAACCTCTTTGGTTTCAGGTACAGGTGAGAACTACACTCGATTTGTAGTAAACTTTTCTGAGAAGTGGTTCGTAAGACAATACATGGTTGAAAACCCTTATGGGCTTCAAATGCGTATTATGGAGGATCCAAAGGAAGGTCTTTCAGGTGGATGGGACTACACAATGCAACTAACATCTCCGGATGCTACTGCGGCTATTGCTGCTGCTGATGTTGCTGGACTGCAGTTCGTTCAAATGTTTGCACCAGTATCTTTCTCAGGTTCAAGAGGTAATGAAAGTAATTTCGTTGCACCTTCTAAAATGCGTAACCAGATTTCTATCATTAGAAAATCTTACCGTTATGAAGGTAATGCTCAAGAGCGTGTAGTTAATGTTCAATTTAACATCAACGGAACGTCTACTAAGTTGTGGTACGATTTCGAAGAATTCCAACATATGTTACGTTGGAAAGAAGAATGTGAGTATTCGTACTGGTATTCTCAGTATAACCGTGATACGAAAGGTGTGATCCACTTGAAGGACGACAATGGGAATGTAATTCCATTAGGTTCTGGAGTACTGGAGCAGATCCCGAATTACGATACGTACTCTACGCTTACGGCTACCAAATTAAAGAATATCGTTAGAGATACTCTTTACGGTGCGTCTGATGCGCAGAAAATGAACATCATCTTGTTTACCGGTATCGGTGGATTAGAGGAATTTGATAACGCGATGAAGTCTGAGGTTTCTAGTGGTTCTTATATTAAGAATACAGATCCTGCGAGCTTTATCTCTGGAAGTGGTTCTAACCTTGAATTAGGTGGGTTCTTTACTTCTTACCGTCATATTGATGGTCACACTGTAACGGTAAGACATTTACCACTATTGGATCACGGTGCCCGTGCTCTTAACAGTGCTAAACATCCTATCACTGGACTTCCTTTGGAGTCTTACAGAATGATCTTCTTGGATATGAGTACGTATGATGGACAACCTAACGTTCAAATGATCTCTCGTAAAAACAGAGAGCTTGTTCGATGGGCTGTTGCAGGTGCGACTATTCCAAAAGGATTCGAAGGAAATGCTCTTAGAGCAACTGATATCGATGGTGGTTCAGTACACTTTATGAAAGAAGGTGGTATCTCTATCCGTAGAGCAACCAATTGCTTCCACTTAGAGTGTGTTGCTGCATAGTAACTTTTTTAAAAGCTCCTGGACCCTATAAAGTCTGGGAGCTTTTTATTCATTTTAACCAAAATTTTTCCAACAATGCGAAAATCAATTTCTATAAATAGAAAACCAAACGCTACAAATTTACCAGATGAAGTTTACCATAACTCTAAAAGAGGGTTAGGTGCTACCTGGACAGCTTCCGGAGATGTTAATACAGGACTCTCAATGGATGAAATTCAGAAATATATGCCTAGCATAATTTCTATACCTGTTAATGATACAACTTTCCTTATAAAAGTTAAACGGTGGTTCACCGATTTATCTATCAATGTTCCCGCCGCAGGTGTGGATTTTGAAATTGGAATAGACCCAAAGTCAGACTTTCCTTACGAAGTTATTGACTACGTAAAATATCGTTTTGCAGCAACCCACCCGTACTTACTGTTGGATGCTAAAGACCCTAAAGAGGTTCAGAAAAAACGTAAGTTTATGTTTATCCTAGAGGATAAATCAAAAGTAAAAGCAGCTAATGTAGTTGATAAAAACAACCGTAAAAAATCACTTAAAGAGTGGATTAAGCTTACGGCTGATGAAGCTAAAATGGATCAAGTACTACGTGTACTTGGACTATTCCCAGAAGGGATGGATACAGATGACAAAGAAATAGCACTTGAAAAAGCAGCCAAAGAAACACCAAAAGTGTTTATCGAGGCTACTACAAGTTCTAGTTTGGCATTACAATCATTGCTTAGGGAATTTTTAAGTATGGAAGTACTTAGAAAAGTAGGAAACACTTACCTGAATGGTGAGGAGTCTTTAGGAGACAGCGAAGAGGAAGCAGTATTATTTTTAGATAATAAAGCTAACTCAGATGTGCTGGTAACCTTGAAGGCTAAACTTAAACAATTTAATAAAGGAAAAAGCTAATGACCATCCAAGAGATGCATTACCATATAGATCAAGGCTTGCAAAAAAATGCAAGCTTTGTCTATAGTAATTTTTTACCGGAAGAAATCGATGCCTTCATCAATAAAATGGTGATGCGATTTATCAAAGATAGATTCGATAGGTCTGATCCGCAAGAGCTTGGATTTGAGAAAATTCAAAAAAGGTTGGATGATATTAGGATACTCATTGCCGAGGCTTCGGTATCGAGTCTTTCCACGGACCCATTACCTACTCTTGAGGATGATTATATGTTTTATATCTCTGGTAAATATGTTGCTGGATATGATCCTTGTAAAAAGATCGCCGACGCCAGTATGGATTTTGATGTTCCTCTGAGACTTGAGCCTTTAGACTTATTATATAGGATTTTGAAAGACCCATATAGGAAACCAAATGTAGAAAATTCCTATATTATTACAATCCAACAAAACACTTTCACAATATACGACGATAAAAAGTATATACTAAAAGGGGTATACTATAATTATATTAGGCACCCTGAAAAAGTTGTACTATCTTCGTCTACAGATTGTGAATTAGCACAGCATACACACGACGAAATAGTCGATCTTACCGTAGAACATATATTAGAAGTTATAGCATCTCCTAGGTACCAAACCAATTCGGCGCAGACCTCAAAAACTGAATAACTATAACTTATAATACTATGTCAAAACAACTCTTAATTGTAAATACCGATGCTGTAGCAACTACTTACGCTGAAATGCGTGCTGGTAAACTTGGATTCATCGAAGAAAACGCTATCGTAGCGGCATTGACCGGTGCAGAAGCTGTTCTTTGTGTAGGTGAAAATACTACTACTCCTTTTAAAGGAGCTGAAGTGGTAGACGCTGCTAAAATTTCTCCTGATGCAGGTACTGCAGGTGTAGCAACTTTTAATTTTGCTGGCGCTGTAGTTGACGATCCTATCTACGTCAAACTTATCAATACAACTTTAGGTACTATGGATGTGCCTATGAAGAACTTCGAAGCTGATTCTATCGCTCTTGTAGCTGCTGCTATTAATGCTGCAGGTCTTGATGCAGGTACTTCATTTTTCGGATTCACTGCTACTGTAGCTACAACTATTATAACTGTAACTGCTCCAATTAATAGTACCTTCAGAGGTGCTGCTACTGATGGTGTAGTAACTGCTTATACTGTTATTGCACTTCCTTCTGTTGGACAAGCTGCTGATATTACTGCACTTGAAACAGAGACTTTATCTTCTTTAGGTGTTACCAATCAAGTTGGTCATCCTGTAGTTAAGCCTGTAAGTGCTGTAGAAGCTGGAGCAACTTATATACAGTACGTATATCAGATCGCTCGTCAGGTACCTAATAAAGCTGGTACAGGTTCTCAAAGTGTTGAGCAGAACAAGATAATTCTTGCAGTTAAAGTTGGTCTTACAGCTACAATTGCTGCCTTAGATGGTGATGCAATCGTTGAGTAGGTATTAAATTTTAAAATATAACGGGGAGGCTAGTTTTACTTCCTCCCCTCTTTTTAACCTTTAATTCTTATACAATGGCGGAAGCACCAACATTCGACACAGGGTATCTTAGTGACGTTACTGATGTAAAATTATCCGAGGTAATAGACGCCGCGCTTGATGATGGCTTATGCTGTGGGTGTAATACATCAACCCAGAATTATGTAAACAAGTTACTTATTATTCGTAAAGGCATTGACCTGGACTTACAGATTGTAGATATAGTGTCTGCTAATAGTAAACTTGAGCTATTAACTACTCTGCTCGATGGTGGGGACGACCCTGCCTGCGGATGTTAGTAGAAGTACCAGACACATTATACCCACGAACTTCATATTCTTCTGATGGTCTCTACCTAATAGCTTTAAAGCATAGGTACAGATTCTTGGTTGATAGATACACATTGAAATTAACTTACGGGCTTTGTACTTCAGAATACGACGAATTGTTATGTCTGAAATCTAGGCTCTTTATAATGGAACATATGCCAGTAATTACAGTAGACCCTAGCCCCTATCTTTGGGAACAAAATAATAAAATAATAAGTGTTGATCTAGGTGATGTAGCCGCAGATAGTGAATCAGCGACTACTACCTCTGAAATTCTTACTATCCTAAATGCTTACGGTGCAGACATTGCGCAGGATGAACTTTTCATTTTCTCAATGGAGATAGCCGTACTTAGATACGGAATCATTAGAAAGATGTTGGTTAAGTATTTAATCACTCCTGGTAAAGGTCTTTGGGGAAATGCCACAGGCGCTACTGCGCTGGTTGAAACAGACTTAGAGAGAGTGTACTTTGAGGTATTAGACGCCCCTACGGACGCAAGCTCGTTTGTGTTGGACATTGGTGAGATATCGGATCAAGAAATATACTCTGCAATAAATTTACACGATGTAACTGGGCAGTTCCAAGCAAACAAATCTAACTACATTAAATGTAAAAGAACTTCAGCTCAAGGAGTTGTCAATGAGGTGTACCTTTATACAGGAACTGGGTATCCTAGTGCATACGGAGCAGCAGTGGATGCACCTGCTCCAGTGCCTTCCCTGTACACGCTAATCACATCGATTGAAGAGTTGCCTGGAATAGTAGTAAGTAGTGACACAGGGAATGAAATTCTTCTGACAAATGCTCACGGAGTACTTGCAAATATGGCTTCTGCAAATGCAAACACATCGTATGCTCTTGGAGGAACAGTAGCAGGTGCGTGGCAAAAAACATTAATAAATGCTGCTTCGGAGCCTACGGTTACAGGAGCAACTAAGGTTAATGGAGACACTTTTGTCATTGGCGTAAATATGTATTTAGTCTGTACACATAATGGTAACAGGGCAGAATATAAATTTGAAAAAATAGCTGTATGATAGGCTTTTAATTATGGGTCAATGCTACACAATAGATAATATCTATAAACGATCGAAGATAGACAACCCTGTAAAATACAGTAAAGTTATCGAAGGGAAAAAGTGGCGTACTCATAAATTAGAAAATTCATTTTGTGTGGAGTTATCTAATGGAGATATTTTAGAATTTACACAAGGATGGTTATGGGACCGTGCAAGTATCCCACAAATATTACACAGTATAATACGCCCGGATGGGGACGATGATATTGCCTACTGCATTCACGACAGTTTATATATGTCTAAAATGTACTCGAGGAAATTCTCAGATAATGAGATGTTAAAGTGGGCAAAAGCAATGAAACAAACGAGTCGATGGAGCCTACGTAATATTGACATAAAAATCAGGTATTACGTAGTACGGGCTTTAGGCGGTATAGTATGGAATAAATAGATCTTTCCTATAAACACTAAAACTAAAAGCTTTGATATCATTAATACAAGAAATACCACAAATACCTGAAGTAGTAGGACCTAATGTAACCCCTATCTACGTATGGATCATAACAATACTTGTTATAGCCCTTGCAGGTATTATTGGGTTATATGAAAGGAAGCTAAGTGCTGTTACAACTAGACTCAATACAGTTATAGATGACAGTATTAGTAGGATGGAGCGTAAGAGTGATAATGAGCAGAGCGGTCTAACCCGTATAAATGATATGCTCGTACAGCTTAAAGAAATAGTTGTACTAGCTAACAGATAAATAGTCATCATGATGTTAAAATGTAAGTTAAGCAAGTTCGACGATCTATACGAAAAGGCGCGAATACAAGACCAGGTTGAAGAGGACAGATTAAAACAGATAGGTAAAGATATTGATGATGTTATTTTATCGTATAGACAAGAAGATAGCTATATAACTTTTGAGCAACTAGACGCTATGGGATACGAGGAATGGCTTGAAATTGGGCACGGTGTCCGGTTCAAAAGATTTCACCACCCTATTAAAAAATTATACTTCATCACTGAGATGGACCCAAGTAAATCCCCTACTAGTGATGCAAGACTTAAAAAGCAACGGCACGACTGTAAGGAATATTGTGAAGTGTTAGAAGGAGAGCTCGTAGAACTGGCAGAAGGAGGCAAACGATATGAGGCGGGAGACTTAGTTATCTACCCTGCAGGATTTTCACACCTTCCTACTAGTACTGTTTTTTCCAGGTATGGAATTGAATTTATAGACCCTAATTAAAATGAAACTATGAAAACAGGAAGACTAGGAATTGACCTCATTAAAAAATACGAAGGGTTCCGATCGGAGCCATACAAGTGCAGTGCTGACGTACCTACAATCGGGTACGGAGCAACATACTACCCTGGTGGACGTAAAGTCAGTCTGGACGATGCTCCTATCAGCAAAAAGAAAGCCGAGGACCTACTAAAAGATATGGTGGGCGTGTATGAGGCTGGCGTGAATAGATATGTACAATCTAAAATAACTCAAAACCAATTTGACGCCCTTGTATCCTTTGCATATAATTTGGGAGTAGGTGCGCTTCAGAAAAGTACCCTCTTAAAAAAAGTAAACATAGATCCGTGTGACCCAAAAATTTCTAAGGAATTTAAGAAGTGGGTTCGCGCAGGCGGTAAGGTACTGAAGGGACTACAAAGACGTAGAAAAGAAGAGGCAGAATTATATTTTACATAGCTGTAAAACAGAATATAATAGTGTAAAACCAGTTAATTTTCGTAATTTCGTAAACAATTAGTAAAAGTCTATAGAAATAAAAGTTTATACAGAATTATTATAATGTAACTAACTCGTTACTGTCTGTATAAACGTATGAAACAATTAAATTCATTTTTTATAGTACTCGTATTTATACTTGCTGCCTCTTCGTGCAGGAGTACTAAAGAGTCTTCTGAAATTTTAATATCCACAGACCTAAAAATAGATAGCTCCTCTCAAAAGGAGGTAATCACTATTTATAAAGGGATCACAGATACAGTTTTTATTGATTCCCCTTGCGATAGTTTAGGGAATATTAAACCTATACACAGTAAAATAACTACAGCACTTGTAGAGATAGAAGTTAAGTCTACTCCGACAGGGCTGGTAATTGCTACCGATATACCTTCCTTAGAAACCTCTGACAAAGAGAGTAATAGGGTCACACAAGAAGCAAAAACCATAATACAAATTAAGGAGGTGAAGGTTAAAACCGTTGTATGGTCGAAATGGACCTACATCTGGATGCTCATCGCCATTATTGAATTTATCTATATCGTTGGGCGAATTTATACAAAACTTACTAATCCAATATCCCTCTTTTAGATGTCTATAACTTTAAATAAATTAGTATACAATATAGCCCACTCTCAAGGGAAGCAGGATGACTTGCCCTACTTAGAAAGGTTGAAGTTTACTGTACAGTCTTATAGGTCAACTATTCTTCGTAGGGACTTGGACCGTAACAGGTTTACACCTAATCAATTCTTACAAACAATAGGATGTCTCGATATGGCATTCTATGATGCATCTTCTTGCTGCGGCGTAGAAGTTGGGTGCAAAGTCTTTAGATCTACCGCTCGGGTACCTAACCCAGTACGGTTTAAAGATCGAGTCCCTTTCTATTTCGTAGGAACTATTGATGGTAAAAAAACATACGCTCCAATGAGCCTGGGAGAACTGGGCTTTTTTAGTGCGAGTAAATATAACAGTAAAATGCCCAGGTATTATTTTGATGATGGGTATATCTATATTGTTAATGCAACACCTAAAAAATTACAGATTAAAGGAGTTTTCGAATTTCCTTCAGAACTAGGTAGCTATACGAATTGTGATGACACTAAATGTTACAGTGATGATGATCCGTATCCTATTAGCCTTGATTTATCCAGGAGCATTACGGAAGCAATTCTAAACTTTGATGCGCCAAGAGAAGCACCTAACCAAACGGGATCAGAAATTAAAATAGATGTTTAAGGATAAACTCATCGTCACTTAATAAAATACTAAAAAAATAATTATGGCACTTAAAGTATTCACACTAGGAAATCACCTGATAGTCACTGTTGACGATGTTGAAATATTTTCCGACCCCCGGGGGCATATCAAACTTGAATCTCCTTCAGATACAACAGTTAGAATTTATATAGAGTCCCCATCTACTAAAGGTAAGAACTCTAAGTCAATAGATTTGGAACTTGCAGACATTGTAGATGCTGCTGGCACTGCTTATGCAGGAGGAGCTCTTTTGTGGTTAAGGGAGAATACGGGTTTTAATCCGACCTCGGGAGGTAGCGAGGGTGGAGGCATCACAACGAATGTCCCTGTTAAAGCCATTGGTGCTGACATTGATTTTACCGATGCTACTAAAACAGAGAAGGTAAAAACAATTGAATATTTAAACGCTTTAGCCACCACTCCTTTGAGTGCAGCTTCTGTAGTGGTTTTTGTAACTACTAGAATTGTATTATCAAATGGAGAAGGTATTGAGTTAACGGGGCAGCCTAATTATGCTGTGGTTAGAACTCTTTATACTCTAACAAACTCTTATACAGCCATAGGTTCGGGAACAGTATTAACCGAAGCAGATGTCCAATATTTTAATACGATTGACTCTCGTAATGTTGCACCCACTGAGTTTGATCTTGGAGATATAGGAGCAGCAGATGTCTGGGATTTTGTAACTGCCAATGGTCCTTACAGTACTCCTAATAGTGCAACAGTTATTTTCAGAGCTATTCAAAATGGTACTGAAACTCTTTGGTTGTACTTAGGTCAAGGAGAGGAGATAGGTACAGGATTTGCA
>Ga0070748_1000888_pt1 | contig 14119 bp, 19 predicted proteins | sample VirMetDEL_Nov_12_FD_77015 | JGI IMG/M metagenome (GOLD analysis project Ga0070748, IMG submission 77015) | Aqueous microbial communities from the Delaware River and Bay under freshwater to marine salinity gradient to study organic matter... | ecosystem: Environmental > Aquatic > Marine > Coastal...
CCCCGCCGTCAAGGGCAAGGGATCCGTCGAGGATGGTATCGCGTACATTCGTGGTTTTGAGAAAGTCGTTATCCACCGCCGCTGCGTGAAAACCGCTGACGAGTTCAGACTTTATCGGTACAAAATTGATAGGTTTTCAGGTGATATCCTTCCTGATATAATAGACGCGCACAATCACTGCATCGATGCTATCAGATACGCGCTGGAGCCGATGATTAAACGATCAGGCGCAGGAGGCTTTATAGTCCTATGAAATTTTTCAGCAAGCGAAACGAACGCCGGATTGCGGCTAAGATCGAGAAGAAAGAAAACCCGGTAGGCGGGGCTGTTCTTTTTGAGAACAAGTACAAGGTCAAAGAAAAAAATCTCAAGGAATATTTCAAGGAAGGCTATGTAGAAAACGTCATCGTCTATCGTGCCATTCGTGAGATCGTCACGGCTTTGGGTTCGGTTGATATCGAGGTCCACAACAAAGACGGTGAGCCTATCGATGAACATCCGGCATTGAAGCTTCTCAAGAAACCAAACCCGACAGAAGGGTGGTCACAATTCCTGCGCCATGCGTTCATCGAATATTTGATCACTGGCAATATGTTTTTGATCAAATATCCGGACGCGAAGCAACCGACTGAGCTTTGGGTTATGGCGAGTAAGAACACAGAGGTACACGCGGGCGCGGTAGGACTTCCTGCGAAGTATGTTTATAATTCAGGAAACCAGAAAAAAGAATTCCATGTCGATCAGGTGACGGGTAAATCTCAGGTGTTCCAACTCAAGACGTATAACCCTGATAATGCGTTCTTAGGACTGCCGCCGATGGCGCATGTCGCATTATCGGCTGACACGCATAACTCAGGACTGCGCTGGAATAACAGCCTGCTTGAGAACGGCGCACGTCCAAGCGGTATCGTTTATTTCAAGGGCACGCCGGACAAGGCAACGCTTGGCGTCGTTCGTGAATGGTTCAAAGAAACGCTTCAGGGTAAGCGCAATGCGGGCGAAGTTCCTATTCTCACAGAGGAAGCGAAGTGGGAAAGCATGAGCGACACCGCCCGCGATATGGACTTCCTGAATACCATGCGCGAGATGGCGAAGTATGTCGCAAGCGCGTATGGCGTACCGCTTCCGTTGATCGACAATGACAGCAGCACATTTAATAATCTTGAGCAGGCGAAGGAACGTCTATGGACGGATACAGTTCTGCCGCTGTTGAATGAATTCCTTGAGGCGTTCGGCAACTGGTTATTACCTGCGTATGGAGAAGGTCTGACTTTCGCGTATGACATGGATAGCATCCCTGCCCTTGAGGGATTGAGACAGAAGCGTTTTGATCGTATGGCGAAGGCAGTCGCATCCGGCATGATGACCGTGAACGAGGCCCGCACGGCTATCGGATATGAGGAAGTAGAAGGCGGAGATACGCTGATGATCCCGTCTGGTCTGTTGCCGCTTGGCGAAGAAGACACAACCGAGGCCGATGATGATAATGCGGATATGACGCAGCCTGAAGACGACCCCGAGGATGACGATACCGAAGACGAAAGCGCAATGAAGTTTTTGAAGTCGATTGGTTACGACGCAGAAGAAATAAAGCAGATCATGGCGGAGGATTATGATGGGGATATGTAATCTGAATATTATCGTTCACAGCGAAAAACGATTTAAGTTTATACCTGATATCGTATGTTATGCGCTGGTATATACCCGCATTCCTATCCATTGGATATATAACATCACATGGTCATTCGATGAGTAAGACCTCAGATCGTATCCGGGCTATCCGTTTTGATATAGCGGTCATGCGACACATGCCGCGTTTTCGTGCTGCTATTTGCAAAGAGAAAAATCGTTTTATCGACGCGCAGATGGAATATTACAAACGCATTGGCAAGCTCTCCGATACGCTGGAACAAGAACACGCGCAGAGGCTGGAAGCGATATACCGCGAGAATTACAAGCGCATCATGAAGACCGCCGTATCTGCTGCGCCGGGTACGATATCGGGGATCAAGGCTTCCGATATCCGCGAGGTGAAATACTCTATCCATGAGAGCGCCCTATTTGAATGGTTTACGACACAGGGCGGCGCACGAGTAAAACGCACGGCCCGCGTTACAGCCAATGACGTGCGTAAGCTGGTGAGTGAAGCCTTCCAAGCTGGCGAGCCTGAAACGGACGTTATCCGCGCCGGGCTTCGCGCCAAGGGTCTGTCGGCATGGCGTGCAAACACCATCGCCCGGACGGAAACGCACAACGCAGCGGCATTTGCTTCCAGATACACGGCTGAGACAATCGCGGCTGATGCTGGTCTGACGCTGGAAAAGAAATGGCAACCCACGCTTGACGAACGCACGCGGCCTGCGCATATGGCCATGGCAACGAGCGACTATATCGGTATCGATGCGCCGTTCATTGTCGATGGCGAAGAACTCGACTATCCCGGCGATCCATCGGGAAGCCCTGAGAACGTGATTAACTGCCGATGTGTAGAGTTACGACAAGTTAAAAGGGACTATTTGTAATTTTCAAAAACGGTGTTAAAATATTATCGCAGAGGATTTTTTATGACACTTGAACGCAAACACATGGCATTCGCTGCCGAGATTAAAGCGGATGGCGACGATGGCAAAATCGGAAAGATCAAGGGCTATGGCTCTGTTTTCGGCATTGTCGATAGCTATGGCGAGAGTGTAGAGAAGGGGGCGTTTGATCGTTCCCTTAAAACTTATGGCCTGCCCGCCCTGCTTTATCAGCATAATTCGTATGACGTGATCGGCGTATGGACAAAGGCGTATGAGGATGATCATGGCCTCGTTCTGGAAGGTGAGATTAATCTCGACGTGCAGAAGGGCAAGGAAGCTTACTCGCTGGCAAAGCAGGGGGCGCTTAAGGGTCTGTCGATTGGTTTCTATACCCGTCAAAGCGAATACGACAAGGACGGCGTTCGTCACCTGATGGACGTCGAACTGCTAGAGGTTTCAATGGTGACATTCCCGGCGAACAGGGAAGCGAATATCACCGGAGTGAAGGCCGCGCACAAGAGCGAGAGAGAGTTTGAAGAATTCCTGCGTGATGCAGGATATAGCCGTACCCAAGCTAAGACAATCGTGTCTAAAGGGTACAAAGCCATTTCTGACCTGCGGGATGCTGAGGACGATGATGGTGTTGTTTCTGAACTGAAAAACACACTCAACATACTCAAGGAGTACCGCAATGACGGACGAAGTGAAGGATCTGGTAAAGCAGGTCAATGAAGGGCTGACGGCGATTAAGTCGGAAGTCGCTGGCGTAAAAGCTTCTCAAGCTGATACCGCTGAAATGAAAACCAAGCTCGAGAAAATGTCCGAGCAAGTTCTGAAAGCTGGCGAACAGCTTCAGGAATTCAACCAAAAACAAACGGCCCTCGAAGCTGCTCTTAATCGTTTTGACGAGCGCAACGATGGCAAAAAAGCCGACCCGGAGAAAGTCAAAGAAAGCAAATCCGCTTTCCGCGAATATCTGCGCGGCGGTGAAGCTGCTATCAAAGGCGGCAAGTTCAAACACACGGCTGAAGGTCTTGAGATCCGTTCGATGGCAACGGATAACAACCCTGACGGCGGCTATCTGGTCCTGCCTGAAATGGCTGACTTCATGGTTACTCGTTTGTTTGAAACCAGCCCGATGCGTTCTCTCGCTCGTGTTGTTCAGACAGGCAGCAAGTCCCTGCAAGTCGTGATTGACGACAACGAAGCAGAAGCGAACTGGGTAGGCGAAGGCACTTCAGGCGGCGAAACAGACACGCCGCAAGTCGGTCTGCTGGAAATCGTTGCTCACAAGCTGGAAGCTGAGCCGAAAGTCACAACCGAGATGCTGGAAGACCCGTTCGTGGACGTGGAAAGCTGGCTGCAAGGCAAGATTGCCGACAAGTTCAGCCGTAAGCAAAACACGGCTTTCGTGTCCGGTTCTGGCATTCTGCAACCGAAAGGCTTCCTGTCGTATTCTGCATGGTCTGTCGCTGGTACATACGAGCGCAACAAGATCGAGCAGATCAACGCTGGCGCTTCTGGCGCGGTAACTGCCGAAGGTCTGATTGCGCTGCAAGCTGGCCTCAAGGAAGTGTACCAAACAGGCGCTACATGGCTGATGAAGCGTGCTTCATACGGCTCTGTGCTGTCCCTGAAGGGCGCTGATAATTACTTCTTCGGCACGATGCTGCTGAAAGACGGTAATACGCAGCTGCAACTGCTGGGCAAGCCTGTTGTCTTCGCGGATGATATGGCGGCAATCGGCAACAACACCCTGTCGTTTGCATACGGTGACTTCAGCGTCGGTTATACGATCCTTGATCGTGTCGGCCTGAATATCCTGCGCGATCCGTACACGTCGAAAGGCTTTGTCAAGTATTACGCGACAATCCGCAGCGGCGGTGACGTCACGAACTACGAAGCGATCAAGATAGGAAAAATTCCTAGCTAATGATTAGCGGAAGGGGAGATTATCCCCTTCCTCTCTCTAACAACCAAACATGAAGGAATAGAAAATGTTTGATATGCGTTCGAATACGGTGATTGCCAAGGCAATCCAAGCAACCCTGATCGGCACGACACCGTCGAAGGGTAACATCGTTGACCTGTCTGGCTTCCAAGCCTGCACGTTCATGTTCATGACTGGTACAGTAACAGACGCGGGCGCTGCTGCTGGTTTCTCTTTTGAAATTCAAGAGAGCGCGACCACATCAGACACGGACTTCACTGCTGTTGCAAACGAAGATCTGGTAGGGCTTGAGGCTGACCTGTCTGTCACTGCTGATGGTGATGACGGCGTTCCTGTAGGATCAATCGGTTATGTCGGCAGCAAGCGTTACGTGCGCTGCGTCGTAACTGGCACAGCCGCAACAGACGCAGTTATCAACGGTATTGTTGCTCTTCAGCGTGCGGCTGTTAATCCGCCTGCGTCTGATATTGCAGCAAACATCGCTGCGACTTAATCTAGTTTCTGCGTAATTCAGGGCGGGTTTCAGGTCATGGTTGCCCGCCCTGAACGCGGATCAGGAGAATGAATGCAACACCGCGTCAAGATGATCAGAACTGTGTTTGCAAGCGAGGACGGTATCCGTCCAAAGCATTATTTAAAAGGCTATTCTTATACGATCAGCGACTACATGATGGAAATGTTCATCAACATGGGCGCGGTTGAAATGAAAGACCCGGATTATCACGATGCGTTTGAAACCCGCGATATAATCCCCGGCGTGCGCGGCAAGGGAAGGCCGAAGAAATGAGATACAATCGCAAGACCGCGACAGTCACAACGGCCCCGACTACGTTCCCCATAACGCGCAGTCAATTGAAGGAATACCTCAAGGTTGACGGTGATGATGAAGACTGCATGCTGGATATGTATATCGAAGCGGCAACGGATCAGGTTCAGAAATACTGCAATCGGTATTTTATCAATACGACAATAACCTACGTCATGGATGGATTCGGGCGCGGCGAAGATGAACGCATGGCGGCTGGCGTCTTTGAAGGCCACAAGGCTTCGGTATTGGGGCAGAACGATAGTATCAACCTACCATATCGCCCTGTATCGTCTATTACGTCGATTAAAACGACAGACCGGGCAAACACTCAAACGACGTTTTCCAGCGCGTCATACCGCCTCGATGGCGCTGGCGGGCGCGTGTATTTGAACGATGGATATACATGGCCGACTGGCCTGCGCGATTATGCAGCCGTAGAGATCGTCATGGTATGCGGTTATGGATCGAATGCCGGAAACGTCCCCGCTGCGGTTAATCAGGCGATCATGATACACGCGGCTTCACTTTACGAATGCCGTGGCGTATGTGAAATATCAGACGCGTGCAAGGCGATATTAAGCGGATACAGGGTAATGGACGGCTATGGTTTCTAAATGCAATCACTGGTCGGCCGACGCAAAGCATAGAATCATTATCCAGCGCCCGGTTGAAACAACGGATGACTACGGCGGACGCACGGTATCATGGTCGAATGTCGGGACGTACTGGGCATCGATGCAGCCATACTCAGGCCGTGAGGTGTTTTCGCAATCGGCGACACAATCACGCATTACGCATAAGGCCGTCATTCGGTATCAGTCTGGACTGAAGAATATCGCTAATATAAGCGATTATCGCGTGAGTTTTGACGATAGACTTTTTGCCGTGCAGGCCATACGCAACCTCGATAATGACATGAAATCAGAAGGCCGCGTATATCAGGAAATCAGCCTAGAGGAGAACGCGCCCGATGTTGAGGGTTGAGATTGAAGGCGGCAAGGAATTTGAGAAAGCGGTCAAGGCTTTAAAAAAGCGGGCCGATGGAAGCCTTGAGAAATGGCTTGCTGATGGTGCCATCACAACCCAGTCACTCGCACAACAGTCGATCCTATCCCGCCTGTCAAAGGGCAAGATTTACGAGCGCAAGGGCATACAGCATACGGCCTCGGCTCCGGGCAATCCGCCAAACTCTGACAGCGGCGCACTGGTAAGCAATATCACGGTTGAAAAGATCAAGGGCGGATATGACGTCGGCAGTCGCAAAGGCGCTCCATGGGGCTTATTCTTGGAATTCGGCACGGTTAAAATGCTACCGCGCCCGTGGCTTACGCCTGCATACGATAAAGCCGTGGCGCAACTTATGGAATATTTCAAGAGGGCGAAGATATGACAGATAGCCTGTTGCCCCTGATGGCGTCGATCATGACGGTTCTAAAGGCCGATGGTACTCTTACCGGGTATGTCGGACAGAGAATTTATTCGGACGTGCCTGATAACCCGACGTTTCCGTTTGTTGTTCTGACAGTTTCATCCGCGCCATATGATACGAAAACTGGAAACGGAATGGAACATACGGCGCAGTTCAGTATTTTCTCGCGCAAGACAAACGTGCAGGAAATCGGAAATATCCGCGCCCGCATTTATACCCTTCTGCATAACAATACGATCGCGTTGTCATCGGCCTCGGTTGATAGTATACTATTTACGGGACTTGCCCCCGTTTTCAAAGACCCTGATGGGCAGACGTGGCAGGGCGTCGCTCAGTACAGAATTGTCATAGGAGAGTAGAACATGGCATATAACGGGCGCTTGATGCTGATTAAAATGGATATCGCTTCTGTCGATACGACAATCGCCGGGCTGCGCGATACGTCGATCACGATCAATGAACAGGAAGTCGATGTAACAACAAAGGATGACGCTGGCATTCGTCAATTGCTGGACGGTCAAATTCTCCGTTCTCTGACAGTCTCGGGATCAGGTGTTCTTCAGGACGCTTCGGTATGCGCGTCGGTACGCACGGCAGCCATGGCCGGAACTCACCTTGATCTGACAGTCGTTATCCCCGGAGATAACACCGCAGGCGGAAGCTATACAGGTCTTTTCCGCATTACCTCGTTTGAGGAAAGCGGCGCACACGCGGGCGAACAGCAATATTCACTGAGCCTCGCATCGGCTGGCGCAGTCACGTTTACACCAGCGAGTTAATCTTCCAAGCTAGGTTTAACTGGGGGGCTTTTTGCCCCCCTTTTTTTATGGTACGGTTACATAAAGGAGACATAACCATGACTGAAGTAACGAATATTCGCGGACTATTCACCGTTGATCTGGCCGGGCAAGAACGAACATTAAAGGCAAGCTTTGAAGCGATTGAACGCCTTGAGGGTGTCGTATTCAAAGGCCCGATTATCACAAAGCTTCAGGACGCGACGCAGGGAAAAACCAGCTTTAACGACGTTGTCGGCCTGATCCATACTGGCCTTATCTGCAATAAGGATACACGCCTGAGCCGTGAGCAAGTCGGGACGGCGGTATTCGAGGCGGGCTTTGTAAACTTCATCCCTGTTTACATAGACTTTCTAACCTACTGCATCACAGGCGGGCAGGAAGGGAAAAATACAGAACAGGGGGAATAGTATCCCGGCGCTTTCCGATAGAGAACTATTATCGTTTGGCGCTGGGTGTGTTAAAATATACACCAGATCAATTCCGCGAGATGACCCTCGCTGAGTTCATACTAGCAATGGACGGAGTAGCGATAGCCAATGGCACCTATTCCACCGGAGTGACGTGGAACGAAGTGTTAGAGGCAGAACGCGCATGGCAAAAATCACAATCGCGGAATTAGTTGCCAAGTTCACAGGCGATACGACTGGACTTGAGAAGTCAGTCACAAAAGCGACAGCAGTAATATCAAAATATACGGCATTGGCTGGGGGATCGGCAGTTGCAGGCACGATAGCCCTCGCGCGCGCGCAGATGAAAGCCATAGACGCGAATGTTGATCTGGCCAATCAGGTCGGTATCAGCACAAAGTCGCTTGCGGCCATGAAGCTTGTCTTCGATGAAAGCGGCACGTCTGCAAACAATCTATCCGGCGCTCTTGGCCTCATGCAGCGCAATCTCTTTGCAGCGGCGACAGGAACCGAAGCGCAGAAGGTTGCAATTCAGGCGCTTGGTTTGGAGATCGACACCCTGATAAACATGTCTCCGGACCAGCAATTCGGCGCACTGGCCGAAGCTATTTCAGAGATTGAAAACCCGACTGTAAGGGCGGGTGTGGCGTCACAGATATTCGGGCGCAACGCAAAAGAATTGATGATCGTATTCGATGATTATTCCGCGAAGATGGAAGAAATCACTGCGTATCAGGAAAAATTTAATCTTAGTGTATCGAATATAGACAGCGAGAAAGTCGGCGCGGCAAACGACGCATTGGCCCGCGTGTTCTCTGTCGTTCAAGGCATTGGAAACGCGATTGCTGTCGAAGTCGCCCCGGCAATATCTGTCATGTCTCAAGCGGTTCTGGATTCGCTTCCGTCGTTCAATAGTGTTGATGATGTCGTCAGAAAGATCATTGACAGTATCGCGGTTATGGGTGAATTCGCCCGCAGGTCATTCCATGGAATGCAGGTGTCTTTGCAGGCCGTAGAGGTTGCAGGACTAAAGACGATCAAGATACTCAATCCGCAAAAATGGTTTGGGCAAGAGGGCAAGGAATTTGATGCCATCCTTGGCGGAGCAGAACGGAAGCTCAATGACACAATAAACGCATTCGATCCAGAGGATACACTTGTCGATAAGCTTTACAAGGCCCGCGCCAATGCTGAAACAAAGGCGCTAGAACAGGTTCGTATTGCCGCAACCAGACGCAAGGCCGGAACGTCTGCTGATATTCTGGGAGAGATTTTCAACTCTAAAAAAGCAGACGACGCTAAAGAATCCGTCGATAAAGTCACAGACGCTTATAAAGAACTGATCAAAGAGCAAGAAAAATTCAGCTCGGACGTTGCAAGTACGTTCTCCGATTTTACAAAGTCGATCATGCGCGGTGAAAGCGTTCTCGATAGTTTCAGGTCGAAGGTCATGGACGTTTTCGGATCGATCATAGACAGCATGTTTCAGATGTCGTTCGGAGGAAAATCCGGCGGCGGTCTTGGCGGCACGATTGCAGAAGCCCTGTTCGGAGCTTTCGGTATCGGATCAAACCCCGTCATGGATACGTTCGGATCGGCGATGTCGAATTATAATTCCATCGCCGGATCGATAAAATTCGCAGACGGTGGTGTCGTTTCTGGCCCGACTGTTTTCCCGATTGGCAATAAACAAGGCATGATGGGAGAGGCTGGTCCAGAGGCGATCATGCCACTGACACGAGGCCCCGGTGGAAGGCTTGGCGTTGCGGCGCACGGATCAGGCGCAACCGTCAACCAGACGCTTAATTTCAGCCTTGGCGTGCAGCAAACGGTCAGGGCCGAAATTGCATCACTCTTGCCACAGATACAAGCCGCAAGCGTCGACGCGGTGCAAAACAGCATTAATCGCGGGAGCATGAAGACATGACGATCACGTATCCACTCTCATTCCCGACAGTCGGCACCGTTCAATCTACATTTAGGTTACAACATATTGTAGGGTCCAGCCGTTCGATATTCACAGGTGCGCGGCAAGTGTATCGCCATCAGGGTGAATGGTGGGAAGGCGAAGTTACATTCCGCCCGGTTAATCACGTACAAGTCGGGCAGATCAAGGCGTTTCTCGCGGCACTTGCTGGGCAATACGGTACGTTTCTTTATGGCGATCCTGATTATCTCGCAAAGGGTGCTAATGGAACGATTGCCGGGACGCCACTGGTTAATGGAAACCAATCGGCATTGTCGAATACGCTGGCGACAAAGGGATGGACGCCATCATCGGCGGTATTCAAGAAAGGCGATTATTTCCAGCTTGGAAGCGGATCGACTGCCCGCCTGCATATGGTCACTGAAGACGCCACGGCTGACGGATCAGGAAACGTCACGTTATCGATTGAGCCGCGCCTGCGTGCTTCTGTTTTGGATAATGCAACGATAACCGTGGCCGATCCTATGTGTGTCATGTCGCTTGTTGGAAACCCTGTGGAATGGTATAGCAATCAATCATCAATCTATCAGGTAAGTCTGTCATTCAGGGAGGCGCTTAATCTATGAGCCGCGATCTTGATACAGACCTTGCAACCGAGGTACAAGCGGCGGCGCTTATGCCGATATTCCTTGTTGAAGCGTTGTTCGACAGCGGCGCAGTTCGACTGTGGAACGGATACGGCGATATTGTATGGGGTGCGGATACATACACAGGCGGCGGCGATCTTCTCAAGGTTACTGATATTAGCGAAACGCAGGATATTCAGGCGCAGGGGTGTAAGTTCATTTTGTCCGGAATATCCTCGGAGATTATCAGCCTTGCCTTGACTGAAAACTTCACAGGCCGCACAGTCAATATGTATTTCGGTTGCCTCGATAGCACAGGCGCATTCGTTGGCGATCCATATCAGATTTTCTCCGGTATCATGGATACGCTAGAGATTAAGGAAACAGGAGAAACATGCGACGTCACATTGAGCGCAGAAAACAAGATGATCGACCTTAAAAAATCAAAGGTAAGCCGATACACAAGCGAAGACCAGAAGCGCACATATTCAAGCGATAAGGGCTTCGATTATGTCCCTGCAATTCAAGAGAAGGAAATCATATGGGGACGCAAAACGCCAGTATAAGACGTCATCCGGATTGGCCTTTGCGCTTGTCTAGTTTTATCAAGGCATCACAAAACCTCGCGTTTCAATGGGGAATAAATGATTGCAGCCTATGGGTTGCAGATGCTGTTCTATGTCTCACTGGCCATGACTTCAGCGAAGCATGGCGCGGACGTTACAAGTCACTCGATGAACTGCGCGAGATTGTAGAAAATGAATACGGCGGAAAGGTCGAGAATATCGTCATCGAGGCGCTTGGCGACCCAATACCATTCACCCGCAAAGCCCAGCGCGGCGACGTTGTTCTGGTTGATGATAATGATCTGGGGACGATTGGCATCGTAGACGATACAGGTCGATACGTTGCCATGCTTTCAATCGACAGGGGGCTTGCGCGTGTACGTATAACCGATAGCATGAAGGTCTGGCACTATGGGTAAGGTTTTAGGATTGGTTGCGAGTGCTGCGCTTGCGCCGTTCACTGGCGGTCTGAGCTTCAGCCTGTCTGGTTTCCTTCTGTCAGTCGCTTCCAGCCTTGTCATGAGCGCCGTATCTCGTGCGCTTGCGCCAAGACATAAAAAGCCGTCGTCATTCTCATCTGACTTTTCCGCGCAATCATCCGGGCTGACGCAGACTGTCAGAGAGCCGCTAGGTTCTCATAAGGTCATCTATGGTCAAACACGCGTCGGCGGAAATCTCGTTTATGTGACAAGCTCAAACGAGAATAAATATCTGCATTACGTCATGGTAGTCGCATCGCATGAAGTTGAAAGCATCGATGAAGTATGGATAAACGACGTATGTATCCCGCCTGATGCGATCAACGGATCGAATATCGTCACGTCCGGGCGCTTTGCAAATAAAGTCAGGATTAAAAAATATCTCGGTACGTCTGGGCAATCTGCTGATAGTGACCTGATTAGCGAGAGCGGCGGTGAATGGACAACCAATCACAAACTTTCTGGCCGCGCATATCTGTATATTCGCTTTGAATACGACAGCGATAAATACCCCGGTGGACTGCCACAAGTAAGTTGCTTTGTGAAGGGTAAAAAAATCTATGACAACCGCACGACCTCGACGCGATGGACGCCGAATATGGCGTTGGTGCAGTACGATTATTTTACCAATGATATTTATGGCGTTGCGGCTGATGGTGATATTGATCTTGATACTATGGATGCTAGCGCGAATATCTCGGAAGAGATAGTAGACGTATCGAATGTTAACTTCTCTGTCACTTCTGTAGCATCTAGTACGGATATCATCACGCTATCGGGCGATATGCTTTCACTTATTCTCGGTGACAGGGTAACGATTGCAAGCTCTGGATCGGTCCCCGGTGGACTATCTGCCGCGACTGATTATTACGTCATCCCGTATCAGTTCAAAGACACTCCGCGCATTAAGCTTGCATTGAGCCTCGATGATGCGATTGACGGAACTGAGATTGATATAACAAGTGCCGGGACTGGGACGATCACAATCACGAAAACCGGAGAGCCGCGATATTTTGGCGGCGGCGTTATTGATACCGACAAGACGCTGGAAAGCAATATCCAAGACCTTTTGAGCGCCACTGGCGGGCGTGCGATATACGCGGGCGGAAAATGGCGCATTAAGGTGGCGGCATATGAAGCCCCGACAATCACTATAAGCGAGAATGATTTTGTCGAGCCTGTGATTATCAATACACGCCTGAGCCGCCGTGAACGCTTTAACGAGATCAAGGGCGTATATCGAAGCCCGTTCAATTTCGACGTATCCAGCGACTATCCATTCGTAAGATCCAGCACGTATATCACGGACGATAACGGCGAAACGATCACGAGTGATTACGATCAACCGTTTACCCAGCGCCCGCAGAATGCGAAGCGTATCGCCAAGATAGAGCTTTTGCGAAGCAGGCAGGAAATTGTCGTAAAGGGTACATGCAATCTGAATGCCATGCGCCTGCAATGCGGTGATACGGTTAATCTCACATTGGCTAAGTTCGGTTTTTCCAGCAAGATTTTCGAGGTGACAAACTGGTCACTCGCAAGCCGTGATGGAAACGACGCAGAAGGTCCTTCTTATGTTGTCGAACTGGTTTTAAGGGAAACGGCTTCGGCTGTATTCGATTGGTCAACAAGCGAGGAAAGTGCAATCGATCCAGCGCCGAATACAACACTTCCCGATGCATTTGATGTTGGTGTCGTTACTGGTTTCAGTCTCGACAGCTATCCGGTCAACACAAAGGAACTCGACAGGATTTATAACGTGATCGCCACATGGGACGCGCACGATAACCAATTTGTCGTAAGCGGCGGGAAATATGAAATTCAGTATCGCGAGACAACCGATACTGAATACAAGTCAGCGGGGACCGTGGCGGGAGATACCCTTGAGTTTATTCTCCCGACATTGAAACCAGACGTCCTTTACGATATCAGGATTTTCGCGTACAATGGCTTTGGAGTAAGGTCTGCCGCTACAGTTATTAATAACTTCCAGGCGGGCCAAACAGTCACCACGAACACGGAAGACTGGGAAAATGAAAGTTTGGCGCGTGATACGGACGATTGGGAAACTGATACACTCACAAGTGAAGATTGGGAAGCATGATGAAACTGCAAGCTACGCCTCCGGAAAAAAAGACAGTGGCAATGACGCAGAAAGAGTGCGTCAAGCAGGCGCATTACAAGACTATTGATACTGGGCGCAGGCAGATTGTCGATATTGTCGCACAAGACGGAACACGGACCACAGAAGAACGCCCGATCACTGAAAAGGTTTTTATACCAGCACTTTTTGAAGATAAACAAATCACGGCTGAATTTTGGCAGGTTAAGACCCAGCTTTTAAATGGCGATTGGGAAACGCACGAATTTGCCACAGAAGAAGACGCTAACGCATACTATAGGGGTCTTTAATGCCTACACAGGTACAGATTAGAGGATCTACACAAGCGACACAGGAAGCTCGTACTCTTGCTACAAGGGAGCTTGATGTAAACACGACTGATAAGCGCATTTCAATTCATGACGGGTCAACTGTTGGCGGTACACCACATTCTACGTGGATAGACGTTCAAAACAATGAATACACCTATGCCGCCGGAACCG
>Ga0070748_1000894_pt1 | contig 14096 bp, 15 predicted proteins | sample VirMetDEL_Nov_12_FD_77015 | JGI IMG/M metagenome (GOLD analysis project Ga0070748, IMG submission 77015) | Aqueous microbial communities from the Delaware River and Bay under freshwater to marine salinity gradient to study organic matter... | ecosystem: Environmental > Aquatic > Marine > Coastal...
CTGTTACTTGGTTCATGTTTATTTGTTCCTTTTTATTGTTGTCTTATTCTCTGAGAATACCCCAAAGATTTCCGTTGGCATTTCTTTACCCGCCTCAATACGCTCACGGACTAGCGCTTTCAAGGTCATGGGTTCTACCTTCATCTTTTGTGTCGGTTGGAACCCTTGACCCTTCGCAAGAGCAGCATAATCTGCTGCCTTGTTATCCTCGTTACGACCAAATGATACCAAGATCTCGTTCTTAATAATATCACCTAATCCATTGTCCCGAAGCCAGTTAAACGCCATCTCTTTATTTGCCTCTGTAATAGAAGCACGATATGTCGTCGAAACTTTTAAATGTGATCCATCATGCAGTTTTAATTCTGCAAGACCCATTTCAGACATCATAGTTGGAATGATGTCACCAGAAACTTTTTGTATTTCTGATTTTAAATTTTTAGTATTCTGTTCTTGTAGCTCTAATCTTTTATGTAAAGATTCTAACTTTTCAACTTGATCTGCAAGAGACTGAATGTTTTCAGTTTTCTTCATTGCATCTTGTTGGTCTTCTTCAAAATTAATTGTCATCTATTTCTCCTCTTTCATATAAGTTTATTTCTATTGGATAGTATTTTCTTTCTTGCTTATCCCACTTTAATACATTGTATTTACCGTGAGTAATATCAGATACAATAGAACATGCAACACCAATGATTGCAGGATCTCCTGTAAGTAATAAATAATCTTTTACATGATAATCTTTTAAACCTTGTCTTAACTTATAAATAAGTGGACCTGGAGAAAAAATCATTTGAGAAAATTCTGGTAACAAAAATTTAAACTGTCCATATTGAGACGCACCCATGATATTAATTTTGGGATTGCCTGCTTGTGTTCCAGGAATATGTTGAATAACATATACGACAGGAGTATGTGTTTTCATTATTTTTTCATACTCTATACTTTCTGACATTGACAAAAGATATAGCATCGATTATATAGAAGTCAATACAGAAAGAAGTAAATATTTATGAATTATAAATTTAAAACAAAACCTTACGCTCATCAATTAACTGCGTTAGAAAAATCATGGAATAAAGAAACCTATGCTTATTTTATGGAAATGGGTACAGGTAAAACAAAAGTGCTAATAGATAATTTAGCTATGCTTTATGATAAAGGTAAAGTAGATGGCGCTTTAATTATTGCACCAAAGGGTGTTGTTAAAACTTGGTATGAACAAGAGCTGCCAACGCACTTACCTAATCACATAGAGTATAAAAATATTTTATGGCAATCAAACATAACAAAAACTCAAAGAGAAAAATTAGAATCACTGTTTGAAATAGGACAAGACTTACATATTTTAATTATGAATGTAGAGTCTTTGTCTACAGATAAGGGTGTTAAATTTGCATCTAAATTTTTAAGTTCTCATAAAACTTTAATGGCTATAGATGAATCTACTACTATTAAAACACCTACAACAAAAAGAACTAAAAATATTATAAGTCTTGGTAAGTGTGCTAAGTACAGACGTATTATGACGGGTTCACCTATTACAAAAAATCCTTTAGATTTGTTTAGTCAATGTGAGTTCCTTGATCCGTGGTTATTGAATTATGATTCGTTTTATGCTTTTCGTAATAGATATGCAGAAATGAAAACTATGTATCTTCATGGTAGATCTATACAGATAGTAGATGCTTTTCAAAATTTGGGTGAACTATCCGATAAGGTAAAAGGATTTTCATACAGAGTTTTAAAAGAAGACTGTCTAGATTTACCTCCTAAAAATTTTATTAAGAGACACGTAGCTCTTACTCCAGATCAAAAAAGAATCTATGAACAAATGAAAAAAGAAGCTATGGCTATATTAAATGGTAAAGTGACAACTACCATGACTGTTCTCACACAGTTAATGCGCTTACATCAAATTACTTGTGGTCATTTTACTGCTGATGATGGTTCAACACAATCAGTTGAAAGTAATAGACTTGATGAACTTATGTCAATTCTTGAAGACATAGAGGGTAAAGCTATAATTTGGGCTAACTATCAATTAAGTGTAGGTGAGATTATACAAAGAATAATTAAAGAACATGGTAAAGATTCTTATGTTCATTACTATGGTTTAACATCTCAAGAAGATAGACAAGATAATATTCGTAAATTTCAAAACGATCCTAAATGTAGATTTATTATAGGTACACCACAAACAGGTGGTTACGGTATTACACTTACACAAGCTAATACTGTAATATATTTTTCTAACGGATATGATTTAGAGAAAAGATTACAATCAGAAGATAGAGCTCATCGAATAGGTCAAAAGAAAACTGTAACTTATATTGATTTAATTGCAGAAGATACTGTTGATGAAAAAATAGTAGAAGCCTTACGTAAAAAAATTAACATTGCATCCGAAGTTATGGGTGAAGAACTAAAGGATTGGATATGATTACACCGTTTCACATTGCAGCAGCTACACCAATAAAACTTTTGTTTCCAAAACACTTTAGTTTGATATGGTTTTCAATTGTAAATATACTTATAGACATTGAGGTTGTTTACTATTTTTTAACAACTGGTTATCCTAGTCACAAATTCTTTCACACTATTTTAGGGGTATCTATTATAGGGTTTGGCTGTTTTTTTATATCTGTTTTATTTAAACAAAAAAAGTTACCAAGTTTTTTAGGATGTATTATTGGAGCATACTCTCATCATGCGATAGATTATTATTGGTACAATTGGGGGTTATATGGAATGTATTAATAGTTAACCTACGACTTTTCCACCCTTCCATTCCATATCTGGAAGGCCTTCGGTGTATTTTTTCCCATCAAAAGTAAGAACTTGTTTTCTGTTTGAACCTGATTCGTGATAACTTATGTGAACCCATCCCCCCGCAGGATCATCCTTGTCGTAATACTCCATGATCAATTGATCAAAATCCACGTTATTTTGTAGCCAGTAAGCTGTCTTAATGTTGGGCACGCCAAATATTTCTAGGTCGACCGCTTGGCCCTTGGCATGCTGCGAAGTCTTTTTGCTGCCGATCGCTTCACATAACGCTTCTGAGCGGTATCCGCTGGTAATTGTCACAGCTTTGTCAAAGTGTGCACGTAATGGTTCAAGTACCTCATAACATAGATCACCTAAACTTTTGATCTCTCCTGCTCCTGGTGTGTTGTCTATACCCTTACGTTGAGCAGTCATAGAATTGGTCATTTCTCTTAAAGTAAAATGTTTTGAAAGTTGCATAAATTTTTTTATTTTGTTACGTCTGTTAGTAAAGTTATTAGGACAGCTCCCATACCTCCAACTATCCAATATTCTAATCTTTTAATTCGTTCTTGCATTTCTTTTATTTGGTCAAATGTTTGTTTCTGCATAATTCTACATAACTTTTCATGTGATTCTATTTTTTGTAATGCAGATTTTTTAACCATTATGACCTCATTGCTATTTCTTGTTCTGACGGAGATAGTAAAGCTCTTTCCGTACTACTTAGATTTTTCATAATTCCTGTATTATCTGGTGCTTGAGCCAAGAGACTTGTATTAACAGCTTGTGGTGGAGGCACACTACCTGAAGGTAATACAGCTTGATTAAATCTATTATCTATTTCAGTATTTTGTGCCAATAGATTTTCAGCTTCATTTACATCTTTAGTATCTTGAGTTAATTGTTGTGTGTCTACAAAATCAATCATGTTAGGTGTGAATTGATCGTCTTCAAAAAATCTTTCGTCAAATATATAATAACCAAATAATCTAGTAATAATTTGTTTTGCAGCTTTTGAATCTTTTTTTACAGTTTTTAATTTTAATAAATCTTCTAACCTCTTAGGGTCTGTTATTATTTCTGCTAATTGTTTGTCAACATCTGATCTTACAATTTTCTTTAAAGCAGTAAATGTTCTACCAGCAACGGTAAATTGTCCTAGTCTTGCTCTAATAATATCATTCAATGCAGTTTCAGCTTTACCAATTGTTTTTTGTGCAGATTTTCTTGAAGTAATTTCAAGAGCATCTCGCATCATTTTTAAATCTGTTAAAAATTTAGGATTATCTGCAAATGTTCTTGTTAAAACTTGATTATTATTTTTTAAATAATCTGCAAATTTATCAAACACAAAATTACCTCTATTGTCAGTTACTTTAAATAATAGATCATCTTTGGCTACAGTTTGAAAAGCATTTAATAAATCTTTGTCCTGTCTTAAAATAGTCATAACTTTATTTAAAGTTGTAGGAGATTTATTATTGTAAAGAAAAGCAAATATTTTATCAGGATCCATTGACTCTATTCTACCATTAGTGGTTGTACCTAATTGTTTCATTAACTTATTTCTTTTTACCGCTGTTACTTCTACTTTTTTTGCAAGTTCACCAATTTTTTCAATTTGTTTATATCCATTTTTACCACCAAAAAATGTTTCTAAAGCATATTTATAATCATTTAAAAATTTCTGATGTGCTACCAAATTTATTTTTCCTGTATTTGTTGGGTCAACTATACCCTTATAAGCACCTAAAATTTGTTCTTTATATGTTTGAATTAAATCAGGTCTTTTTTTAATTAATGCATACACATCATCTATTCTTTGTATTTGACCGTTACCTTTTTTAAAAGTTTGTTTGAAAACATCCTCATCTGCAATAACTAACCTACCGTTTTTAGTAGACATTAACTTAGAAATAACTCCTTTATAAAGATCTTTATTTTTAGCATATGATTTGTCTAATTTTAAAAATTCTCTATACCAAATATCATCTGCCCCTAAATCTTCTTTTAACTGATTTTTAACAGCACCTATTAATTTTGATAATGCTCCTTCTACAGGTGCTCCTTCTATTGGTATAAGACCTTTTGAAATATCTCTATCAAATCTTCTTAAATCACTTAAAGTATTTTTTAATTTATTGATACTTATTGTTGTACCTTTTGGTGCATCAAAAAAAGTTTTAATGTTAGGGTATTTGTTAAATAAAGTATTTTTTTGTCTTTGATTTAATTCTTTTACTGCGGTCTTAATAATATCTGTGTTAACTTTCCTACCACCACCTGCTGCAAATAAAGCTGTGTATTTATCTGTAAAAGATTGTTCAAAGTCATCATACAAACTATCTATTACATTTCTAATCTGTGTGCCTGCCTCTTTCGTACTTCCATCAGGTAATTTTATAACTGCATTTGTTAAATCAGTTTCAGCTTTTTCTAAAGCATTTGTTAAAATTTTTTGTTTAGGAGCTAATCTTTCAGCTATCTTTGTTCTAATCATTTTTCCTATTTCATCTGATAAAATATTGTCCTTACCTGATAAACCTTGAAAATTATATTCTTTAGCCATTAAATTCATATAAGTATCCAAAGCCTCAGCTTGTTCTTTGTTAAATGTATCAAAAATTCCTTTAACACCATATTTAGGATTTGTTTCATAAGCATTTTGCAAAGCAAGTAATTCAGGATCATCTCCTGCTTGGCCTAAAGAAAACCTTAATTTCTTTTTAGTTCCTAATTCAACTAATCTATCATTTATTTTTGTAACTAATTTATTAGCTGCCTCGGCATCATCTATTCTACCACCAAATTCAGCAGCATTAATTTTACCAAATCTTCTTATGTCTTTAAACATTCTATAGAGTTTAGGAACTGTAAATCCTGCTGTTGTAAGTAATCCATTCAAAACAGCTAAGTCTTTACCTTCATTTTCTAAGTAATCTACAAACCCTTTTTCAGTTTTATTAATACCATATAAATTATGACCTGCGGCTAATCTAAGTGTTTCAAGTGCTGCACTTGATGCTGCCGAAGTTATTACAGCTCCTGTAGGTCCTGTAGTTCCAGCTGCAAAAAGAGTTGCAGCAATTTCAGGAATTATAAAAGCACCATAAGTTCCAAATTTAGCTAAATCACCTTCATCTAACCCATAAGAATTTAATAATTCATATTTTCCTGTATTAGGATTTAAAAATTCAAGTTCTTCTGTTTCTTCTCCCATTCTAATTGGTATATCTTCTCCAAAATATTTATTTAAAACTTCTTTAGCAGCTATTGCTTTATCAACATCGTCTCTAGCTAAAGCTTGTGCAAAACCAACTTCTGCAAGATTAACATCTGTGTCAGGATTAATCCCTCTCATTTCTGCTATTTCTTTTATATTATATTCAACATCAGGAACATTTAATGTTACTATGTTAAAATTATCATAATATTCTTCTTTATCAAAAGGTTTAGGAGAAAACACATTAACAAAATCTTTAAAACGAACTCTACCAACAGTCTGTAATTCGTCATAAGCTTTATTAATAGTGTCATTATCATTGGAATCTAAATCATTAGTTGCAACTCTATAAGTATCTAAGTTTGCATATTTACCTTCAGGATTAAAAGATTTGTAAAAAGAAAAATAATCGATGTCTGCTTTTGAAGATAATTTTTGATATATAGATTTAGTTAACATTTCATCTGTAATAGGTTTTCCTATTTCAGAAGATTTTTGTTCTAAAGCATCAGCATATTTTTGTCTGTATTCTTGAACATTATTAACTGAAAGTAATGACATAATGTGCTCCTAAAAACTTAAACTGTTTGGACTAATATCGTTATCAACCTCTAATCCTCTAAAGTATTTATTATTATTTACCAAAGCATTGTATTTAACAGGTATATCTTCGTCAGCAACGTTGTAAGCCATAACGTAATTATCTAATGCTTCTGTAGTTGTAAATAGACCAACTCTTTTTAATCCTTCTAAGAAATTAAATTTATTTGAACTTTCACCTATTGATTGTAAAGCTAAATCAATATCCGTAATACTAAATCTACCACCAGGTTCTCTAGCTTTAGCTATAGCATATGCTAAATTTATAACATCTGCTTTTGAAGCAGTTGTTTCAGGAGAATTTAAAAATCTTGTTAATCTTGCATTTATAGAACCGTCATTTTCTAATTGTGTTATACGATCTTCAATTCTTTTGTATCCTGTGTTGAATGTTTTAAGATCTGTTTTCTTATCTTTATTTATAAATTGATCTACAAATCCTGAAACTCCTGTAATAAATTGAACTGTATCTCCCGCAGCTCCTGTAAATGCTCCTCCTTGAATATCTTTTTCTAGTCTTCTAATAATTTTTGCAACAGAGTTTGCTGCTAACATTTGTTGGTCAGCAACTTTTCTATTAGCTGTATCTATCTTCATACTTTCTGCTTTTAACATCATTGCTATATCACCCTCTACAGGTTTGTATAAGTCAGGGTTTTCTAAAATTAAACTTTCTTTTACAAATTTAGCGTTTTCACCAAATTCACCTGTATCCTTATCAAGAACAAATGCTCTTACTGTTCTATCTTTAGGTGGTACAGGAATATATCTTAATTCTTCGTTACCTTTATCATTAGTAAATGTAGAACCAATTATATCTGATTGATTAACAAACACTGTGCCTTTAGTTTGATTGTCGTAAACTTTTACTGGTTTAGTTTTATCTGCTTCAGGAACAGGTTGGAATAACATTTCACCGGGTTTATCTTTTGAAAGCATAGTTTGGATATTTTTTTCAGGTTGAAATTCTATATTACCTGTGTCTACGTTTAAAACTTTTTTAGATGTATAAAATTTATTGTCTCCTCTTTTAGCATCTTCTTCTTTTATTCTTTGATTAATGTCCATTTTAACACCAGCTAATTTTAAATCTCTTTCAAAAGATTTGTTTGCAGCTTGTTCAGCAAAGAATGCTTGAGCAGGTTTTTTAGCTGACTCAGCAGCAGTTGCGAAGATATTACCTCTTGGAGTTGCTGACGCTAAATTTAATCCAAAATTAATTAAAAATTGAGATAGGTCTGGTTTAGTTTTTCTATCTTTAAAAGCTTCTTGTAAAGCTTCACTAGGTAAAAATTTATCTTCTTTTTGACCTTGGAGCATAGTAGCAAGATCATTTAAATTAAATTGTGGTGTATCTTGTTTTATTTCCCTAGTTCCTAATGTTGGAAAATTATCGCTTGGGTACATATCTAATACATTTACAGATCCAGCTTCATTGTACTGTTGTCTAGGTTTATCTAATCCTGATGTGATACCAGTTCCTGCAGAACCTCCCATTTTAAACATAGGTCTTTTTAAAGTTCTATTCATATTCTACTATCCAAATAATGGTCTAGGGTTGAACGCACCATATATACCAGCAAGTGTTGAACCAACACCTAAAGCTGACTGTAATGGTGTAGGGTTAGGAACGTTTGTTGTAGTAGTTCCTGTACCTCTCATACCACCCATGATACCTGTTGTTATATCTGCAAATCTATTTAACTCTTCCTGTGGTTGGAACGCAGCCATTCTTGTAGCTTCTCTTGTTGCATCTCTTTGAGCTTGATCTTGTGCTTGATTAATAGAACCTAACTGACCTAATCTAGTTATGTCTGTTCCTTGTAATCCTTGAGTAGCAGATCCAAGTTGTGCTTGTTGTTGTGCTAAACCAGATCTAAATGAACCTAAACCTTGTGTTGCTCCAGCGAGTCCTGCTTGTTGACCAGCTAATCCTGCTTGCGCTTGGCCAAGACCAAATCTGTTTTGTATATCTTGTTGTCTAGCTCCTTGAGCTTGTTGAAAACCTTGTTGCAAAAGTCCTGCTTGTAGTAATGCTCGTTCTCTTGCTGCCCCTGTGCCAAACTCAGAGAGTTGCACTCCCGCTCGACCACTGCCGAGCGCACCCAATTTTGCTTGTTGATCTCGTAACTGTTGTTCTTGCATTTGTTTATTACGATCAAATTCTGCGAGTGACACATCAATAACTTGTTGTTGATATGGAGACATAAATTGAGATACGTCTTGTTGAAAAGATTGTGCTCCTAAAGGCACACCACCTAATGTAGTTCCTGCTATTCCTAATTGTGATCCTGCTGTTCCTAATTGTCCAAGAGCCGTGGTTCCTAATCCACTAGCAAGTTGTGCTTCTGTTTCTGCTCTTTGTAAAAATGGTTCAAATGATCCCAAACCTGCTTCAGCTCTTTTTTGTGCTTCTAATTGTAATCTATCTTGTGGAGCAACTTTAGGTGCAAGTCCTGATAAATTTTGTTGTCTAGTTGTAAATGCTCTTGCAGCATCTTGTCTTGATTGAAAGCCCGCATCTGTTTCACCAGCTTGTCTTGAAATACCACCTATACCAGTTGTTACAACTGGAACGTTTTGTAATCCTAAAGCTTGTTCAGATAATTTTTTACCTATATCTTCTACAAATGGTGCGGGTCGATTTATTACGGTTTCTGTTGCCATTATATGACTTCTCCTAGTCTTTGTGATGTTTGAAACATTTCTCTAGCGCCATCTAATCCTTGCGATTCTTCTGATACTTCACCCCCGGATTCGAGGTTTTTCATCATGTTATACATAACTTCTGCACCTTTGTCTACATCTCCCTCACCTGCATTTCTTACTGCATCCGCTGTAAATACAAACTCATTTTTGGATAATCTAGCTGGAACATCATCTGCTTTTTCCATACGGCCAATAGGCACAAATCCACCTTCTGCTCTATAGTCTTTTTCCATACCATCCATATCTAATAAAGGCATAACTTTTTTAGCCACAGGTTCTTTACTGGCATACCACCTTCTGCTAAATTGTAGTTATAAAAATCAAACTCACTACCAGCTTGTCTAGCTGTTGTTGATGGTATTAGTTTTTGAGAGGCATAATAGTCTTTTAAAATATCATCTTTTTCTTCGTCTGTTTTTCCTACTAATAATGGTAATATAGATGCAAGAGTTATACCACCTTTAAATGTCGGCATAAATGATCCACCACCTTTTGTTAAACCAAGTTTTGTAAGTAAACCTTCTTTATATGGAACAAAAGCTTCACCAACTCTTGAACCTGCTTGACCAAGTAAAGTACCCCTTAGTCCTGCAAGACCTTGACCAAAACTTGTACTAGCTAAACCTTTAAAAGGACCCATACCTGCTAGACCAAATCCTGCACCTATTAATGCAGCCTTACCTAATGGTGATTTTGCTATCTTCTTAACACCTCTTACAGCTTTCTTTAATCCTTTTGCTATACCACCTAACAAGAATGCTTCTCTATCCATGTCTGCTAAACCACCATCAGCCATACCTGTAAAATCAAACATAGATCCACCTATACGTGGTGTTAGTCCTGCAAGATTTCTAGTTATAACATCTTCTTGAGTTTCATCTGCACTCTGACCTATGAAACAATATGCTGGTGGGTTAGGTCCTTTACATGGGTCTTGTGGTCCATCTCCTCCATTTAAACCTCTGTCTTGAACTATTTCTCTTTTAAGATCATTCCATTCTGTATTTGTATATAATTCACCTGTATTAGGATTAACTAAATCTTTAGGTTTAGGCATGTCTTTAAAATTTCCAACATTACCAGCAGTGAATAAGTTAGGATTATTTTTTTGTGTTAACATAAACTCAGAAAAATTTTGTGGAACAGCTGTTAATTTTTCAAAAGGATCTCTTGTCGGATCTTTAAATATACTTCTTAATTTATCAATGTCCGTAATTCCTTTAGGTTCATAATCATAAGCTAGTTCTTGAAAGTTTTCGTAATTTATAGGGTTATCTTCATCAACACCTTCCATTAATCCATCTATTGTAGAAGTATCTGCTCCTTGAGATACTAGATAATTTCTAAAATCAGTTAAATTTTTAAAAGAAGATTGTGTTGCACCAGGTAATCGTCTTGAAAGATTGTAAGCTAATTCTTTTCTTTTATCAAAATAATCTTTTACTATATTACGTTTGTTTTTATCTTTAGTTTTTGTAACTTTAGGTTTTGTTTTAGTGCCACCAGTTAATGCAACTTCATCAACTTTATTAACCCCGTCTCCACCTCCTCCACCGTAAGTTGGTTTTGAATCAGAGGGAGCACCATAGCCTTTTGAAGCTCTTGAATCTACACTTTTTTTATCAGAAGCACCCATATCAGCACCACCACCTTGAAAACCTATACGTCCTCCTTGTGCTAATAATTGTTTTGCTTGTTGTGCGTTTGTTATGGCCATTTATCTATTCTATTTTGTTTCTCCAAATAAATCAAGACTAGGCATGATAACTCTAACATCTTTTCTTATGTCAGATTCTGCAATTCCTTTGGATTTCCAATCAGAATCATCTTTGTATACTTCACCTGTCTTCATATTTGTGATTGTTGTTATAATTTCTTTTGGTTCTATTACTGGTAGATCTTTCATTATGTTGTTATCTCCTTCTTAATGTTTAGATAGCTAACTGCTACATCAAATGAATCTGTATTGCTTGATAGTACAGTTAGGGTATTACCACCTTCAACCACCAAAGGTTGAGTAAGTAATTCTGTTGTTACATTAGCAGTTAAAGCTGCTGACTTTATAGTCGTAATACTGTTGTTTGTAACTGTGACTGTTGGTGTACCAGCTGATGTTACTAATATAGATTTAATTACATATGTTTCACTTACTAAAGGATTACCCGTTCCAAAAGGATTAATAGCACTTCCTGATGTACTGTTGTCTGTTCCTACAAATTTATATTGATTAGCCATTAGTTTATAAAAAAGTTAAATGCTTCAATTTCATCTTTCAATTCTTCTTGAAACGTTGAGTTTAATTTTTCTACAATCGCATCAAGATCTCTTACTTGAGCTTCCGCAGTCTGTACATCATATTCGTTTGATGGTCTAGTTATAACCTGTACAATTTTTGCCATTATCTTCTTCCGTCTGGTTGTATATCTAATCTAAAAGTTCCTAATTTCCAACTTTGATTAGTTGTTGTGTTTGCAATTTTTAATGAAACAGCTCTAGCTCTTGCACGTGTATCTACTTTTTTAGTAGATGATGAAATTGTAAATGGACCCAAAGCAGAACTAGTTTGTGTGTCATTTGGATAATCTCTTAATAAAAATGTAACTTGTGTATCACCTGTTTGAGATAAAAAGTCAGGTACAAATCTTCTTATCTTCATAAGATACTCACCATCTCCTTTAAAAGTTGCCATACCTGTTGATTGTCCTGTTGATGTAGCTCTTGCTTGTGTAATATCATAATCCCCTGATTCAATACTTGCAACAATAGCTGTTGTTGCACCGCCTTGAACTTGATCAGTCCCTGTTTCGTGTTCATAGTATATTGTTCTACCTTCTGTGTTACCTACAACATCAAAAGATGTATCTGTTCCCGCTTCATATTCTGTTGCATGTGGATTACCAAATACTGCGGAGTCTTCCCACATAGTTCTAGCAAGTGATCCAACAGTCCATACTGGTCTTTGTGGTGATGAATCAAAATAATTATATGTAACTTGTCTATTAACTACTGATGATCCTGTTGTAGGATAGAACCAATTAACTTCTCCAAACAAATTATTTAATCCAGCAGATATCATTTGATTACCTGATTTTAAATTTACATTGTCATAAACAAAATCTTCTACCAAACAAGGAAGTGATTCTAGTTTACCAGCATATCTAAAGAAGCCATTCTCTGACATCCAATAAGCAGCACCATCAACTTCAACACATGCATTTTGTCCTGCAAGTCCACAGTTAGTTCCAACTTGTGCAAATGCAAAAGTAAATGGTTGACCAACAAAACGTTGTGTGAATAACGCTGTATCAGTCCAAACATAAATTGCATCCCTACCTCTAATAGCTCCCATAATCTGTGATCCGTCAGCCAGTCTTTGTGTACCCGCCGTATTAGTTGCTGTAGGCACGTATGTATTTATATCTTCTTGATCTGAAAATCTTACAAACATATTATCTTGTGTTGATGTGTCTCCAATAGTTGTTTCTGTTCCAAAAAATACTAAGTGTCTATCGGGTGTGGATACTAACATGTGTCTTGAAGCTGTTGGTGCACCAGATATAATACTTGCTCTAACTGTTTCAGCATTTGCTGCTGCAGAGTTCCATTCAAAAACAGCACTATCATGAATTAAGCAAATAGCTTTATCACCAAAGTTATCAAGTGACCACATCCCTGGTTCAAGGACCAAGTCTCCTGATGCTGCTTCACCCCATGCTACAAAGTTTGTTGTGCTCGTAACTGTTGCTCCACCACTATGAGCTGCAGCAGAAGTTCCTCTAACTTCTCTTGTAACACCAGTAAGTTCATTACCAGATATACCTGTGTATGAAATCTCTTCATTATCTATTTTTATAAAGTTTGTACCTGCATCTGGAAACTGTGATACATCTCCTAATATAATACCAGTAGTTACAGCGCTGTTGATACCATTTGTTAATGTTGTTGTAGGTTCTCCTGCTGTTTCTCCACCCCAAGATCCAAGTGACCAACCAAAACCTTGAGCTTGTACAGCGGGTCCTACAGGATAATAATGTTGTACTCTTATACCGCCTGATGTTGTTGCACCAGATCCAGATTCATTACTTGTCATTGTAATAGTAATAGTTGTGCTTGATGGTACAGTTGTTACCATAAATTTTTTATCGTTAAAATCTGCAGCTGTATAATTAGAATTAGTTATTGTACTAAAATTATCTAATAGAATTATGTCTTGCTCCCCTATATTATGAGGACTAGAAAAAGTTATTGTAACAGTCGGTGATCCGTTGGTCGTGCTGAATGCACTAGTAAGCGTTGTTGTAGATTTGATAGGATGTATGTCATAGAATACACCACCTGAATATGCATATAAAATTCTGTTTGTACCGATGATTGCGTATTTTCTAGCTTTACTATTTACAAAATGATGAAGTCCTCTACCTGCACCAGTAAGAGCATCGTCTCCTAACTGTTTCCATCCACCTATTTTTTCAGGTGTACCATATCTAAAACGAACGTTATCACAGTCAGTCCATTGACCTTCTGCTCCAGTAGGTGTTAGTTGTTTATTAATACCTGGTTGAAAACCTATCTTTTGTAGCATACGACTCCATTATAATACTATTTTACACCTGAAGGTAGACCTAACTTAGCTCTTCCATCAAATCTATTTTTATCAGCAAATGGGCCGTTTACATGATTATAATGTAGAAATACTTGACCGCAAATGTTCCCGTCAAAAGGCTCTCGCCAATGTTCGAGTTCGCAACCACTATATACTAACATATCCCCTACTTCAAGCAAGACTTTAGTA
>Ga0070748_1000898_pt1 | contig 14082 bp, 19 predicted proteins | sample VirMetDEL_Nov_12_FD_77015 | JGI IMG/M metagenome (GOLD analysis project Ga0070748, IMG submission 77015) | Aqueous microbial communities from the Delaware River and Bay under freshwater to marine salinity gradient to study organic matter... | ecosystem: Environmental > Aquatic > Marine > Coastal...
GCTTATTTACTGGCGTTGCGGACGGGGTTAACTAAAAATGATTTCGAAAAAGTGAACTTATTTAGATTAAATTAAAAAAGTTTACTAAATAATTAAAAAGGGGGTTGACATAGGTAATCATCGGTGATTGAGTATAGGCACGCTAAAGGAATGACCCTGAGGCATTAAATCAAAATTATGTCTAAAATTACACAAACTCAAGATCAACTAAATTCACGTCTTTGGGATCAACTCACATTCTGTAACGATTCCGGTTATGATTCTTTATATCCTACTGCGGAAATGGAAGAGGATTGGGAAAATGATATTTTTCCGGAAGCTGTTAAAATAAGAATTGCTGACCACCGTCAAAAATCCGGAGGCGGTTACATTGTCGATTCTTCCGGTAGTGGTAGAGCCGGGAATTCCAATATTGATATTGTAGTTGGTAAAGGAAAAGCTGTAGCTTATCTATTACCTGAAAATGGCAAATGGGATTTCTCAAAAGAAGCTGACGCTGTAGGAGTCGATGAGATCGCTTCTTTGATCTTAAAAGAGGCAATTAAAAAAGTTTAATAAATAATTAAAAAGGGGGTTGACATAGGGTAACTCATCTGCTTTATTTGAATCATGACAACGACAACCATTGATCAAATCGAAGACGGCCAAACAGTAAATTACTGCAGCCACCTCGTAGAAGTAAGCAAATCGGGAAGCGGCGTCAGTTTAAAATATCTAGGTATTTACAACAATAATTTTCCTCACCTATTAACAGAAAATCTAATCGGAATCAAATAATATGAAAATACTAAAAACACTCAAATCAAAATCAATATGTGATTCAAATTGCATATTTTCAGTAAATGTAATCAAAATGACTGCAAAAACAGTAACCATCTGGGATTCTGTTACAGGTTCAAAACGTTGCAAAATTCACACACGATCTGACGGAGAAAAGGGGATTTATGCACTCGGTCAATATTCAATGGCACCTTTCTTTAGATTGGAGTGTCCCAAATGATTACCGGAGAAATTTGCCCATGTGGTGACCTCGTCGGACTTTGCGGATGTATACAAAATAAAATAACAAAACTAGAAATAAAAGGAGATTTAAAATTATGAGCCCAACAGAAAATACAGATAACGGAAAAGAAAATCCAGAACTTGAACTAAAAAGATTACGCTCTTTTTTCAAAACCGGTAATAAAAAAGGACCACGTAACCAAAAAAGTAAAAAAAGAAATAAAGGAATGACATTAATCGAAGTAAGTATCGTAACCGGAATTATAGGCATACTCGGAACTGGTAGCATGGTAGGTGCTAAATCAATACTCGATACAGCCGAGGAAACACGTAACGAGATTAGTCCTGAGGAGCTTCAAAAACCATTTGGGGTAATCACCGAAAAGGATCTTCAGGAAGTTGCATACCTGCTCAGTAGGGCTTGCGGAGACCCAGAAGCGGAATTAATGGCGCAAGGTATTGAAACGCCGGAAGACCTCGAAGAGTTTAGGGCCTGGTGCGGTGAAAAATATTATTACCCCTCAGCCGTCAACCGGGGAAACATGGCTTTGGAGATCATGAGCCGTGGAGATTAAATTAATTTAAAAACAGTTGACACGGGTCAAATTGTGTGATCTAAGTAGTGCAGTTCTTTCAAGTCAGGGTAGATCAGTGGTAGATCACCGGACTCATAATCCGGAGGCCGTCGGTTCGAGTCCGACCCCTGCCCCCAAAATTTCATTAGCCGTTATAGTACGCCCCGTAATCCAGGCGGTCAACGGTGGTTTTCCCCTCACCATAAAGAAGGCGACGACCTCATAACAGTAATGTGTTCTAGATAGGAACGGAACGGGTCAGAATATGGATGCATTCCAAAAGGAAAAGGCGCTCTGAAAAGGGCGCCTTTTTTGTGTCCTAATATAAGTAACCAACGGTTAATTAAATTAATTTATAAAATAATTAAAAAGGGTGTTGACAGGGTAGGTTTCATAGTCCAACTTCTAATCATGAACAACTACAAAGCACTCATTAAAGCCCTCACAATTCGCACTCTAGAGATCGAAAAAGATCTAAGAAAAGATTACAACCGCCGGGACTTCATGGCCAAATACGGATCAGCTACCATTAAAGACGTGGCTTCCATGATCGCCCGACGTGAAGCTTAATCCTCAAAAATACAAAATATGAAAACAAAAAAAGAAATCAAAAAACGTCTGGAAGCTCATTTGAAATCAGTAGAACTCAAAAAAGCATTCAAAGAAATTCATGCGGCATATTTCCGCAAATAGTAAAATATCATGCAAAGCAAAAAACATAGCACTCTTGAAAGTTTCGGAAATTTGGCGATCGGTTATATTGTCGCCATTTGTTCACAAATTGTGATCTTCCCGCTTTTCGAAATTGAAACCTCACTACCTGACAATTTAGCGATCGGATTATATTTTTCGGTAATTAGTTTTTTCAGGTCGTATATATTGAGAAGAGTTTTTAATCGGATCCGTTGACGTCACTTAAAAAGCCACCTGAAAAGGTGGCTTTTTTTATGTCTCGATAAACTTTTTTGCTCTACCAGGATCAAAATACCAAATGTCGAAAACTCCCATGCAGGAAAATAATCGATAATCATTTAGAAACACCCCTGAATGTCCTAAACCTGCAAGGCCTAAGCGTTCATATGGACAATTGATGAAAACCCCGCCAACGGCTCCCAGACGTCCCATTTGACCCCAACGGTGCCACAACAATAGTTTACTAAACCATACGACTTTATCAGACTTAGTATGAAAAACGAGGGCGCTTTTTACAATAGCCGGCATCGGTGTATCACGATCTAGAGCAGGATTGAAAAAAACCGTGCTCACCTGGTCGGTAATACCTAAACCATTTAGGATCCATAAAGCCATACAAATGAGGTTACAGCCGTCGGAGTGTCCTACGAGTATGTCACCTGGTTTGATCTCTGCGGCCAACTGCTCGGCTCTCTTATCGTTTCCAAAGCGAACCCCGAAAAGCCCACGGTATCCAAAATTAGTTTCACGCACGAGAAAACCCCGTGACTCAAAATGGGTCCGGAGTTTGTCGGTTGTAGTGGCTCCAAGGTTTTTAACGTTGAAACCATGCACTAGGTGAACCGTAATCACTGGGCAAATGGATCCTCCTGGCTCAACTCCTCATTGATTATTGCGGGCTGTTCTGGTTCTATGGTATTTGTTTGTCGTCCCGTTACAATAGTAGCAGCACTACCGGCCAAAGCACTGACGGCAGACCCCAGTGCCTCCGCTTGTGCCTTATCGGCCAAAGCGTCTACAAGTTCACGCTCTTTTTGAGCTAATGCCGGGGCACTCGCTACCGCCTGAAAAGAAATCGTATTTGTAATCCCCGTTTTTGGATCCGTAGAAATTTTGGTAAACAAAATATCTTTCTCACTCTTGTAAGAAATATCTGGTATACCTAAATCGGTGCCGGTTGGATTTGAGATTTCTACATTTGTGTGGATAGGATTAGGATTACAACCAGTCAGGAAAACTGTAAATACTCCTCCTAATAATAGTGCGATTATTGTTTTCATTTGTTTTTGTTCTTTAGTGCGTCGTGAACTGTTTGTAGAACCTCTGCTGAGAGATTCTCAATGCCGTCTTGTTTGCCCTTCAATTGCCCTAGCTCTTCTCGGATGTCCGCTTGGTCTTTGTTCATATTCATGATTGTTTTATACATTACACCAATTGCCCCAGCGAGCGCACCACCTGCCGCTAAAACGATTGTTACTAGATTTCCGACATCCATTGTTCATTATGAAGATTTGAGTATGAGTAACATTACGTAGCCGAATCCGAGCAGGTTCGACGAGATCAACAAAGCGTTCACTATTTTTAGCGACTGAGTGCTCGCTTCTTCTGCTGCTCGCATGTGGCAGTATGCAGCAGCTATGCCTAGTCCTTGACGGAAAAATATGTTAAAAAAGACTCCCGCATTCGTGAGTGTCTGAAATGCTGGATCTCCTAAATACGCCGCTGTCCACGGCATGAACCAATAAATGTTATCGAGTGCTGCGCCAACAAAGCCGACGGCAACGCCCATGACGAACCAGTCTTGCCCTGTTTTATCTGTTTTCCGCCATGCGTCACGCGCCGAAGGTAGCCACATGTAAATGACCGCAAACGCCAGCACGACGGTAGGAAAGGTCAAACCAAGTGAAACGAGTTCTGCTATATTTTGCGTATCCATTACCGTAGGCGTTTATTGAGTGCTATGAAGATTAAGGCCACGCAACCGAGGATCAAAGCAAAGCTCTCATATTCTGGAATACACGGGTTATTCGGATTGCCGTTGGCTTGTGGTGGTAGTGTTACGCAGTTCTTCATTATAGTAAATATAGTCTGTGATTATGTTTTTTATGTGTATTCATATTTTTATTTTATTGTGTTTTTTGTGTCCAACTGTGGAAAGATTCTTCTAGACTTTTTACGTCCTGTTGTAAAGGTTGTATTTTGAATATCAATTTGCAAGGCTGAAATGTAAAAATTTACGTAGTTCCTAAAAGTATTGTATCCGTTGCAATACCTCTACCAATAGGAGCACAACCAATGTCAACAACTTGAATAGGGAATGCCTTATTTGATATACCATTAGACATAACCAATTTACCATTCGCGGTCATTTGGTATTGTTTGGCATATGGACCATTTGCTGGTAATCCGAAAAATGCCGTAGCGGGTATGTCTGTAATCCCGTAAGTGATTGTATCAAATATTTGAAAGTCTGCAAAACCTTGTGGGATTATAATTTCGCCAGAAGGTAGTAAACATGGACTTGAGTCGGCCCCGGTGATCGATAATTTAGAATCCACCGACTCCTCCCATGTATTCGTAGAAAAATCGTAAATTCTTATAACGTCCGCTAACGCAGGAATCCAAACAATTTTGTTACCAGGAATCAAAACACCATTATTAAAGAACGTTCCTGTACCTGGAGATGCGACAACTTCAAAAGTTTGTGCCATCGGAGAGTAAAGATAGAATGGATTTCCTGATGTTGTCGGAGCTAACATAATTTTACCATTAGGTAAATAACACCACGATGAAACTGGTGTAGGTATTGCAATTTTTGTCTCGGCATTAAAATTTTGATCGTAAATAGCTAACTCGTCGCCTGCATACGTCAGTATCATTGAACCTAACTCATCTAATGGACCCATACGTTTAGGAACCTCCGTAAGTATAGAGGACTTCAATATAAAAGAATCGTCCTGAGCATTCACCCTTAAAATGTGCTTCCCTTGCGCACCATGAAGTGCGAAGACAACGTATTTTCCTGTAGTAGTTCCGGCAAATAGTGTTCCGGTGACTGATGCGCCGAATGGATCATTTACAACTAATAATTCTTCCATTGTGTCAGGGTTAATCTTCCACAAATCGTGATTATTTCCTGACGATAAAAGGTAATATATCCACCCAGTTTTTGCCTGTAAAGTCGGAGTGGTAAATCCTGAAGAGTTGACCGCAGATTCTACGGTAAAATCTAAATCTATAGATCTCAAATTATCGTTAATATAATTAGATAAAATATCACTCGCCCTCTCATCTGTAATAGTTGGGGTGACTTCATCACCTATGCCCGGGACTATACCGGTAACAGGTGTAACGCCCCCGCCCCCGCCGCCGCCCGATTTGGCTAACCATAGCCCTCCGGAACGTATGTATAATACCACCTCTGCATTATCTGTCGGAATGTATACAGCGCCATCCTCAGCCGATACAGGTAAATCTTCTTCGAGTCCGGACATTGTTACAAATTTGGAAACCCAAACACCGCCTGAACGGATATATAAAATCACCTCTACGTTATCGGTCGGGATGTATACAGCGCCATTCTCTGCCGTCGCTGGTAAGTTTGCATCTAGTCCACTAAGTGCGGGTGCCAACTCTGTTTGCCATGCTGCGCCGTCCCATACATAAAATGCGATTCCTGTTTGATCGGTTACAAAATATAGTCCTCCTACGGTTTCGCCGTCTGCCGGCCTGTCTGCTAAAATTCCACGACCTGTAATGTAAGGAAGTGTTGGCATTGTTGGATATGTTTTTGTGATCCAAGTAACCCCGACTGCATCCCATACTTTTGCAAAATCGTTTCCTCCGTCGGTTACCCAATATGTTGCCCCGTTGAATTGTCCCGTTGCTGGTAGATCCGCAAGGATGCCTTGCCCGATTGTGTTACCTAAAGCGGCGTCTAAAATATCCCAGTTGTTATCTATCACCGCATTGTTAGATTGCGCGGATCCTGTAGGGTGTTTATTGAGTTTTGTATTTGGAGTTTGGGCCATATTATGTGATATTTAATTTTAAAACTTCCAGTGATTTCAAATTGTTTTTCACTGCGTAGATATATATTTGATCGGTTCCCGGTGTGATGTCAATAATGGAATCAAATACGCCCGTATCAGCATCCGAATTCGTAGCAGGTATGAACGAACCGTCTAAATCTATTTCGGCCCCTGGCACGCCTCCTGTGTATTCAATGTATACAAAAGATTGATTGAGTGTCGCAGTTGGAATTTCAGTTATGCCGGCCCCGCCGTCTGCTAAAACAGGATTCAAAGCGATCTCATATGTGAGTCCTATGTTTTCAACACTCCAAAGTGTAGGAGCCAACGGGCGCAATCCTTCGTTTAAAAGTAAACCATTGTTCGCTCCTTCATGTTGGATCGGAAAAGTTGCGCCTGGTCCGCGTTGTCCGAAAATTATAGGGTATGCATTTAAATCTACATTGGTTAAAACGTTATACGGGACTACAAATGATTCATTTAGGAAGAACGCTTTAGCTGCTACCCAAAAGAACGGAGTTGCGGCTGCATGTGTGCTCGGAGTTGTGCCGTATAGACCCCGTAAAAGATATTTTATGGAGTAGTCCCCGTTTGACTCTATAGCCAACCCTACGGCCATTAATTCGTCACCTATTACTAAAATGGAAGCTTCGGAATCAATGAGGTCGCTTAGGTTATCATCATCTAAATCGGTAATGATATTTGCTATGGCCAACAATGTTGGGCCGTCCTCCGGATCATTCAAAGTGATTCCGTATTCGTCGTAATCAAAAGCGAGTGTGTCACCTGGTATTTCATCAACTAGAATACCCGAAACACTAAAATCGTTTACGTCATCAACATTTTTAATCGTGTTACCGTCTGTGGCGTCTACCTCTGCTGATCCGACACTATACTGTTGCCGTTGTAGTAACATCAAAGTGCGAGCAAATGAGTTTGCTGTCAACTGAGGCGGTAATTCATAACCACGGCCGAAAATGAACGGTAGGATCGTAGGAGAATACCAAAATGAAGCCAAATCTTTCGCCTCCTGCTCTGTGATACTTGTTAATCCAAGACCTTCTAAAATTGCTAAATCAGCCTCGGCTCCGTCATCGCTCAAACAATAATCCGTCTCTGTTTTATAGCGGGCTAGGACTAATAAACGTGAACTTTGAGGATCCGGAATGTCCGCACCTCTGTATAATTTATTTGATAAACCGAGAGTTGTGAGCTCTGATTCTGTTGTGTCTAACCAATATCTCATTTTAAGGCTCTAAACGTGTTAAATCTAAAAAGAAACCGTCAAAAACTAACGATCCTGCTCCGTCAGAAAGTAACTTTATTTTTGTAGGAAACAACCTTACATTGTCGCCTCCTATGTAAAAACCTTTGTATGGATTTGCGAGTGGATATGTGCCTGCGGATTTAATAATCTCAGCGCCCCACAGCAATTCAAATGTGTTGCCTCCTATTGCGAACTCTACTATTATATCAACTTCTTGATTCACTGCGGTTGTGGTAACTGATCCCGACAGCCGTAATCGTGCTAAATCTCCGTCGGCCAACTCTGAAAAATCAAATGCATTTGTAACCGTATTCCAAATAGCCGGCGTGACGCCGTCTGGTAATTTGTCTGATCTAGAATTAGGTGATGCCCCATTATTCTCTAAATAGATTGGCACACCTGCCGTAAACGCTTGCGCTGCTAATGTGTTTCCTACGTCGATAAAACCGTGCATACGTTCACCATTTTTGTATCCTAAAAATACCCACGAGACTCCGTTTGATCTGTAAATTCCAGGAGGTTGTAAATCACCACCCATAATAGAACCCTGAGATTCAGAAACGAGTATATTTACATTTGTATTGTCGGCTACAGGCCTGTTTGCAACTAAATCCGCATAGTTAGTCTCTAGGCCTGCGAGTTGTTGACCTGCGACGGTAGCAGCGATTGCGGATTTTTCCGCATCTGTAAACGCATTTGTATCTGCGTTTGATTCGTAATCCTGTTTGAGAACTGCGGGGGTTCTATTGACCTCTGCGCCTGTTTGAACTCCTGCGATTTTTGTTACTGCGGCGTCTATATCAGCGCCAGAATTTGGTGAATTATAACTCATATTTTTTAAACCTCTTCTAATACACGGAATTCTCCGTCAGTTGTGAAAAACTCCCCTTCTGTAACATTGAAAGTTTCAAATTTAACAGAATCTGTCAATAAATATCTAACAAATTTCCGTCTCGATATTGCAATATCCGAAAGCGCGACTCCCGTCGCGTCTACATTTTCATTAACTATCCTGGCCGGTATATATTCCGTAAGTCCTGTTACTATATTTGTTCTAGTATTATAACCAACTTGAGAGTTGCGCCATTCTGTATCTATAATTTTTACGAATGTATCCTCTAGAGAATCCGTATGTAATTGTAAATGATTTTTAAACTCACTTCGATCGTAAATTGTTGGAGTGTTCGGAAAGTATGCATCCCAGCTTGCGAAAATGTAATCATAATTTGAGAATACAATATTTGCTAACTCTATGGATCCCCAGTTTAGGAAATTAAAGTTACCTAATGAAAACAAAATAGTATCACGCAAAACACCGTTTCCGTCATTATTAATAGTTTCATTTAGATTTAATCGTGCACTAAATTGTGTGCCTGATAATTGAGCCTCAAAAAGATTATCGTCAAAGGCTGCAAAATTGGATCCATATTTTACATAATTCCCGTCAGTATACTCAATTCGGATTTGATCACCTCCGACGGGCCAGGAGCCCGCAATTTTCTCACGAAAGGACTCATCTGTATACATTGCCGCCCCTCCGGTCTCCTCAGTGCTGTTTGAAATTGCACCCGAGAAAAGGAACTGCGAGAGGTTCTTGCGGCTCATTTCGGCCTTCGCATAGCGTCCAAATGATGAGCATACTAATTTGTAATCGTGCGCGAAAAGATCCGAAACAATGTATAATATATTACCTGGAACCATAAAAGCCCAACCGGTTGCGATCCAATTTGCAATTGTGAACTCTATAGGCTCACCAAATTCGTCAAAAAGTCCGTCCCGTGAAAGTATGGTTACCCCGTCGGATTCCGACGGGAAAGCGCCGTAAGGGGCTGTCATCGTGATTGTGCCTGCTCCAAATGTCGGGACATAAGGTTTCAAGGCGGCACGTGCAAAAGTAATCTCGTTTGTGTTGAGATCAATAATGTAATCTACGAACGCTCGGTCAACATCTGATTGACCGGGACGCCATACAATGGGTTCTAGATATATCATAATTAAGCGGTGCGTTTCCAAATGTATGTTACAAAATATGGCTGTAAATTGTTGTGTGGTTGGTCATTACCTGTAGTGCTAGTAGTTCCAGACTCACGACGTCTCACAGGTATCTCACTACTGTCTTCAGCTGTTTTTGCGTCACCTGCACAACCATTCCAAGTATGTGAGTGAGACGCCATCTCGGCTATTGTCAATTGGTGAGTTTTTGCACCTCCAGTTTTCTCAACTGTATCAAATTCTGTTTGATTAGCGTCATAACCCGCTGCAACACGTCCGGCAGCATATCGCTGCCATGTTCCGAAACCTAACCAACTCGAAGGGTTACCCGCTCTTAAAGTAGATAAGAATTCTCCAACTGGATACAAACTTTGCATCACCTGAGAAACCGCCGCTGCAATGATAGCGGGGGACGCATTAATTATTTTTTGATCGATTGCGGTAGAAAGTTGTCCGTCATTTGCTTTATCTAATGGAGTTCCTACAGAAAGAATTACATTTGCAATTTCCTCCTGCGTCTGGTTGCACCACCATGCCGGAACAATTGTTCCGCCGCCTGGATTAGTATCCTGAAAATATCCAGGTGCCCCTTCTGCGCCGTATGGATCTTTAGTGCCTTTTGCTGTAGCGTTATCAATTCTGTTCATGAGATTATGTGTTGTTTATAAATATGGATCTAGTGTGAGCGGGCTTGAAAAAGTTGATTACGGATTTTAATGTTTCTACTGATTCGTCCGCTGGTTTTGCTGTGATTGTAACCGTAAACGTAAAAACCCCCGTTCCATTTGTCAACCTTGTTCCTGCATCATCAATGCCTACTGTGAAGAATTCAGAAGCTAACCCTTCAGTTATGAAAACCTGAAACCCTATAAGTTCGGCAAGTAGGTAGAAAAAAGCAGCATTCGACTCTTGAGGTAAATTGAAAAAAGTAATTATTGTATTTATTCGTTCGTTGTCTGTTTGATCTGCGGTTCCTAAAGGTAGACCTAAAACTTTTTCCCATTCTGAAATGTGTGTAGATCCGTCCGGAAATACCCCGTCGAGCAATTCCTTTTTTACATCTTCGTCTACACGTTGTAACTCATCCGACATCCCCGCAATGAGTTTGATGAAGTTGTTACCGTTGTAGTCTTCAATGTGTGGCCATAGTTCACCTTGAGGTAAAAGACGTATGAAAGCCCCTGTGTAATCTGATAGGTCTGTAGGTATCATATTATGTCTTGAAAGATTAAGTTTCCTACAGTGGCGATGTCGTAATTTATAGAAACATGATCCTCGATCGGTGAAACTAGAATGTTATTTGACTCCCCAGTTGCACGGCTAATAGCCTCCCTCATTCTGGACAATAAAATTGTCCCATTGGGCTGGCTGTCTCTTATGAATAAATCTCTAAGCTCTGCTTCCACAGCGGCTTGAACTTCGCCCGTGTTCGGCTCTATTTGAATAGTAAAATCAACAGGGTCCGGAACGGGGATCAATGGTTCAAAAACGGACGCAACGGGGCGTTTCGATTCTACATATTGTGAAACTAACACAAGATCCGAGTTGTCAGGTATTCCGTCGATAGTAGCCTCATCCGTCATAAAAAAAAGTCGAACTGTTCCTAAAGAAATACCTATGTCATCGTCAAACGTATAAATCCATGCACGGGTTACATTCACGGACGCCTCTTTTGCCCACCGTGGGTAATCATAACGAGCACCGCCGCGTGGCGGCTCTGCGAATACTGATAGGACTCTATTACGGTAATCAACGTCTGTCTCCTCCTCCTGCCCGTTTGTGATCGACGTTGTAACCTCCGCTTGATTATCTATTCCCGCATTTGGAGTTCTAAATGTGAGAGTCGTTTCGGATACTTTATTTCCGATTTCTCCACCGTCTACCGATCTAATAGAAACAACCCCTGAGTTTGCTAATAAAGTAATACCGGTTGTAACCTCAAAAAGGGTGCCGTCATCAGCACTCAAAATCTTTCCCGGTGTGCAGGTGCTTCCAATTGTGCCCGTTATAGTTGCGAACCCTGAGGATTTTTTTGCTGGTATACGTTCGATACCTTTGATTGCTCCCCACCGATCCAAAAATTCTTGATCGGCTGTATCTGGAAACGGCTGCTTGAGTGCCCATGCAATGTATGCATACAGGCCAAATACCACGCCACTTTCCGCCGTCGTCAATGCATTGAGCATCGAATTCCGAACCTCGGCGGAAAGACTGGGTAGACGTGTCACCACGTCGTTTTTAATACGTGCTCTAAGTGTTTCTAATGTTGGTGTTATGTAAGGCATATTATTTAAAATTCCGTTCCCAGGTTAAATCATACTTTTGATTCAATGTGGTGTTGTCTGGTTTAGTGATAGTTACAAATAATTCTACGATGTCGAGACTTTTTCTAGTGCACTCCGCTGTAACCTCTTTTGCTAGTCCGTCGGTAATCATCCAATCTAAAGAAGCTTTTGCATAAGATCCGGCTTTTGATAGTGATAAGCTATTTATTTTTTTACCTCTGAGTGTCCATAAACGACTTCCCGATTTGGTTCCTGATAGTGAGTCTCCCCACCACCCGCGGGGGTTGTCCTGGTTGTCCTGAGGTGTGGCCCTTTGATCACTAAATAGAGACATCAAAACAGATGTCTGGATATCATCGCCCGCAACAATATCATTACCCGCTATTAAAATATCTAACGGGGTTACGTCGTTTTCTTCTCGTGGTAAAAATGAGATATCCATTATTGATTTTGATCTGGCGTTGATCCTCCGTTATGTGTGTGTGAATTGAAAACGTCTCTAAGTGCCTGCATAGTTTCGGCGGTTCCTTTTCCGTCTGAGACGTCGCCACCTCCTACGACATTCATTCCGCCCGCTCCATTCAATACATTGATAGACCCGTTGTTTACATTTATGTCGCCATTGTGGATAATACAGTCACCGTCAAAGATCTCAACTTGAGAATTCCTAATTTCGACTACCCCGCCTTTTTTAAGTATAATTTGGACTCCCTCCTCATTATGAAGAGCGGTTTCTCCCTGTTCGATACCTGGACGGCCTGATCCTTCTTCGATCACTACGGCCCAACCGTTATCACGTAAACCAGATTGAAAATTTGCAAATACGTTTCCCCCGTTCGGCGCCTTTGAAGTATACCCAAAATTTTGAGGGTGTGCGACCCGTGAGAGCGTTTCACCACCTGCAAGGGTAATCTGCCACGTGCCCGAAGATTCGAGCAATTTGGCTATACCACGCCCGAGCATGCCATTGATTTTTGACTGTAGTATTCTAAGCATATGATGTGGTAGGAACTAGATTTAAAATTTGTGAAAATTCGTCCCCATTTCGTTTGATCTCTATAGAATTGATTATTCTAGGCTCTTTCAATCCTAAACTTGAAATATCTATGTTTACAATGTTGCCAGTCTCGTAAAATTTATACGGATCAATAGAAATGGATACAACATTTAATAGATTGAGGCGTCCAAGTCTGGTTACTCCCATGTTTTGAGTTTCCCCGGTTGTCAAAGATCCTCCGTCAATGTTTATCACGGTTTCACCTGTTCCGCTTAAAATAGTAGCAGCACTAAAATCATTTGAAGAAAAGCTTTTTTGGTCGGTGGCCGTTGGTTGCCATTCGTCAGAATGGTTTGCGGTAAAGATACTGAGCCCTTCTTTTAAAATTAAGTTGCTGCTAGTTCTGTTGACTTTCGATAGATTAATACCGCCCGTTGTATCTGCACGAGCTATGAGCCCCGCACGGTCTGCAAAGTTTTGCAAAATGGAAACGATAGGCATATCCATATTTAATCTAACGTGTCGCATGGTCTCCCCTGCCTCTCCTGAGACCGTCAGGCCGGTAATCTCAGAAAGTAGATCGCGTGTATTGATCCCAAAGAATTCGGATCCGCCAGGCTGCAAAGTGAGTTTCACTAATTTAGCAGAATTATCACGAACGTCCAAAATTAGTTTACCTTTTAAATCAACATATTTTTGAAATACAAATCCTGTGAATACTAATTTGTCTTGTAGGAACACGCGGGCGGAATCGCCCGCTTTAGTCTTCAAAAATAAGCCTCCCAAATTAGAAGTCTCAAATAAGCATCGATCAGAAAGGGTCTGCACTGATCTAAACAGTGTAGATTTTTCCCAACCATTGTATTTCTTATTGTTTATTTCTAAAATCATCGGATGACTAACAGGTCTAATTTAGGAAAATTTGGATTACGAACAGTGTTTCTGTCAATAATACTTTGGAATTCTGAATTATCTGAATACAAATTGTAACCAGTCACTAAAATCGGTTGTTGATCATAACTTGTAAGCAATACGAGCGGCGGTAAATTTGCACCACGTGTGATTAAATCTTCCGAAACTGCCGTCGATAAATCTATCAACTCCTCACGGATCCTCAATAAGTCCCCGTCGTCTGCTAATCGATCGAGAACCGTATCAGAAAGGTCTCTAAAACTTTGTAAGTCAGATACAGCGTCGTCAAAATTATCATACTCTGTGGAGCTGTAGGAGTCTGCTAAAC
>Ga0070748_1000899_pt1 | contig 14078 bp, 16 predicted proteins | sample VirMetDEL_Nov_12_FD_77015 | JGI IMG/M metagenome (GOLD analysis project Ga0070748, IMG submission 77015) | Aqueous microbial communities from the Delaware River and Bay under freshwater to marine salinity gradient to study organic matter... | ecosystem: Environmental > Aquatic > Marine > Coastal...
AGCGATTATCACCTGATAAACCTAGAAATACTTCGCACTCTGTACATTATGCGAAACTCAATATCATCTTTTTTTAGATGTGACAACTTTGAGGGCGTATCCCGAATGTACCCCTTATTCCATGTGAGACAAAACCCCTGTTTGTTATCCTAAGACCACTAAAGCAAAATTTATTAAATTGGGTTTATTTTATGTTTATAATTACTATTTTGTTTATATTTGTAAAAGAGGTTTAGAATCGGAGACTATTTTTGACATCGTACTTTTTATTTAGTCAGACGTTTAGGCTCTAGGACTCTGAAAAGAGAGCATAGAGTCGCTAAAAATCTAAAAAGCTGTTAGGAGCAATCCTAGCGGCTTTTTTTCTTGTATAATGTTTTGAGATTAAGTCTCTGGTGAGTCGCTCTAATTTCTTGAATACAGATATATTTTACCCTATCTATTACCTTCTCTAATTTTATTAATTGGTTGCCAGTAGATTTATCTAAACCTTTGTACTCGATATTATCATAAAATTCTACTACCTCCTCTACCCTCTCAAAGTCTCCATTTACTACCGCTATTTGTTTCTTTTTATCTTCTCTGGTTTGGTTGCCATGTTTGCGTTTAATGTGATTTACAGAGCTGTTATCCACCGTTAAAGTATAATCTATCAGCTCTATAGTTATCTCCTCCTCTATCCCTGAGAAAAAGAGGGAGACCGTTTTAAGCTGGAGTAAAATTAATCTACTACCTGAGTCCTGAGCGATTAACTCAAAAAGCTCTACAAAGCTCTCAGGCTGGAGTCTATTTTTACTATCTGTTATCATAGGAGCAAAGATAGCTTTTAAATTAAATTTGTAATAAAGTTTATTAAACACTAAATTTGCTGTATTTAACCTTAAAAACTTATTATGAAAAAAGCATTTCTTATTCTTTGCTTATTCCCTATTCTTTTGACTGCTCAAATTAGCCCAACCGTTACAACCGAAGTCGATGAATTCACGGGCGAAAAAATGAGTTTTAATTTTGCCGAATATAGCAAAAACCTAAAAAGTGTTTTCATGTTTGTGTATTCTGAAGAATATGGTACTATTTTGTGCCTTTCGGTCCGTTCCCCCTGGTCCTACAATTACGCTTTGGAAGGGTCGGAATTCTATTTGAAATTAGAAAATGAAGAAGTAATAAAATTAAAATCCATTGGGCAGGAAGAATTGAACGAATACACGGTTGACGCTAACTTTATGCTTAGTCAGGAACAATTGAAACAGCTTGCAAGTATCAAGGTTGAAAAATGCAGAATGTCAACCGACAAAGGTTATTTAGAATTTAAGGACAAAAAGACAAAAGGAAAGAATCAACTACTTTTAGCAGCAAAAAACATGCTGGCTTTTACTGAACTGGAAGAATAATAGGTGTAGAATCTACACTATTGGTTCTATCGGAACAAAATAATATGTTTTTATGGGAGGAGATAGACTTAAAGAATCTAAAGTAAGATTAACTATAGTAGTGACTAAAGAAATGAGAGACCAGTTAGATAAATTAGCTGAGGGAGAAAATAGAAATAGGTCTAACTATATTGAGAACGTTTTAAAAGAACATTTGTCTAAACCAGATAAACAGTAAAATGACATTAAAAGAAAAAGCTGTTAAGTTAGGTAAATATGTAATTGAAAAATAGATATAACCACAAAAGGAGAGCTAACTCCTAAAAAAAGCGGCTACCCGTTCTATTTTACGACAGCAACAGGCAGCCTATTGTTAACTAAATAACGGTACAAAGTTATGAAAAACTTAGTATTAAACCCTCATAACGTCTATGAGGAAAAGAGTAAAGAATTTTTAAACTCTAAATTAGCCGATAGGCTCAGAGAAAAATATAGAGCTAAACCCTTTGAAGAGGAGTATAAACCGCTCTATTATGTTGCCTTAATCGTTTCTTACCTATGCAATGGCTTTTCTATCCTAACAGCCTCTACCTATGTTTTTAGCTACTTACTTTCTATTTTCCTAGAGATACCCTCTCCTAATTTATTGGCTGGAGCAGTTACTTTTTTGGTTTTGGTATTAGTAGAAGCTCTCCAAAGGTTTTTATCTCCTAAGCTCTTTAAAAACGGTCTACAGTACGGATTTAAACTATCTCTATTCAGTTTATTATTAGTTATCGCTGCTATTAGTACCTTATCTATTTTAGCCTCTTATAACGGAGGTTTTGACGTAGTGAAAGTAGTATCTAGTCCTCCTATCTACTCCGCTCCTAGCTTATACGATATTGAGGAGGCTAAACAGGATTTTAATAAAATGATAGCTGAGGCTGGAGCTGGAGCTGAGACTTATAAAAAGACTCGATTATATTTAGGGAGATTGTCTAACGTAGATGGTAGAGAATACAAAAAACTCTTATCGGTAAAAACCGACCTACAAAACAAGAAATTAGCTAAAATAAGCTCCTTAGAGGCTTTTAATAGAGAAAAAGTAGAGAAAGCTGAGTTAAAACACTTAGAGGAGCTGAGAGAGTATAGTAGTAGCATAGAAAGCAAAGGAGGAGGTTTAGCTGGAGTAGCTATAGCAGCTCAGTTAATTTTTTTCCTAGCTATCTTTTTTCTGGAGTACTACGATTATAAGACCTCTACTCAATACGCAATTATTGAGACCGTCTCTCCTCCGCTACCTCCAGAACAAAAAGAGGTAGGTTTTAAGAGCTATCAACAATCAAATAACAACTATGAGAACGGAGCTTATAACAGGACTCAAATAGGATTTAATAACAGCTCTAAAGGTATTACTCACCAACAGCCTAAAAAGCTGTTAGAACAAAATAATACAACTCCTACAACAATTACAAAAACAGTTTACCAGAGAGATAAAAAAACAATAAAACACACCGATAAAAAAACAGGAAAAACAAAATATTATACACTCTCTCAGGTGAATAATTTTATAAAGGTTTATGAGGGTAGAGTAGCGGAGACGCTGGAGCAGATAGAGCGACTCAAAGCAGGGAGTAAACCAATAGCAGTAAAAGAGGAAACGTTAAAAGATAGGAGAGCGGCTCTCCAGTATTGGGAGGGTAGGAGAGAGGAGCTACTAGAACTAATTTAACTAAAATATATAAAAGGTTTTGTATCTAAAAAACAGATATAAACCCTTTTTTTGTTTATTTAAGTTACTTAGTAAACATTTAATTGTCTTAATTACTGTTTTATTATTAATAAAATTGTATACTTGCATAGTAAACAATAGTAAATTATAAAAAAACACACAATGGAATTAGTACTAAATAATAATAACAACCTATCATTTGAGACCGCTAAAGGAGTAGTGAAAATAGTAAATTGGTTTATAGCTGAGTTAGATGTAAAAGAAAGCTCAAAAAGTACTTATAAGAGACAAATTAGACTCTTTTTTCGATGGGTAGGAGAGGTAGGACATAAACTCTCACAACTTACCAGAATACAGCTAATAGAATATAAAAAGGCTCTTTTAGGCTCAGGTAAAAGTAGTTTAACGGCTGGAGGTTATTTAACGGCTGTTAGAAAGTTTTATGAGTGGACTGAGGCTCATAAACTTTACCCTAATATTGCTAAGGGTATAAAGTCTCCTAAGCGAATACAGAAATTTAAAAAACAGGCGCTTACTATTGAAAAATCTAAAGAGCTGGTAAAGTTAGCGGAGGATTTACCGCTCAGAGATAAAGCTCTAATTAACCTCCTAATAAGAGGAGGACTCAGGACTATAGAAGTAAGTAGAGCCAATATAGAGGATATTGTTTACCAGAGTGGAGAGCGACTCTTAATGCTACATAGGAAAGGGAGAGACGAAAAAGATAAATTTATAGTTTTAACGGACAAAGTTTACCAGCCAATTAAGGACTACCTAGAGAGTAGAATAGAGGTAACTCCAGAGACTCCTCTATTTGTCTCCTCCAGTAATAACTCAAAAGGGGAGAGACTATCTACGAGAACTATCTCAGGGATAGCTAAGGATAATTTAAAAGAGATAGGTTTAGACTCTAAGGCTTTTACAGCTCACTCTCTAAGGCATACGACCGCCACCAATATTAGGAGAGCTGGAGGTAGCTTAGAAGACATACAACAAGTATTAGGGCATGAAAGTATTACGACCTCTCAGATATACGATAGAATGTACAGAGAAGAGCAGCGAATAAAGAACGCTCCAGAGCGGTTATTAGATACTTTTATATAATTATGTTTATTCAATAAACATAGTAAACAGTTAACCTAAAATATAAACAATGGCTAAGGATTTAGTAAAATTAACAGGACTTTGGGAGGATACCGATAGAAACGGACACCAATATTTTAGCGGCAAAATAAATGCTATCTCTAAAGTTTTGGTTATGCCGAACACATTTAAAAAAAAGGACTCAGACCCAGACTATTTTTTATACTTAGCTCCAGTAGAGAAAAAAGAGGACTATGAGCAAAAAGGAAGAACAGAGAGAGCTAAGAGAATGAATAGATAAGGGGGGTATAAATCTCTAAAAGATTCGTTTTAAACAACGCCGTTCTAAACAAATTTGTGTGAAGCCTATTTTTTCCCATAGGGGGGGGGGTAAATATTTCAATCGAAGCCTATTTTTTTATTAACGAATAGACAAGGTTTTTATAGAGAATAATAGGCTTTTATTAAAAATAATGTATAAAAAACAGCTCTTAAAATCAGTAATTAAGGCGTTTTAATGGCTTAATACTGGTGTTTCATCTACCTATTTGGGTGGTTTTATAAACAGTCAACCACATACTAGAGCTAGAATAAGTAAACAGGAACAAAATGAATAATTTATCAGAATGGATAAAAGAGGAGTTATACCCTTCTTTATTCAATAACATAGATGAGGCTTTTCCTGAGCATAATTTTAAACAATACTCTGGAGGCTGGAGGAGTCAAACCTATTTAAACGGCTCAGAACATCGGAGTAGGATAGATAAAACGATTATACACAAAAGAGCTATTTATTGTATTAATGAGCAGGGAGGAGAGGTTGTAAGTCTAATCAAGTACGTAGAGCGGAGAGATAGTGTAAATTTTATAACAGCTCTCAAAACCTTAGCTAGAGTAGCAGGAATCCAATTACCTAAAGACGCTAATTTTAATGAGGAGTATTTTAAAAAAGAGAGAGAAAGTACAACCATAAGAGAGGCAGCCAATAGTTATTTTTGTTTTTGTTTAGAGAACGCTAAAACCGCTAAACCAATAAGAGACTATCTCAGCTCCTCCAGAGGTTACTCTCCAGCCGATATAAAAGGCATGGAGCTTGGTTATATTCCTTCTCAGGAAAGACTAAATCAGTACCTAAATAAATACTATACTGAGGCACAAATAAAGACAGCTCTAAATCTAAATAAGAGGATAGGAGAGACTCACTCTCTTACTATTCCTTTCCGCTCAGGTAATAATTTAAAAGGCTTTAAGTTTAGGACGATAGGAGAGGAAAAACCAAAGTATTTAAACTCTACCAATTTAGATAAAACAGGAGGATTTTTTAACCTCTCTGGATTAAAAAAAGATAAGGAGCTGGTAATAATGGAGGGAGAGCTGGATAGCCTACACGCCTCAATAAAAGGCATTGATAATGTAGTATCAACTGGAGGAGATACCATAAACAAAGAACAGATTAAGAACGCCAAAAAGAAAGGAGTAAATAATTTTATTTTATGTTTTGATTATGAAAAAGGAAAGGAGGAGAAAAACTATAAAGCGACTAAAAAGGCTATAGATATTATTTTAAAAGAGGAATGTACTGTATTTGTGGCTCAGCTACCAGACATAGGGAAACCTAAAACAGACCCAGACTCACTAATAAAAGAGAAAGGAGTAACAGCTCTACAGGAGGCTCTCTCTGAACCTCTACCTCACTACCTTTTTACACTCGATAATATTTATACTAAGTACGTAAAAATAAGCTCAGAAAAAGGAACATTAACCCCTAAAGACATAACCTATTTTTTAGAGGAGACAGTAGAAGCTGGAGGAGCGTTAAAACCTCTGGAGAGAGACCTTTATAGTAATTATTTTTTGAGGTTAAAAGGAGTTAAAAATTTCGGTATTACTAAAGAAAGTTTAGAGGCTACTCTGGAGGAGCTAAGGTATAAAAAAGACAAAGAGGAGCAAAATAAAGGTTTAGCCGTTTTACTTAAAAATAGTCAACAGCTACAAAAAGAGGGTAAAGTTATTGAGGCTCTGGAGGAGATAAGTAAACAAAGTAAACAGTTAATTACTCAGGATAAGAAAAAAGAATTTGAAAAGCTATTAATACCAGTAAAAGAGGAGGGAGTTAAAGAGCGGCTAAGTAATAAACCTGAGAGCCTTAATACTAGCTTATTGATAGAGGAGACAGATATAGAGCTACCCTCTGGAGCTATATCTATATTAGCAGCTCCTACCAGTCACGGAAAAACAACGCTATTATTAAACCTCCTTATTAATGTAGCTATAAAGTACGATAATAAACAATTTCATCTTTTCAGTTACGAGGAGGACAAAGATAGTATTATAGCTAATTGCTTAAATACATTTATAGGAAAGAATCTCTCAGTAAATAACAGGCGAACTATAAAGAGTTATTATGCTACAGGCTCAGAGCAGTATTTTAGTGAAGGTATGGCTCAGGTGTTTAATAAAGATAAAAAAGAGTTTTTTGAGCAGCTTATAGAGACAAATAGAATTAATATACACTACGTAGATTATAGCTCAGACCTATTAGCTGGAGCTATCTCTTTTCTAAAAGACAAAACCAATATAGGAGGCGTATTTATTGACTATATGCAGCTTCTAAGAAAAGAAGATGGTATATATAACTCCAGACAGGAAGAGTTAAAAAGAATCTGCTTAGATTTAAAAGATTTAGCCGTAGATACTGGACTACCTATAGCTCTAGGAGCGCAATTTAACAGGACGGTAGTAAATCATTTAGCTATTCATCCTACAGCAATAGGAGAGGCTGGAGATATTGAAAGGATAGCTAATTTTATATTAGGTTTCTGGAATAATGAATTTACACCAATGGGAACAAATGGAGAGCTTAACAAAATAACTGCTAGTGGTTATGATATAGGAGGTACTATCTATGCTAAAATACTAAAGAATAGAGGCGGTAAAGTAGGAAACGCTGGTTTACTTGGATTTAATGGAAATACTGGAAAAATAACAAACGAAATTATAGAAAAAGACCCATTTGAATGAGAAAAACTAAAATAATAGCGGTTGCTATAATGAAAGGAGGCGTAGGAAAAACGACCTCAGTTTTAAACATAGGAGCAGCTCTAGCGGCTAAAGGATATAAGACCCTTTTAATAGATTTAGACCCTCAATATAATTTGAGTTTAGCTCTAGGAGTAGAGGAGGCTGAGGATAATATTTATACAGCTATAAAGGCTAAGGTAGCTCCTCCAGCTCTGGAGATAACAGATAATTTATATTTAATACCCTCAGCTCTGGAGCTTGGTAGAGGAGAGGTAGAATTTAACTCAGAGTATGAGAGAGAGCGACTCCTAAAGAAGCTCCTCCAGCCAATTAAAAAGGATTACGATTTTATAATTATAGATTGTCCTCCTAGTTTGGGTATACTAACAGTTAACGCTATAGTAGCGGCTGATTATATTATTAGCCCTATAGAGTCCAGCTACTTAGCACTCAAAGGTTATACTATACTTTCAGAGTCTATAAAAATAATAGGGAGAGAAATAGACAGGATTTTTATTACTCGATACGACCAGCGTAAAATTATAAATAGAGACATATTAGAGAGCCTCAGAGAGTCACTAGAGGAGAAAGCTCTCCAGACAGTAATTAGAGAGACAGTAGCTCTATCTGAGTCTCCTACTCAGGGAGTAGATATATTTCGATACGACCCGAAAAGTAGAGGAGCGGAGGATTACAATAATTTAACAAACGAACTAATTAAAACACTTAAATAATGGCTAAGAAAAATTTTAAAGATAAAGGAGTAGATACTCTACTAGGTAAAGTAAAAAAGGAGGAGACATCAGCTCCAGCCTCTCCAGTAAAAAAGAAAGCAGGGAGACCTAAAGACCCTAATAAGCGAATACCAGAGAAAAGCTCTCAGAAAGGAACTAAAAACGATGAGACCAGAGCGACCTTTATAGTAAAAGAGGATTTACTAGAGCAATTAAAAAATATAGCTTGGTGGGATAGGAAAAAAATAAAGGACGTAATAGGAGAGGCACTCTCTAAATATATAGACCAATGGGAGGAGGAGAACGGATTGGTAAAACCTAGAACCTAAAAGTAGTTAATTCAATAACCTATAAATTAAAATTAATGAGAGAGATACTAGGAGTTAAGATGTACAATGTAAAAGAGGTAACAGAGATTTTAGGAGTAACAACTCAGACAGTAAGACTTTATATAAAGCAAAGAAAGCTAAAAGCTGTTAGAATCGGAAAGCCTTATTTTATATCTGAGGACGCTATTAAATTCTACATTACTGGAGGATTAAATACTCCAGACTCTCCAGAGAAAAAAGAGGAGACAGATAGTAAACAGAGTGTACCTAGTAAACATAAAAATAAAATAAGCACTAAAACGGCTCTACTTCCATAAACTTTACATTACAGAAGTAGAAATAATAACAACTATACTATTTATTGTTTTAACTATAGTAAAATATAAACAAAATATAAATTTAAAATAATGGCAAAGGAAAAGACTATAAACGAAAAAGAAGTCTTTGAGGCTTTTATGTCTTATGACCTCAAAAAGCTATTAGTTAATTATCCATTTACTGAAGAAGAGAAAAAGGATAAAAAAGTACTACACAGAAACCTCCGCTCTAATTGGATTGATACTCTAAAAGTCCAAGGGTTAAGTCAGAATCAAAAAATAGAGGGAGGAGATAACTCTGCTATATTGTTGTTTTTCTTTATCCTAAAATTGAATGAAGCGCACCAAGACAAAACTATAAATCTGCCAGAGAACAAAGCAGTTATTAGAGAGGCTATGAAGGCTTTAGGTTTAGGAGTCAATAAAAAAGGAGAGATAGTAAAAAGAGGAGCTTTTTTATCTAAGCAAATAAACAAAAGCAATAGGGGAGGACAATTAACAATTTTTGATACACTAGAAGATAGTACAAGGGAAAAAATAAAATCTAAAGCTAGTAAATCACAAGTGTTGAGCTATGATGCTACAGTAGAAATGATAAATAGAAACGGAGATAGTTTACCACTTTCTAAAGGACACTATAAATTAATTGATACTATTTGCGAGCTATTACATGAAAAAAGTCCAAACAAGGAGCTTTACTCTGGTAATGGAGAGACTATGACCGTAACCTATGGAGGAGAACAGAAACAAGCTCCTACCTTAGCTTTAAAATTCTATGAGATAGCTAAAAAATATAATCAAGACAAAAGAGTGTCTGGTAAGCAAATCGAAATAGTAAAAGGCTTAGTATATGATTTAGCCTATAACCCAGAGCTAAGAACTTTAATTAAATACCAGAAAGAAGAGAAAACAAATAAAGGAAATATTGTAGTAAAAAAAGTAGAGGAATACGCTCATTTAGTAGCGATATACGGAACTAGCTACGAGGAGTATAATTCTGATAAAACGAAACTTTTAAAGAAAGGCTCAGACTTAGTTTTAGTACTTAATCCGATTTTTACAGACCAGATAAATAATATTTGGGTGGAGTACCCTAAAGACTTAGTAAAACGCTCTCTTACGTCTTATGGCTCTACTAATCCTCCAGAATTATTTTACAGACTAAGAGATTATCTAGCAGAACAAAGAAGTTTAAAAAATTTTGAGCGTCCTATTATAGTAGAGAATCTTTATCAACAAATAGCGGCTAAATATTTAAAAGAAGGTAGAAAGAAGATAATAAAAACCCAGCTAGATAAATCCCTAGAGGCTTGTATCAAATTAGGACTACTAAATAAATACGAACTAACCACCAGTAAAACAACAGGAGAGGCAATGTATATTTTTCATCTCAATAAAGAGTGGATTTAAAAGTACGTACCTAAATGCAGTAGAACCCTTAAAAGTACGTACCTAAATGCAGAGAGTACGTACCTAAATGCAGAGAGTACGTACCTAAATGCAGAGCCTTTTTTATAACTAATTGATTATCAATACTTATGAAGGGGTAAAAAAAACCTAAGATACTTTAAGAGTCTTTAAGACTCTTTAAGAGAGAAAAAATTCGTTTAGACTTCATTTTTCTCTTTTCTTTTTGTTGTCATAACTTTATAAAAACAATTCCAACCTATCAACATAAAAAGTTTTAAATTTGTAGAAGTATCAACAATTGATAAAGAATATTCAAGAAATGATACTCTAACTCAATTAACCCAAAAACAAAAAATACTCAAAAGATAATATAGCTATTAAGAGACAAATAGCACTCACAAATTATCTTTATTCCTACCTATAAGTGCCACATAGGTATAATCAAAGTTATACTAAACTAAATCTTGCTTACTATCCACCAATACGTAGTAGGATTAAGTAGTAGTATTCTTTATTATCCTAATAGTAAACATGAATAGAAATAAACAAAGCGAGCAACAAGCCCTATGTTTCGATACACTAATACTAAAAGAGTTTTTAAATAAAACCGCAAACATAGAGCCTAAAGAGCAAATAGATATAATGCTAAACCTCCTACAGATTGCTCTACCGAAATTAACAATACCTCTAGCTCCTCCTCCAGCAAGAAAGAAACCACCAATCAAAAAGAGAATAGTTAAAAAGAGAGCTTTAGCAGCCTTCGCTTAAAACATTACAAAAGTTAATGTTTCTCTAGCGATTTAGGCTTTTTTTTCTAAAAACGTCCAATTATGAGTACAACAACAGGGGGAGTCAGCAGGATAGAATTAAGCTACCTACTTAAAAACAATATGCTAATTAAAGGTAAAGGCTATAGAGGCAGCTTAAGCTGGAGTAGTGGTAACTCTATATTAATTGAAACTAAATACACAGAGGAGGAAAAGTATATGAGGTTGATTTATCAAATTACAACCAGATACGGAGAGAAAAAGGATTTAGATTATACTATTCATTTTGAGACAGTACCCTCTAATTTAAGAATAGGAGAGCTATTATATTTTTGTTGTCCTTACAACGGCGATAAATGCAAAATTCTATATTTCAATGATAGTGGTTTATTTATATCAAGAAAAGCGCATATAGAGAATGGACAACGACTTTATTATGATTTACAGTTATGCAGCCATAAGCAGCGAGCTAATAACAGGTACTTTAATTATCAATCCAAGATAGATGAACTATTTGAAAATCAGAATTATGTTAAGTCTCACTATAGAGGAAAAGAAACGGCTACTGCAAAAATGCTAGATAACTGGTATCTTCTAAGAAGCCATTATGACCAATTAAGGTGGACAGCAGATTACTTGCCCAAAATACTACAGAGGCTTTGTCCTTCACTTAATGATTAAATATATTAACGATGAGTCAATTAAAATCTTTAAAAGAAATAAGGCAATTAAGGCCACCACAGAGGTATGAGTATTTAGCTGATAACGAAACAGGTTTATCTGAAATTTACGATACAGATACAATCAATCCATTATTTGCTAGTTGCTTTGATTGTGTTGTGTATTTTGAAGATAAAGCACCTAAATTTAAGGCTGAATTATTAGCTAGATTAGGCACAGAAGAAAGTCTTACTAAAAAGAAAAATTTTACTTGGGCAATTAACCACACTCGAATAATAAACTATATTGATACGTTTGTCAAAAAATCGGCTAGAATGCCAACAATAATAGAAGTCTCCATTGAATTAGGTATTTCTAGACAAACGATAGCTAAACACTTAGATACTTTAAAGGATAGTGAATACTCTAAAGTAAATAGAGATATTCTAGGAGTGGCTAGACAAGGACTAATGGAACAATTGCTAAAGAAAGGATTAACAGGAGATTTAAAAGCGGCTAATCTATTCCTAAAGTATACTCACAAGCAAATAGAACAACAGCAACCAGTACAACAACAATTTATCCAAGTCAATAATATTTACATAACTCCAGAGGCAGTACAGGCGCTACCAGAGGCAAAGAAAAAGGAATTAGAGACTATATTTTTAAGCGAGGCGCTAAAACTGAAATTGCCTAAATAGTTGACAAAAGTTTACACTTTATGATTTTTTAACGATCATAAGAACCTTACCTAAAAACAACTAAGAATTATGACTAAATAGGGGTACATTCGGGATACAGCCAAAAAGTTCACACTTAGCCATAAGTGATTGTTTATGAACAAATTGTGGCATATCTCAATTTCGTAGTGCTATTCTGGGTAGCGAAAAAACAGCTGCTTTGAGCAGAATAAAAGCGATTATCACCTGATAAACCTAGAAATACTTCGCACTCTGTACATTATGCGAAACTCAATATCATCTTTTTTTAGATGTGACAACTTTGAGGGCGTATCCCGAATGTACCCCTATAAGTCAATACATTAATTTTTAGTTTTTGGGCCAACTTTGTAAAATGTCCGTAAAAACAGCTCTTTAAACTAAAAAAAGTTAGTTTGTACGATGTGATAAAACCTACTTTAACTATCATTAAAAAGGTTTAAATTTGTAAGAAAAAAAGAGTGAAAAGAAAGCGTAAAAGAATAACCGTAAAAACTAATAGAGTTGGAACTATAGCTCCCCTACCTCAACATCTAGCGGTAAAAGATGAGAAAGCGACTAATGAGGTAAAAGAACAACCAAAAAAAGGGAAAGAGGTTTATGAGGCGAAGTTAAAAGAACTAGAATCTAAAACAGCTCACTACTCAGAGATATTGTCTCAGAGCAATCTACCTGAGGAGGATTATAAAAGAGTTATTAGGGAGGTAAATAGAGAGCCTTATTTGTGCTTTAGGAATAACTTTAGGAGAGTAAGAATAGATAAGGAGCTATTAAAGCGAAATATATTAAAATAGAGTTTAGTATTTTGTTTATATACTATTATGTTTACTTTTGTAAAAGAGATTTAGAATCGGAGACCTGTTAAAAGGTCAGACGTTTAGGCTCTCGGACTCTGAAAAGAGGGCATTGAGTCGCTAAAAATCTAAAAAGTTGTTAGGGTTAATCCTAGCGGCTTTTTTTCTTGTATAATGTTTTGAGATTAAGTCTCTGATGAACGGCTCTAATTTCTTGAATACAGATGTATTTAACCCCGTCTATAGTTTTCTCCAGCTTTATTAATTGGTTGCCAGTAGATTTATCTAATCCTTTGTACTCTATGTTATCATAAAACTCTACCACCTCCTCTATTCTCTCAAAGTCTCCATTAACTATTGCTATTTGTTTCTTTCTATCCTCTCTGATTTGGTTGCCATGTTTCCGCTTTATGTGATTTACAGAGCTGTTATCCATGGTTAAAGTATAATCTACCAATTCTATAGTTATCTCCTCCTCTATGGCAGAGAAAAAGAGGGAGACCTTTTTAAGCTGGAGTAAAATTAATCTACTACCTGAGTCCTGAGCTATCAACTCAAAAAGCTCAACAAAGCTCTCAGGCTGGAGTCTATTTTTACTATCTGTTACCATAGGAGCAAAGATAGTAATTTAAATTAAGTTTGTATGAATGTTTAATAAACACTACCTTTGTGATAAATCATAATTAACCATGAGTAAAGATAGCGACCGATTAAAAGAATCTAAGGTAAGGGTAACAATAGTTTTAGAAAAAGAGATGAGGGATAGAATAGATAAATCTGCTAAAGATGATAATAGAAGTAGGAGCAAATATATTGAGCTTGTACTTATGGAGCATTTTAATAAACAGAGTAAACAGTAAAATATAACCAGAAAGCAAAAGGAGAGCTAACTCCTAAAAAAAGCGGCCACCCCTTCCATTTTTGCGGACGGTAAGAGGCAGCCTATTGTTAAACTAATAACGGTACAAAGTTATGAAGAATTTGGTATTAAACCCTCATAATGTTTATGAGGAAAAGAGCAAAGAATTTTTAAACTCCAAATTAGCCGAACGGCTCAGAGAAAAATATAGAGCTAAACCTTTCGAGGAGGAGTATAAACCGCTCTATTATGTTGCCTTAATTATTTCTTATCTATGTAATGGCTTTTCTATCCTAACAGC
>Ga0070748_1000903_pt1 | contig 14063 bp, 11 predicted proteins | sample VirMetDEL_Nov_12_FD_77015 | JGI IMG/M metagenome (GOLD analysis project Ga0070748, IMG submission 77015) | Aqueous microbial communities from the Delaware River and Bay under freshwater to marine salinity gradient to study organic matter... | ecosystem: Environmental > Aquatic > Marine > Coastal...
TTTAACAATGATGTTATTTTCACTTGGAACGGCACAACGTCAGGCGTGAAAGTACCAAACGGTGATTGGATTCCCAATGATCGCCAAGGCTTGACCATTTGCGATGCGACCTCTGCGGTCTTTGCGATGGAAATGCCATGGGAAAAATTAGACGTAATCACCTTCAGCTGGCAAAAAGTGCTCGGTGGCGAAGGCGCACACGGTATGTTAATTCTCAGCCCGCGTGCTGTTGAACGTTTAGAAACCTACAAGCCGTGCTGGCCTTTGCCCAAGCTGTTTCGCATGACCAGCGGCGGTAAGGTTGTGGAAGGTATATTCAAAGGTGAAACGATCAATACACCCTCAATGCTTGCGGTATCTGATTACCTAGATGCCTTAGATTGGGTGCGTGCTATTGGTGGCGTTAAAGAATCGATTGCACGTTCCAATGCCAATTTAGCGGTACTGGAAAAATTTGTTGCCGCTAATGACTGGATTAATTTCCTCGCGCAAAAGCCTGAAACTCTGTCAAATACCAGCGTCTGCTTCACCTTGAAAGCTACACCTGATCAAGTGAAAGCCATGATTAAGTTGCTTGAAAAAGAAGCTGTTGCGTTTGATATAGGCGCTTACCGTGATGCCCCTGCAGGCTTGCGTATTTGGTGTGGCGCTACCGTTGAGGCGAGCGACTTGGAAGCGCTGCTGCCTTGGATGAGCTGGGCCTATGCTCAAGTAACCCAAGCGTAAAAAGCAACCCCGTCTGCTCTGGGCCGTGTTTTTTAACACGGCCTTTTTATTCAAGCTTTCGTATTAGGATCAATATCATGTTTAAGATCAAAACCTATAACCAAATTTCACACAAGGGCCTGGATCGTTTTGCGCCAGAAACTTATCAGGTGAGCAGCGAGCAGACCGCTCCTGATGCCTATATATTACGCAGTCATAAATTGCAGGGTGAACCCTTGCCTGCATCTGTAAAAGCCGTGGCGCGCGCAGGTGCTGGCACCAATAATGTTCCTGTTGCTGACTATACCAAGCAGGGCGTTGTGGTATTTAACTCCCCTGGTGCCAATGCAAATGCGGTGAAAGAGTTGGTGCTGGCGGGTATGTTGTTGGGTTCGCGCGGTATTTTAGCGGGCATGGATTATGTGAAAACCTTAACCCATATGACCGATGCCGACGAAATGTCGAAATTGTTGGAGAAAGAAAAATCCAATTTTGCAGGCCTTGAATTACAAGGTAAAACCTTGGGTATTGTTGGCTTGGGTGCGATTGGTTCTTTGATTGCTGATGCCGCCTTGGCACTGGGTATGAATGTTGTAGGTTTTGACCCCGCTTTGTCAGTTGATGCAGCATGGCGTTTGCCTAACCAAGTTAGCAAAATGGAAAACTTGAATTCACTTTTAGCACGTTCAGACTACATCACTCTTCATGTGCCGGCGATAGATGCGACTAAGCATATGATCAACGCTGAATCATTGAAGTCCTTTAAGAAGGGCGCGGTACTGCTCAATTTTGCACGCGAGGCGATTGTTGATGCGCATGCAGTGGTGGAAAGCCTTGATGCTGGGCACTTGGGTAAATATATTTGTGATTTTCCTGAGCCCATTTTACTCAACCGTAAAGATGTATTTGCGATGCCGCACATTGGCGCGAGTACAGAAGAGGCCGAAGAGAATTGTGCGATCATGGCGGCCGATCAATTAATGGATTATTTGGAACACGGTAATATTAAAAATTCGGTGAATTTCCCCACAGTATCCATGGAGCGCAATCCTGGAATTGGCGCGCGCGTGACCTTTGTGAATGAAAATGTCTCGGGTGTATTGGGGCAGGTGCTTTCCGTGTTAGCGGATCACAAGGTTAACGTCGTCGATATGGTCAATAAAAGTCGCGGCGATGTGGCTTACAACATTATCGATTTAGAAGTTGCACCTAGTGCAGCGGTGGTTGAAGCTATCGGCAAAGTGGGTCATGTTATTGCGGTACGCGTAATTTAATCACTACTTAAAGCGGTGCCTATTTTTTGCTGTTATAGGTATTTGTAGGGACATGGATGTCAGCTTTTCAAATAGTCTCAATACAGTGTTTGTTTCCGCTATTTCAATTAATACGCAAATAACACGGGAGTGAATAACATCTATAAACTTGTTTTTTTCGTTCCTGAGTCCCACTTAGATCTTGTTAAATCCGCAGTATTTGCAGCGGGTGCTGGCCGTATAGGTAGCTATGATTTATGTTGTTGGCAAACGCTGGGGGAAGGGCAGTTTCGCCCCTTGGCAGCAGCAGCGCCCTTTATTGGTGAACTCGATAGACTAAGCACTGTGGCAGAATACCGTGTGGAAATGGTATGCGCCGATGAGTGTGTTGAACAAAGTGTAGCGGCTTTAAAAGCTGCGCATCCCTATGAAATGCCAGGGTTTGATCTTTGGCGTCTGAGTGAATATTGAGGTGAGCTGTGTCTGTGCTGCTGAATGACCTAGCCTCTCAACTTCACCCTCTACATGAACCTCAACCGTCGCCGATGGGCTACAAACATCAAGCTGCAGTATTAATCCTCCTTAGTGATGATGCGGCGCCGAGTATTTTATTTACACGGCGTGCGCAACACCTGCGCCGCCATCCTGGTGAAGTCTGCTTTCCTGGTGGTATGTGGGAGCCGCAAGATGGCAATTTACTGGCGACAGCCTTGCGTGAAACCCATGAAGAAATCGGCTTGCCTGCCAGTGAGATTCGTCTTTTAGGGCGCATGAATCAAACCTTCACCCGTGCCGCTACCGCAGTAACGCCTTTTGTCGGTGTTTACTCTGCACGCTATCCTCTGAATGCCTGTGCAGTTGAGCTAGAGAGTATTTTCAGTGTGCCGCTGAAGGATTTTTTACAGGGCATTCAAGTGCGTGAAGATTGTTTTGAGCGAGAGGGCAAGCTTTACCGCGTCCCAGTTTATCATTATGAATCCTATGAGATTTGGGGTTTTACAGCAGCTATAACAGCTCGATTGCTCAAATTGATTAAGGAAATTCTCTGATTTTTTAAAGCGTGCTCACTCCATCTAGCGTGCTTTTTAGTCACTCCCTAAAGCATTTTAGGTTTTTTAATTCGTCTCCCTCGTAACTATTTGACATAAGCACAGCATCTGCCAAGATGAACACCACTATAAAGTTATAAGATTGGTGCTTTGGTCATTTGTATAGCTCTCTTTGTTAGTTAGAAATCCATTATTTGTATGGCACTTTTGGCTGAAGTTTACTCCTAAAGCAGGCGTTACAAAGTGATTACACAAGAAATTTAACCTAAACATCTCTTTCTATAAGACATCTTTTTATATAAGGCAATTAGGGATGAACAACTATCAAACTTCACTGCGCGACATAGATTTCGTGCTCTATGAGCTGCTGGATTATGAGTCTCATTGTGCGCAAATTGCTCAGTCAACACTTGATCGCGAATTGGTAAATGCATTTCTTGCGGAAGCTGCACGTTTTGCTGAAAAAGAAATAGCGCCGCTTAATAGTATAGGCGACTTGCAAGGTTGCCAGCTTATGGCGGGGCAGGTTACTACACCCAAGGGGTTTAAAGAGGCTTATCTAAACTACTGTGCTGCGGGATGGCCAGGGTTGATGCGTCAGGTACAGTACGGCGGTCAGGGGCTACCGCAGTCTTTGGGTCTTGTAATCAGTGAGGTTATAGGTACGCCCAACTGGGCTTGGGGAATGTATTCCAGCTTGTCCCAAGGCGCTATGTATACGCTTGAAATGCACGGGACTTCTGAGCAAAAAAGTCAGTACTTACCTCACCTTATTTCTGGCGATTGGACTGGCACTATGTGTCTTACGGAGGCTCATGCGGGCAGTGACCTTGGGTTATTGCGTACTAAAGCAGTGCCGCAGAGGGATGGCAGTTACAAAATTAGTGGGAATAAAATTTTTATCTCTGCGGGCGATCATGATTTTGCGCGCAATATTATACATATAGTGCTGGCTCGTCTGCCGGATGCACCTGAAGGCACTAAGGGAATTTCGCTCTTTGTAGTACCCAAAATGCTTAGCGATGCGCAGGGGCAGGTGACCGAGCCTAATGGCGTAAGCTGTATTTCACTCGAACATAAAATGGGTATTCACGGGAATGCAACCTGCAGTATGCATTTTGATGAGGCTCAAGGTTGGTTGTTGGGTGACCTACATAAAGGTCTGCCGCATATGTTTACCTTTATGAACTTAGCTCGTTTGGGCTCTGCACTGCAGGGGTTAGCGCATGCCGAAGTGGGTTATCAAAAAGCGCGAGATTATGCTCGCGAGCGCTTACAAATGCGCTCTCTGAGCGGTGTGAAAAACCCTAAGGGTGAAGCTGACCCTATCATGGTGCACCCAGATGTTCGGCGCATGCTGCTCACCCAAAAGGCCTTGCTAGAAGGTCAACGGATGCTGATTTATTACGCCAGCCAAAAGCTGGATATCAGTGCACAAATAGATAACGACGAGGCCAGTCAGGTGGCAAGCCAGATATTGGGTGTGCTTACCCCCATCGCTAAAGCGTTTAGCACAGAAGCGGGTTTTGAGTCAGCAAACTTGGCGTTGCAGTGTTTTGGTGGCCATGGCTATATTCGCGACTGGGGCTTAGAGCAAAATCTGCGCGACTGCCGAATTGCCACTTTGTATGAAGGCACCACAGGTATTCAGGCGCTAGATTTACTAGGGCGCAAACTGTTGGGCGATGGGGGGCAGGCGTTAACACTATTAACCGATGAGATAGAGCTTTTTTGCCAGCAGAGCGAAGATCTGCTGCATTTAAATGCACATATCACGCAATTGGCTAAACTCAATCAAGAATGGCAGGAGCTGACCGCAGAAATTGCTCAAAAGGCGCGCCAAAACCCTGATGAAGTCGGCGCGGCTGCGGTAGATTTTTTAATGTATTCAGGTTATGTGTTACTCGCGTACTTATGGGCGCGCGGGCGCAAGATTGCTTACGCCAAATTGGAACACGGTCATATAGATTCAAAGTTTTATAAAGCTAAGCTGGCGACTGCGGATTTCTATTTCGCCCGCATACTCCCACGTACTCAGGCGCTGTCTGAAGCGATTCGCTCCGGTGCAGATAATCTGATGAGCCTACCCGATGAGTATTTTTAGATGATGTCAAAAATAACAAGACTGGAGATGAACTCATGTCGTTGAACTATAACAAGACGTTAGTAGAAGTGTTTGCTCAGGCCTGTAGTCAATACGCGCAAAAACCCGCGTTTACCTGTATGAATCACACTCTTAGCTATGCCGACTTAGATCGTCTTTCGGCGCGCTTTGCCGCTTACCTCCAGGCGCACACTCGCCTGCAGCCGGGTGATCGTATTGCGGTGCAGCTGCCCAATATTTTGCAATATCCGGTGGTAGTATTTGGTGCGTTGCGCGCGGGGCTGATTGTGGTCAACACCAATCCCCTGTATACCCCGACTGAAATTAAACATCAGCTCAACGACTCCGGTGCAAAAGCCCTTATTGTGCTCGCCAATATCGCAAAAAATGCTGCTGAAGTAATCGCTGAAACGCAAGTTGAACAGGTAATCGTCACTGAACTTGGGGACTTACATCCGCCTGTTAAGCGCCTACTGCTCAATTTTGCGGTGAAATATATTAAAAAAATGGTGCCTGCTTTTCATTTTCCGCGCCAAATTAGCCTCTGTAAGGCCTTAAAAACTGCACCTAAACATTATGTGCCAGTTGTGGTGAAGCCAGAAGATGTTGCCGTGCTGCAATATACCGGCGGCACAACTGGTGTGGCCAAGGGCGCGATGCTCACCCATCGCAACTTGGTGGCGAATATGTTGCAGGTGAACCATTACATGCGCGACATATTTCGACCTGGGCAAGAATATTATGTTGCGCCACTGCCGCTCTACCATATTTACTCATTCACGATTCACTGCACCTCAGCACTCTCGATTGGTAATCACAATTTGTTGATACCCAATCCGCGCGATATTTCTGGTTTTGTAAAAACGCTGCAGGGCCAGCCATTCACTTTTTTTGTGGGCTTAAATACCTTGTTTAATGCCTTGATGCGCGATTCTGATTTTGTGAAATTGGATTTCAGTCATTTGCGTCTTACGTCATCTGGGGGTATGGCGCTGACCTCGGAGACCGCAAGAAAATGGGTTGAGCTGACTAAGGCTCCATTAAGTGAGGGATATGGTTTAACGGAGACTTCTCCGGTCGTATCTATCAACCCCGTTTCTGATTGTCGTGAAGGCTCTGTAGGCATTGCATTGGAAAATACGGAAGTAAGAGTTATCGATGAGCATGGTGCGAGCTTACCGCTGGGTGAGGCAGGAGAGCTATGTGTGCGCGGCCCTCAGGTTATGCGCGGCTATTGGCTGCGCCCAGAAGCTACCGCAGAAGTCATCGATGACGAAGGCTGGTTTCAAACCGGAGATATAGCCACTATAGACGCCGAGGGCTATATCAAAATTGTCGATCGTAAAAAAGATATGATCAATGTTTCAGGCTTTAAGGTATTCCCCAACGAGGTGGAGGATGTGTTGAGCACGCATCCGGATATTCTTGAGGCGGCCGTTGTGGGTATTCCCGATGGGGAAGGCAGTGAAATTGTAAAAGCGTTTATCGTTTGCTCAGGCCCTGAGTTGAGCTTTGAAACCGTGCGTGCCTATGCCCGTGAAAAACTAACGGCCTATAAAGTGCCGCATCAAGTTGAATTCTGTAAAGACTTGCCTAAATCGAATGTAGGCAAAATTTTACGCCGTGAATTGCGTGATCGTGATATACAAAAGTGTCAGAAAGCAACTACATGAAAGCAACTACATGAAAGCAGCTATATAAAAGCAACTGCATAAAAGCAGCTACATAATAGTCTTTTTGATAAGGCTATCTGAGTGACTGTTTAATACATACAATTTATTTAATGTAAAAATCAACAGGGAATTATTATGGAATTTTTGTTTGGTCTAGCAGCAAGCCCCGCGTTTTGGATTGTATTGGTGTTGATCTACACCTTGAAAAAGGGCATTCACTTTGTGCCGCAAAACCGTGGCTTTGTGATTTATCGTTTTGGAAAATACACAAAAACACTTAGCTCGGGTTTGAATTTTATTGTTCCCTTTGTGGAATCAGTAGAGGCAGACCGCAACTTGAAAGAACAGACCTTAGTTATTCCGCAACAGTCTGCTATCACCAAAGACAACATCGCGCTCATGATTGATGGCGTACTGTTTATTAAGGTTATTGATGCCGCTGCGGCGACCAACAATATTACCGATTACAAGCTTGCCTGTACGCAGTTGGCCATGACCTCTATGCGTAATGCAATTGGCTCTATGGAGCTGGATGACTGCTTTCAAAATCGCGCGGCAATTAATGCAAAAATTCACGAAGCTATGCAGGATGCGACTCAGCCTTGGGGCTTAGTGGTGATGCGTTTTGAATTGCTAGAAATTGCGATTCCTCCTTCTATCAAAGAAGATATGGAAAAACAAATGACCGCTGAGCGTCAAAAGCGCTCCGCTATTCTCACCGCAGAAGGTGTGAAAGTTGCGGCTATCACCACAGCTGAAGGGCAGAAGCAAGCGCGGGTACTGGATGCTGAAGCGGCTAAGGCTGAGCAGGTATTAGAAGCAGAAGCGAGCCGTGAAGCACAAATTTTGGAAGCAACGGGTAAGGCTGAAGCCATTCGCTTGGTCGCCATTGCTGAGGCAGAAGCCTTAACAACGATTGGTAAATCAGCGGCGACAGAAGAGGGGCAAAAAGCTGTTATTCTCAATCTGGCTCAGGGTGCTATTGATGCGCATAAAGCCATAGCGCATGAGAGTACCGTGGTGTTAACCGATGGTAAAACCAGTGAAAATATCGCCAATACCGTTGCTCAGGCAATGGCAGTTTCTTCTGCTGTTAATCTCACACGTTAATTAGGAAAGGGCAGATTATGGGTGGATTAATCGAACATTTTGCACAGCACCACGATCAGTTGCTCTATGCCATTGCAGGGCTGTGCTTGGTGTTAGAGTTGGGCGCGCTCGGTATGAGCGGCCCACTGTTATTTATTGCTATTGGCAGTGCGCTTACAGGCGTATTGGTTTCACTCGGTATTGTAAGTGGCTGGGAAATTGAAATGGTGGCCGTGGGTATTATCACCGTCATTAGTGCGGCGCTATTGTGGAAGCCCTTGAAGCGCTTTCAAAATGCCAAGATTGAGCCTGACACCAGCAGTGATATGGTCGGCCGAAGCTTGCCGGTTAGCGTTGCGATCAGTCGTGATCAAGGGCGCGTGAGTTATTCAGGCATTGAGTGGCAAGCACGCCTTGCCGAAGGCCAGAGTGATGTAATCCCTGAGGGTGCACATGCGCAGGTAGTGGCGGTGGATGGCTCACGGTTATTGGTCAAAGCGAATTAGTTCTTCACTTCAGCTCTCACTGTTTCAAGGCTTCATAAACTGGCACCTGTTGGCAAAAAATCGCTTACAGGTGCCATTTTTGTTGCAGCTTTTGGTGAGTGGCGGTTCAGCTGCTAGTATTCAGTGTAAGAGTGAGTTTGCGCGCCATTAAGACAGCGGAACCACTATTTTTATCTCGCGCTACTTCTCCCGTTTTAACGGCTTGAAGGTAGCGATAGGTTATATTCGTTCACTTGGCGCTTCTTTTTGGGGCCGTCATGCATATTAATAAGTATCTATGAAAACAGCATTGGTTTTATCTGGCGGCGGTGCGCGCGCTGCTTATCAAGTCGGGGTGTTACAAGCACTGGCGGATATCTTGCCGCCCGAAATTGATAATCCATTCCCGATTATTTGCGGTACCTCGGCCGGCGCGATTAATGCCATAGCCTTAGCGGCGCACAAGGGTAGTTTCAGATCTGCGGCGAATAATTTAGCGGGTATGTGGCAAAGCTTGAACGTGGGCGATATTTATCGGCATGGCTGGTTTGATTTGTTTAAAGGCATATCCGAGCTGGGGCTATCGCTGTTTAACCAAGGGGTCGGGCAGAACCGCCCCCTTTCGCTGTTGGATAACACGCCGCTCTGGAATTTGCTCGGCTCTAAAATTCCTTTTGAAAATATAGACCAGCGCATTGCCAATGGGCGGTTACATGCGGTGAGTATTTCCGCCATGGGTTATACCTCGGGGCATTCCGTGAGTTTTTTTCAGGGTCACCCTGATCTCGAAGGTTGGAATCGCTACCGGCGTGGTGGTGTCGCAACGCAACTGCGCCTAGAGCATTTGCTCGCCTCTTCAGCCATTCCCGCTATATTCCCCGCTGTGCGAATTAATCGCGAGTATTTTGGTGATGGTGCGCTGCGTCAGTTGGCACCTATAAGCCCCGCGTTACACTTGGGGGCCGATAAGCTATTCGTGATAGGGGTCAGTGGAAATCGTCGCTCTCCCAAGGCCAAAAAACGTGTTCCTCATCGCCATTCGCCCTCCATGGGGCAAATTGTAGGGCATCTATTTAACAGCGCATTTGTTGATGCTTTAGAGGGCGACTTAGAGCATTTAGAACGAATGAATGCGCTCTTAAAAATGATCCCTGAAGACCGGCTCGAAGCTTCCGACTTGCACCTACGTGCCGTGGAAAATATGGTGATTTCGCCAAGCTATCCACTCGATGGTATCGCGGGGCGCAATGTGCGTTACTTACCCAAAAGCATGCGCTTTTTCTTGCGCACTATAGGCGCAACGGCCAAGGGCGGCGGCGCCACAGCGGCGAGTTATCTGTTGTTTTCAAAAGAATTTATCAGCGAGCTAATTGCTTTGGGGCGTAGCGATACCATGGCGGAGGCGGAGTCGATTTTAACGTTTTTTGCCGAAGAATAATCTTTGCGTAGATTGGAAGAGCGCAGCGACTTCCGACAGATCTGCTGAAATATGTAAAGCGCTGTCGGAAGTCGCTGCGCTCTTCCAGCCTCCCCTTATTGCTCGCCAAACATATAGGTCACAACAACATTTTCCAATCGCGAATGCGGGCACCATTTACAGTAGCATCAAAGTCTGAAAATACTTGGCGAACTTTTTTTACAAACTGAATGCTTTGCTCGTCAAATACTACGTCTTCCATTGGCTCAGGCAGAACATCGAAGGGCGGTTCCATGATGCGATGTTTAAGTATTGGGTTGCCTAGGCCGCGCCATTGGCGCAAACGAAAAATAAAGTGAACCTCTATGGCGAACTGTTCTGAGTGAGCTTCAAAGTCGCGCCCGCCATCTTTGTTGTTGCGGCTGGCCTGAAGGGGTGAGGTGGGAGCTTTGACAATTTTGGTTGCTGTGAAAATTTAGGGGTTTGATAATCAAACCCCAGGTTTAACTTTTTCGGTTGATTCTTATAGGTAATTAATTCCATATGATTTAATTATTTTTTTAGCGGAATTGCTGCCATTAAGCCGCGGGATAACAGACCTGGAAATACACTATGGTGGTTTTCCCCTTCGATCACTTCTACCTGCAAGTTAAGTCCAGAATAGTTGCGTGAGCGGAGTATTTTTTCAAACGCCAACACATCATCAGCCATTTGTTTGTTGTTCAAACTACTATCATTGCTATCCACGTAAATCATCGCGTGAGTGTTTAATGACTTGTGTTTTTCTGCGTATTTTTTCTCCATTGTAAAGATCACTTTATTGTCATACCACAGAGATGGGCTGCCAATAATATAGTGATCAAATATTTCTGGCCGATTCACCAAAATATAACTTCCTAATAGGCCACCAAAAGAATGGCCTATAAATATTTTATTTTTATCATCTATTCGGTAATTCTTTTGCATCAGAGGAATTACCTGGTTGGCAATAAACTCAACATATTCCTTAGCGTGCCCAGAAGCTAATCGGCTAGCACTTGAATGTCCGTTAGGTTCTAAAGGAGAAAATGTGGGTGTGTAATCACGCGTGCGGCTAACACCACCATCGTCACCTTTTGCGTAAGAAATGCCAACGACTATTGCTTCTTTAACAACACGGTCTCCCATAAGTTGCATGGCACCACTAGTAATTGGAAACGCAAAGCGCGAGTCATTCACAAGAATTAATGGATAGGATGCCGATGAGCCTTTATAGGAAGTTGGTAGTTGGATGTAGAGCTCATAGTCTTTATTGTTACTCTTGGCGTGAATATTCCGCACTTCTGATAGCGGCAGTTCAAACGCAGGAAGTTCTTCGGCACTTAATGTTCTAGCAAGGCTAGCAACCGCTGCAGCACCCAATATGAGTGAGAATAGGTATTTTTTCTTAGCAATCATGGTATTTCCTTAAAAGTTTGTTGAGTTGTAATTACGCCTGCTTTCGCAAATGCCTCGTTAATATAGTTTTCATTCTCTGATGGATGACGTAACTCAGCTTCGGGTATACCTTTGCTATTAGCGATAGCAGCTACTCGGCCCTGCTTATGAAAAACCACCTGCGGGAATTTTTTCGCAATAGGATCTTTATAGGCCCGTTGGGGAGATATGATTTTCCAGCCCTTGCTACGCAAATGATGAATTAAATCGCCAACAAATAGCGCCGCCGCATCGTTTTCGTGCAACAACAATACATGCCTAGGGGATCGCTTTGAGGATTTTTGCGCTATAGCGTCATAGAATTCAATGGATTGATACAGGCTGCTTACATAGAAATCACGCGCTTTGGTGTAATCGATTACGCGCTTTTCTTCTGCTGACTTGGATAATAGTGAACTGATATACCAATCAAAATTGTCAATGGTTACATAGCCATCCCTGTAACCTAGCTCAGCCAGAAGTTTTTGCAACTGATTAATGTCTGTAAGATCTTTACCGTAATGCAAATATGGAAATCGGTGATAATTCAGTACATTGGTGAAGGGTTTTAGCGTTAATTGTGCTTTGTAAATATCTTCCATGTAGGCATTTACATTAAGTTGATTCGCTGATTGATGGGTGAAACTATGGTTCGCTAAATGAAATCCAGCATTGGTGTATTGTGTTAAGCGTTTGGCTGTTTGTGAGTCAATGTAGTCAGCTTTAACAAAAAATAAAACATCGGGGATTTTGGATTGCTTCAATGCCGCTATTAGTTTTTCGGTGCGTTCAGTGCCGGTCATTAATGCAGAGTCCGGCGTCGGGGCATCATCAAAAGTTAGGGCGATTTCGCGGGCTAGGGTAGAGCAAGAGAGGAGACTAATTACTAGCAAAAAGTGTGTATATCGGCTCATATAATATCCTGATTGTTATTCAATCCATATTTTGAGGTTTTTTAAAAGGGAATATCTTGCCTGATAATCAGACCGTGATTCGGTCTTTAGTTCAGTTATTTGTGAGCAAGAAGATCTGGAGGGTTGTTGTGGGTAGTGAAAGATTGAGTTGAGTCATTGCCATATAGTGTATATGTTTTAACTCTTTCAGAGTGCTACGCCGCCAAGCAGACGACGTAGCTAATTTTAAATATCTACGGGGTATTAAGCTCTGCGTCTAAACAGCGGCAAGGGCTGGTCGACGGAGGCTTGGTAGTATTCGTTGAAATCTTCCAGGGATTTAACGGCCACCTCCAAATCGATTTCACTGTTGGCGAAGGCAAAAGCATTTACACCGCAGCGGCGCAAGTAGCAGAGTTGGTCGCGAATGAAGTTGCCGACGGCGCGCAGTTCGCCTTTAAAGCCATAGCGCTCGCGCAGCAGGCGCGCGGTGGAGAAAGCGCGGCCATCCATAAAGCCGGGGAAGTTTACGCCAACTACCGGCAGGGCTTGGGCGTCTGCGCCTAGCTGTTCAGCGGTTTCGTCGCTGTCCAGCCACACGCCTACATCGCTGCGCGTTTGCAGTTGGGCTTTTTGAGCGAGCCAAACACTTAGGGGCACAATCACTTGACCGGCGGGCACCGCAACTTCTGCCGCATCGCCTTCGGGTTTGGCCAGTAGTTCCCAGGTGTTGGCGACTATGGCGCCGTCTTTGATCATATTAGTTTTTGACATATACGCGCTCCTTAAAGGGTGCTGCGCCAATGCGGCGATAGGTGTCTATAAACAGTTCTTCGGGGGTACGGTTTTCTACAAACACATCCACCAGCTTTTGAATCACAACAGGCATGTCGTCGGCGCCGAACGATGGGCCAAGCACCGCGGCGAGTGAGGCGTCGTTACTGGCGCTGCCGCCGAGTTGTACTTGGTAGAATTCTTTGCCGGATTTATCCACGCCCAAAATACCAATGTGACCCACATGGTGGTGACCACAGGCGTTCATGCAGCCGGAAATATTCAGGTCGATATCGCCCAAGTCGTACACATAATCCAAATCGTCAAACTGACGTTGAATCGCCTCGGCAATAGGGATGGACTTGGCATTGGCGAGCGAGCAGAAGTCGCCGCCGGGGCAGCAAATAATGTCGGTGATGGTGCCTATATTGGGAGTCGCAAAACCAGCGGTTTTACAGGCCTGCCACAAATCGAACAGGTCCGACTTTTTCACATCGGCGAGTACAATGTTTTGTTCGTGGGTAGTGCGCGCTTCGCTAAAGCTGTATTGGTCGGCGAGGTCGGCGATGATTTCCAACTGCTTGTCGGTAACATCCCCAGGCGCTACACCGGTGGGCTTGAGCGAGAGGGTCACAGCGGCGTAACCGGCAATTTTGTGGCCGCGCACATTGCGGCTCAGCCATTTGCCAAAGGCAATGTTGTCGGCGGCTAGCGCATCTACTGCAGCTTGTGCAGCGGCGTTATCGATAGTTGCGTAAGCTGGCGCGGTAAAGAAGCCTTTAGCGCGTTCGATTTCTGCTTGAGTCAGCTGGTTGCTGCCATCTTTTAAATGTTCCCACTCGGCTTCCACTTTTTGCGCGAAAACTTCAGGGGTGAGGGCGCGCACTAGAATTTTGATACGGGCTTTGTATTTGTTGTCGCGGCGACCGGATAAGTTGTACACGCGCAAAATGGCTTCTAGGTAGCTGAGCAAATCGGCTTCGGGCAAGAAGTCGCGAATGGTGCTGCCAATGACCGGGGTGCGGCCAAGGCCACCGCCCACATAAACTTGGAAGCCGATTTCGCCTTTATCGTTTAGCTTAATTTGCAGGCCAATGTCATGAACCTGCACAGCGGCGCGGTCTTTCTGCGACCCAGTCACAGCGATTTTGAATTTGCGCGGCAAA
>Ga0070748_1000911_pt1 | contig 14003 bp, 15 predicted proteins | sample VirMetDEL_Nov_12_FD_77015 | JGI IMG/M metagenome (GOLD analysis project Ga0070748, IMG submission 77015) | Aqueous microbial communities from the Delaware River and Bay under freshwater to marine salinity gradient to study organic matter... | ecosystem: Environmental > Aquatic > Marine > Coastal...
ACAAAATGGCCAGTGGGTCGATCAATGGTATGCAACCGAAGAAAATGGCGGTAAGTTTGTTCGAGAAGATGCGCAATTACGTCATTGGGTAACTGCGGATGGCCAAGCTGGCCCCTCTGGCGACGCAGGCTTTGTTGCAGAAGCAGGCCGCTATCATTTGTACGTGTCTCTAGCCTGCCCTTGGGCGCACCGCACCCTTGTCTTTAGAGAATTAAAGCAATTACAATCACTTATTGATGTTACTGTTGTTGAAGCACATATGCGGGAAAACGGCTGGGAGTTTGCCAATGCTGTTGATGGCAAAATTGGTCAACACATAGCAGGGGCTCAAGCCGATCCTTTACATCAAAAAGACTTTTTATACCAAATCTATCAATTAGCGAAACCACACTACAATGGTCGAGTCACAGTACCAGTATTGTGGGACAAAAAAACCAACACTATCGTCAGTAATGAATCATCTGAAATCATTAGAATGTTCAATACCGCCTTTAATGATATTACCGGCAATACACTCGATTATTATCCTCAAGCCTTACAACCGCAGATAAACCAACTCAATGAGTTCATTTACGAAAAAATCAATAATGGGGTTTATCGCTGTGGTTTTGCTACCTCACAAGCCGCTTATGAAGAAGCCTATGATGCCTTATTCTCGGCGCTGGACACCATCGAGACCCGCTTAAGCACAAAACGGTATTTATTGGGCGATAGCATTACTGAAGCGGATTGGCGTCTGTTTACTACCCTGATCCGTTTTGACAATGTGTATGTCGGCCATTTTAAAACCAACCGCAATACAATCGAAAGCATGGCCTATATTTCAGATTATTTACGTGATTTATATCAACAACCCGGCATTGCTACCACAGTCAATATGGATCATATCAAGCAGCATTATTACTTTAGTCATCAACAAATTAATCCGACTCAAATCGTCCCTGCCGGGCCTGATATTGACTTTTTACGCCCACATAACCGTGAGCAACTAATGACGTCAACATCTCACCCACAAGGTTAATCTGTCATAGGTTTTTGAACACGCTTAAGGAGTTTAGTGGACTCGCGGCAATATGCAGTCAGAAGTGCAGCGAAAACGGCAGCAATAATATAAGCCACAAACTTTGGGTTAGCTTTGGTTGGAGGTTAAATAGATAGTAATCGTATTGACATGTCATGCATCGCTCAGAGCATGTCAATACCTTCAGTTTGTCATTCAAGTTGAATCAAGGCTCATGGCCGAGCAGCCTATTCCCATTCATCTTGCCACTAAGCCGATACAAATTAAGTTATTGCGCTTGAATGCCAGTGTGTTGCAATAGCGCGTCTAATTGCGCTGGATTATCCAGTTTAATACTCCACCTCACCGTTCCTGCATCGGCAACAATCACTAAGCCTTGATGAAAACAGCTAATGTCATCCATGGATGCGGTAAGCACTAATTGGCTATCATGAAACCGGCACTGAATTTCATGCACAGTGACAATAATTTTACCTAATGAGAAATCAATAATCATATCTACTCTCTTAAAACAAAAAATCCCAAGTCTTCACTTGGGATCGGTACAGGGTTAAACCATAAGTAAATATCAATTTACCCAAGCGGTCCCCTACTAGTGGTGATGACCACCAGCTCCATGGGCATGACCATGGGCAATTTCTTCATCAGATGCATCGCGGGCACCGACAATTTCAATGTCGAAAGTTAATTCACGGCCAGCAAGTGGATGATTAACATCAACCGTCGCCATAAACTTACCGACTTTAATAATGGTCACTTGACGCTGGCCTTGCTCAGTATTCACCACGGCAGCCATGCCCGGTTTCCATACTTTAGCACCTACAAGGTGTTTAACCGACACGCGCTGCTCAGAATCTGGTTGACGTTCGCCATAAGTATCTGCAGCTGGCGGAGTAATAGTGAATTTCTCGCCAATTTCTTTGCCATTAATCGCATCTTCAATACCAGGCATCATGTTGTCATGACCATGCAAATAGGCAATCGCCTCACGACCTTCGTTTGATTCAAGTACTTCGCCTTTTTCATCACGTAGCGTGTAATTAAACTGCACGACCATATTGTCTTTAATGCTCATTATCGTTCCTTAATTCAAAAATTTGCCGAAGCTTAGCAAAAGCGTACTAATGCATCCACAAAAAATGCTCATAAAAATACTGATTATAGTTTGATACCCAAGGCGGTAAACGTCTCTACATCAGGAAATCCATCAGCAATAAGCCCTTTTTCATGTTGAAAAGCTTGTAACCCTAATACTGAATTACGCCCTAAAATACCATCAGGCTTACCCACATCGAAACCAGCATCATTGAGCTTTTGCTGAATTTGTTTGACCGTTTCTCGGCTTAGCATTGGCTGTTTAGGTACTGCACGGGTTAATACCGCACCACCATTAATACGATCGGCTAAATGCCCCACTGAAATGGCATAAAATTCAGAACGATTCCAACGCATTATCACATTAAAGTTGTCATATCCTAAAAAAGCAGGCCCTGTGTGCCCTGCTGGCAAATATAACGCTGCTTGCATATCTGGTGTAGACAAAGGCTGACCATTAACTTGCTTAACATTAAGCTCACGCCACTTAACCAGTGGTAGAGGATGTTTACCGCCTAAGTAAGCAAAAGAATAATCGCTAGGAATCAACACTTCACGCCCCCATCGTTCATCTGCTTTCCAACCTAGATGCTGTAAAAAGTTTGCCGCAGATGTCAGTGCATCATCAGTACTGTTCCATAAATCAGCAACACCATCGCCATCGCCATCTACCGCATACTTTCGATAATTGGTTGGCATAAATTGAGTATGCCCCATAGCTCCGGCCCATGAACCAACCATTTTACTGTCGGCAAAATTATACTGCTGCTTTAAGGTCAACGCTTGCAGTAACTCACCAGTAAAATAATCACTACGCCTTGGATCGCACGCTAATGTTGCTAATGAATCAAGCACAGGCATGCTGCCTTTATAACTCCCAAAATTAGTTTCTAGCCCCCAGAAAGCAACAATGTATTGCCCTGGTACGCCATACTCTTTTGTGAGCTTAGCTAATAATGATTTATGCTCAGCCAACATTTTTTTACCCTGCTCAACTCGCCACGCAGTGACACGTTTATCAAAGTAATCACCAAAGGTGGTGGTAAATTCAGGTTGCTGATTATCTAATTCAATCACTCTAGGGACATACTTTAAATTTGCCACTGTTGTGTCGATAATCTGTTGTGAAATCCCTGCGGCTTTAGCTTTTTGCTGTAACGTAACGACACAAGTTGCAAAATCAGCTTGCTCTTGAGCAGGAGCAACATCCGCAACAGGATCGGGTGATGCCGATACCGCACAAGCACTTAATAAGGTACTAGATAAAAACATTGAAGCAATAAACACAGATAAACGTCTTTTATGGGCCATGAACAACACTTAATTTACGCAAAATGAATATTGAATATCGTGACGCATCAGCCTTAAGGAAACAAGAGCTGTTAACATTAAACCCTGTTTATTTATGCTAAACCGAAGTGAAAAATGAAAAATCTGCTAACAAGTGCGCAATCATGGTGAACCGACTCAAAACCACAGCAGCATTTAAAATAGCCCCATGGTTTATCCATTATGAATACCTCATAAAACCAAGCAATCATCGCATTTAAACGTTAGTTTAATAGGAGCCATGCCATAAAGACTGGCAGCAACCACAACGAGCCACTAGCTATTATCACCGAAACACTTTTGATGTGTCTATTATCTATGCTGCTCTCATTTACCGCAGAGTCACAAGATAATGAGTCAATTTAGCCTTTAAACACTGCTTAAGTCTCCACCTAAATATAATTGTCATTAATTAAGCCTTTTCCTTATTCAATGAGTCCGTATAATGACATTAATTCTAACTCATTTGAGCGATTAATCATGACAGAACAAACTGCAGCATTATCAAGCTTTATCGAAAGCGTAAAACAACATCAAGACTTATGGGGCTTACAAGATGAAACTGGTGAGGGTTGGGTAGTATGTGACTCATCAGAATTTGAAGAAACAGATGTTATGCCACTTTGGTCAAGCGAAGCTGCAGCAAAAAGTCACTGCACTGAAGAATGGGCTGACTATAATCCGGTTACTATTACGCTAACAGAGTTCTTAGAATACTGGGTGAGTGATTTAAATGACGATGGCGTTCTAATCGGTGTTAATTGGGAAGCAGAACAAGAGTGCTTAGAAATTGATCCTATCGTACTTGCTAAAGAATTAGTCGATTTTGAAAAAGAATAATCGTCACTAATTTAAGCTGAATAGGGAATAAAAAGCGCACTTTAAACAGCGTCTTTACCTTTTGTTAAGGTTATTCTTTACACTAGGTTCGACTTTGTAGGTCATTCAAAGAGCGCCATTCGCAGTGATAACTCACAAGCCACAGCTTGGTGTTATCGCTGCGTATGATAATCCTAAGCTCAGATTAATTTACGCTTAGCCACTAAGTTCAGCCATCATTTCACTGCTCATTAATAGTATTGCATCCATGCCTACACAGATTGATATTCCTTTTGATAAACGTCATACATGTTGGTTTTGTAACGAGCCAAGTAATCAATTGTTTGATTATTATAGAATGACTCACACTCCCCACCCCTCTTTAACGATTCCGGCGTGTAAAGAATGCCATATGCTAGCCAAGAAAAATCTGCTGACCTCTATTTGGGATTGTCGAGATGCAGTAAAAGACAATTTAATGCATTTATACCGTAAAGACTTGGCCATTGGAATTAACTGGACTGAAGAAGAACTCGAACAATCAGAATTTGACTGTATGATTTTTGGAGGCTTTAAGAAAAGTGCTTGGATGATGTACCAAATTGCACAAAGTCGAATGAATGCAAGAGGTTGGCCATTAAGTCTGGAAGGTATATTACTCGATGGCGAGATTGCTGGCGATGTGAGTCAATATCAAACAGGTTTTGAATTTGACGGCATTGTGTTTACGTCACTCACTAAAGCCATTAGCCACTACAGCCAAACATTGTCTTTAGACAGTATTTTTTTACAGCAGCTCATTACGCTATTGGGTAAAGCCCAATTTGGCCATGCGGTCAAAATAGCTCGGCTCAATATTGGTATTACCCCTGGAAACCAGCGTCGAATTCTTGATGAGTTAATCGAAGATATGGACCAAGGTGCGGCTCAATAACTCAATCCACTCTGGATACGTGCCTCTGGTTAACGATTTATGCTATTGCCTATGAAAGAATAGCACGTAAACGATCTTGAACAACACTCACTAACAAGTCGGGTTGAAATTTAGAAATAAACTCATTGCAGCCGACTTTTTTCACCATAGCTTGGTTAAAACTGCCGCTTAAAGAAGTATTGAGTGTAATAAATAATGCCGCCATTCGGGGATCATTACGGACTTCATGAGTCAACTTATAACCATCCATCTCAGGCATTTCTGCATCGGTTATCATCATAAGCAATTCTTCGGCAACGTTTTGACCTTTATCGGCCCACGATTGTAATAACCGTAACGCTTGTAGCCCGTCTGATGCCTCAAGGATCTCAATGCCTAACTTACTTAATGTGTCCCTCACTTGCTTGCGAGCTGTGGAGGAGTCATCGACGACTAATATCTTACGCCCTGGCATATGAGAAGTCAGAGATTCATCAAGCACACCATCTGACAACTTCACATCATAGCTAATGATCTCAGCTAAGACTTTCTCTACGTCAATAATGGATACTAATCGTGATTGACCTTGGTCTTCTATTTTAGTTATCGCGGTTAAGTAATTATGCCCTCCAGAGGTTTTAGGCGGAGGCATAATATCACTCCAGGTCATGTTAACAATATTCTCAACTTTACCGACTAAAAAACCCTGCACACTGCGGTTATATTCAGTAATAATCAAGTTACTGTCTTCAGTCACTGGCATAGGTGAAAAACCAATTGCTTCACGCAAATTGATCACAGGGATCGACACCCCTCTAATATTAGCGACACCATAGACGTTGTGGTTACTGCCAGGCAAGTTACTTAGCGGAGGTAACTTAACCACCTCTTTAACTTTAAACACATTAATGGCAAATAACTGGGTCGAGTTAATGCGAAACAGCAACAGTTCTAAACGATTTTCGCCAACTAGCTTAGTCCTTTGATCAACCGTATCGAGCACTTTTCTCATGGACGAGTCCCACCTACAAACAACGTAAAAATGTATTATTAACGCTAATTATACTTAAAAAAGATTTATTAACAGTGTTAAAACAAGATTTATCCCCCAAAAAAAGAAAAAACCTTTAAACAAGATCAAAAAGTGTCCTTAATTCGTATCATATTTTATTAGAGATGCAAGCAGTTTCATCTCGCAAACTTTCTGCAAAGGTTATACATGATAAATATCACCCAACCTCTGAGGCACTTGAGCATATGGCTCTCAATAATGAGTTTATCTGCTTGTACCTTAATCGATAAACCGGTCACTGTTGTAAAACCGTTTGAGCTAAATCAGTACTTAGGAACTTGGTATGAAATCGCCCGCCTCGAACATTCATTTGAGCGAAATATGTCCCATGTGACCGCACAATATACACTTCAAGGAAGCAAGGTTGTGGTGACTAACCGTGGATTTAAACAAGATGAACAGCAATGGGATGAAGCTAATGGTAAAGCTTATTTTATTGATGGCAGTGACCAAGGCTTACTTAAAGTGTCATTTTTTGGTCCTTTTTATGGCGCATACCAAATACATGACGTAATCCAAGCTCCTAATGGTCAATATACCGATGCCCTAGTGATTGGCCCTAACGCGCAATATGCATGGATCCTCTCGAGAACAGCTGTGATTAACTCCAACACCAAACAAGGTTTTATAAACAAACTCTCAGCATTGGGGATTAACACCAACAATCTAATTTGGGTGGATCAAGGCGCATTTAAAGATGATCGTTAAGCTCTTTTTACACGTACATTAAGTAAGTTTATTTGTTATATCTGACACAGGTGCCGTTATGAATATCCCATTATTTCCACTACCCGTTTGCTTATTGCCTCAGGGATATACCCAATTACGCATTTTTGAACCCAGATACAAACGCTTAGTATCTGAATCACTAAAGAGTGGTATTGGGTTTGGCTTATGTATGCTGGCTGATGATAAAAAAACCATTCTACCTATTGGTACGTTAACCCAAATTATCGACTTTGAGACGCTTGACGATGGCTTATTAGGCATCAGTGTTCAAGGAAAACAAACCTTCACCATTAACCACATTAGCGTTGATGATGACGGTTTGAAACGAGGTGACGTCAGCTTAATTGATTCTTGGCCAAGCGATATCATTGAACAACAAATTGAACCGGCTCAAAGCAATAAGATTAACCGAAAAAAAGATAAAATACTGAGTCAAACGTTAAAGCAAATTTTACAGCAGTATCCGCAGCATCTGGCCCATTACTCTGAAGAAAGTTTTAATGATATGTCATGGGTATGCCAGCGTTGGCTTGAAATTATCCCATTGAGTTCAAAACAAAAATATCAGTGTATAAATAGTCATGACCACCAATTAGCTAAATCATTCTTATTCGATATCATAAAATAATAACAAGAGTGATCTTAATTAAGTGAGCTTTCGTATACATGATTATAGCTATTGTTTGTCAATGAAGTTGCTAATGTCTTTTTAGGCCACATTAGCAACTGCATGGATAAGATAATTAATTATGCTTAATGACGTAATTATTGGATGCGAGTGAAAATAATGGAAAATATTCAATCACAAAGCGCACAAAATCGTTATGATAAGGGACATCTTGCACAGAGATCCCTAATTAAACGAAGCGGTGCTATGAAATCAGACGAACCAAATCCAATGGCAGATGAACTCGCTGCATTAATGATGAAAGTCGCTAATCATCGATGCAAGACTTCTTTTGCCAAACTTTTTTCGCATTTTGGCCCTAAAATTAATTCTTTTGGCGTACAGCGTTTAAGTCAACAGGGCTTAGCAATGGATTTAGTGCAAGAGACAATGACTCGAGTATGGACCAAAGCACATCTTTATAATGCAGATAAAGCAGCTGTAAGCACTTGGGTTTTCACCATAATGCGTAATCAATGCTTTGACATGCTTCGCAAAGTGCAACATAACCGCGAAGATGCATTTGGTGATGACATTTGGCCATTGTTTGAATCTGATGATGCAGAAAATGACGACAATGACTTCTTATTATCGGCTTCTTTATTGCAGCATGTAGAGGAATTACCTCCCTTACAACGCCAAGTAGTACAAGGTATTTACATGCAAGAGCTGACTCAACAAGAGCTTGCAGACAAACTTAATATTCCAATTGGAACGGTTAAATCTCGACTTAGACTAGGTTTAGAAAAATTGAAAAGCTTTATGGAGAAACACTATGATTAATTACCACCCTGACCAGCACATGCTGTCTCTCCATGCTAAAGGCGAATTACCGCTGTCCATGTCGATTGCAATCTCTGCCCATGCTGAGTTTTGTCAGCATTGCCAACAGCAGCTTGACCAGATGACAATTGCCATGTCTGAACAGCAATTTGAATCGGCAGTAGCACCACAATTCGCTAACAGTAAAGATAATGATCAGTTAGACGCATTATTGAGCCAGTTATTAAATTCAACTCTAGATACATTAGCGGCCGAGCAGCCGACAAATATCGACAAGACAGAAGATAACAGTGTCAACATCAAAGGTCAGCATTACCCTTTACCAAGAGCATTTCGCAATCAAATCAATGCATCATGGCAAGGTATTGGTAAAGTGAGTCGTTTAAGACTTGATACCGGAGAGCCGCAAGCAAGAGCGAGTTTGTTGCACATTGCTGCTAATGGTGAAATACCTGAGCATACTCATAAAGGTGCAGAGTTAACCTTGTTACTGGCAGGAGAGTTTAGCGATTGCTATAACACTTATAAACCAGGTGATTTTATGTTGCTTGATAAAGCGCACCAACATTCACCTAAAACAATTGATGGTTGTTTGTGTTACACCGTAGTCGATGCGCCCTTATACTTCACTAAAGGTATAAGTAAGTTACTAAATCCAATTGGTGATCTAATTTACTAAATATCAATATCCTTGCGAGTTATTTACTGCTCGCTGCAAAGATAGCTTACGTATGCCAACTTATCACTTAGCTGATGATGGCGGCATAAGTTAGATTATTAGTTTAATTTCTTCTAAAAGAATGATTTAGAAAATGGATGATGAGGTACCTCATCATCCATTTTTATGAGCTAAACTGTATAACGCAGTGAAATTATCCTATGAATAACCAGTAATGCCATTAGGATTAGCTATTTTTTAATCGAAAAGCACATTAATTTGATTAAAAATTGAAAAAGACTATTGCCATATGCAAACACTCAGTATACTATCTACACAGATTTAGTTTTCTTGTTAATTTTGGTTACCTACCTGTAAGTCTGCTCAACTTCACTTCGTAAATAAACCCAAGACAAGCTTCTGTACATTGTTTTAAATTCAATTGATTTCTGTTGATATGATAATTTCTATTGGCGTAATCTTATTGTCATAAAACTATGTTCAACTTACAAATTAAGTGCTGTATGTATTACTGTGATTTTAGGCTATGTGGCAACATAAAAGTTGTAGACACAAATTAGACCTTAATCAACTATTCACATAACAACACTTGATTAGTGAGTAAAAGATAGGTTAAGTTAAATCTCGAAACATTAATCTTTTGCAACACTAAAAAATGCCAAGGATATTTTATTGAACAATTGTCTCACCTAATGGGTGAATATATAGAAGGAGTGTGGCCAATGTCATACAACATTAATGGACACGAAATTTCAGTTAGCTTTCCAGTTAATTCTATTTCGTCAAACAAAAACTCAATTGCTTTTACCGACAGCCTAGGTAAAAACAAAAAAACCTTTTCAAAGCGTATTGAAGCAATAAACTTCATGAAATGGTTATTATCAGCTAATAAGTAATCCCCCCTAACGCTTTGCGTTAATCATTTACTCTGTTATTAATAAACTCATTTCTCGGTATTCTCCTCTCAATTACCGATGTTTATTAAAACAGAGTAAAATGAATAGCTCACTAGCTTATTTTCAAGTTATTCTTCAGTTTTAAACCCCAAGTTAACCATCTAAAAAACTATTTCCCTTACTATTAATACCTTGTAGCAAAAATGCATCCTGCACTGGTGTGATCAAACCGAGTGAGGAAATTTTCGTTGGTATCTTGGTAACATGGTTTTATTGCCTAAGGCTCCCCCCTGATGTATGTAAAGAACATTGGTGGCACTGACAGCCTGACTATTTAAATAATGTTGTAATACTAAAAAGCCAACCGGATCATACAACAATTCAAATTCAATTCCCGACTGGCAAACTGTTTTCCACATATCAAAACAACGTTGTGATAATTTCCCAAAATGATATTTATGACCATCATTAATAATTCTAGGAAAATAAATCTCATCAACTAATTGTGAAAACTGTTGGCGTAAATATTTATCTCCGCCAACGGTACTGCAAGTTAACACCTCAATAGCAAAAACTTCCGTTAATGATAATTGAGTCAGTTGTTGAATAATTTGTTTATTTAAATAAGCCGCAGTGGTCCCCGTGCCTGAGGGGAGAAATACCATCAATTCATTTAGTCGTCGGTCTTGAGCCCATTGAATAATTTCACTGGCGAGTTGTGTGATCCCGGTTTCGGCATACCCACAACGTCCACCTTCGGGAATAAATAGTAATTGATTTTTATCTGTGTAATTTGGGTGCGACGACACAATGTATTGCATCGCATCGTCTAAATGCATACCTTGAAGGTTTTCGGCATCGGCCAAATGACTGACATCAATAATATTGGCACCATTTTGTATCGCAGCAGCATAGTTACCCTGAGGATGTTGTAACAAGAATGTGTTGATATGACTTACATAGTAATCAAATTTCCATCCTTGCAGCTTTGCAAGTACAGACAAGGAGTACAATGAGTTGGCTTGTGCCGAGCCCGATGCAACTAGCTGGGTAACGTGTGAATAATCATGATGCAGGAAATGATAAAATTTACGCGCTTTATTACCACTAAAATCAGCATGTAATAGATCATCCCGTTTAATATAGATGCTGCGTCCATCAAAGTTCATCGCTTGTACTGGGCTTATCGAAAACATACATTGCCTTAATCAACTGTAATATGAGTATTTTAACTAAAAAATGATAAATCTCATCGATTCATTTGTATTACTCATCACACACATCTAACTATAAAGTAAAAAACTCACATTTAACCTATTATAATCAAACAGTTAAAAATATGGCATGAATATCGCTTTATTCTAAGTAATATTGACTATTGATAGGATTGAAAATGTCACTTTTACGCTTAATCTTTAATATTGCTTGGTTTCTTATGGGTGGTTTTATCATGGGCCTAGCATGGTGGTTGGTGGGGCTATTATGCTTTATCAGTATCATTGGTATCCCATTTGGCCGTGCATGTTTTGTTATTGGCGAGCTAGCTTTCTGGCCATTTGGGCAAGAAACGGTTAACCGAAAACACATTTCAGGCCAAGAAGATATTGGCACTGGCACGTTAGGTTTAGTAGGTAATGTTATATGGTTTTTATGCTTTGGTATTTGGCTTGCGATTGGCCATCTAGTCCATGCATTGGCTTGTTTTGTAACAATTATAGGTATTCCTTTCGCGTTACAACATCTTAAGTTAGCCTTACTAAGTTTAACCCCTATTGGTCAAACTGTTATTGCCAAACCGACTTATTAGCATTCATTAATAACGGTTGAATGACCGCTGTTATAAAAAGCCGATAGCACAGTGCTATCGGCTTTTTATTTGCCTAATTGTCTTAGCTGCGTGTACATTGCCATAATCAAGCACAGAAAAGTAATTCACTCTCTTTAATGACAGTAATGGAATCGCATGAACTATTGGTTAATGAAGTCTGAACCAGATGACTTTAGCATTGATGATCTACAGATGTGTGAGCAGCAAACGGTTGCTTGGCAAGGTATTCGTAACTATCAAGCACGTAATTATATTCGCGATCAAATCGCATTGGGTGATCTAGTGTTGTTTTACCACTCTAGCTGCAAAGTACCTGCCATTGTAGGTTTAGCCAACATTAGCAGTCAGCCTCAAATTGATGTCAGCGCTTTTGATGACCGCTCAGCGTATTTTGATATGAAATCTGACGCCAGTGCACCTCGTTGGTGGCAAGTGCATATTCAATTTATGGCCAAATTCTCTAACCCAGTCAGCTTGAAGCAATTGAAGGCAGATCCCTTACTGCAAGATATGGTACTAGTGGCTAAAGGTACTCGCCTGAGTGTTCAGCCCGTCACACAAGAGCAATACCAACATATTATAAAACTAACAAACGTAGATTAATAACCTTGAATTAACCACTGGGCAGCTGGTCGCTAACAGGTAACTATTCTTTTAAAAGCCGCTTCCTAAAGACGGCTCAGACAATTAGCGCTAAATCGTCTGAGCATCTAACTGCGAACGAAAATGAATAAGATCAGCCAATGCCCAGATTAGTTAATCATCCGCCCTATTCCACCAAGCACAGATCCTTCACCCTGATCTTTGCCACCACGAGATGGTGCATGAGCAATAATTCTGTCAGCCATGCGAGAAAACGGTAAGCTTTGTAACCATACTGTCCCATGACCTTGTAAGGTCGCAAGAAACAAACCTTCGCCACCAAACACCATTGATTTTAAAGAACCAGCGCGCTGAATATCATAATCAATCCCGGGCGTAAATCCGACTAAACACCCAGTATCAACTCGCAATGTCTCACCACGTAATTCTTTTTTTATCAGTGTGCCACCGGCATGCACAAATGCCATACCATCACCTTTAAGGCTTTGTAGAATGAAACCTTCACCACCAAAAAAACCGGTTCCTAATCGCTTATTAAACTTCATACTCACTTGCGTACCTAAAGCCGCTGCTAAAAAGCTGTCTTTCTGGCAGATAAGTTCGCCTTGATGTTGAGCTAAGTCGATCGCCAAAATAGTCCCAGGAAACGGCGCAGCAAATGCCACTTTTCGTTTATGTTGACCTTCATTGGTAAAGTGAGTCATAAAAATACCCTCACCCGAAATGGCACGTTTACCAGCCCCCAGTAGCTTGCCAAAAAAACCAGATTCAGGCTCAGAGCCATCACCCATTTTAGCCTCAAAACTAATATCTTCTTCGATATAGGTCATCGCGCCTGCTTCAGCAATCACTGATTCATTTGGATCAAGTTCAACTTCAACAAGCTGCATACTAGAACCGATAATTTCATAATCTACTTCATGGCATTTTCTGGTCATTTTCATTCCTTAAAAATTTATTATTGATTGTTGTCGCCTAACAAAGCTAAATAATTTCCCTGTAACAATGTTATAAAATAACAAAAGGATCCGCAATTTAACACGACAACTTTTCACTATGCTAGGCTGCCCAATAAATCTGTTGATGGCTCTCCAGACGTATGCAAATGATTAACCCAATCCAGCACCACTTAACCCTAATTGTTGCTGCTGCTGATATTGGGCAAATTCTTGCAAAATTAATTCAGTAAATAATTGCCCTGCTCGACCAAGTGGTCGCTCTAAAGTTGATACTAGTTGCGGGGTAAAACTAAACCTATTACCACCAATAAAATCAACTTCAATAAGTTGTCCTTGATGTAATTCTTCAGTAATTAAAAAATCCGGCATCCAGCCAAAACCTAGGCCTTTTAGTAAGGCATTTTTTTTCATGATAAAGCCCGACAAATAAAAGACTTTATCGCCGCCAAACTGCATTTCATCGCGGTCACGTTTACCAGGAGATGAGTCTTCAATGGTCAACTCTACATGTTGCTGTAACTCAGGCAAACTAATCCTCTTAAGCTGACTTAATGGATGCTGTGATGATGCCACCAGCACACTGGTAATGGTAGGCAATGCTTTAGGATGA
>Ga0070748_1000913_pt1 | contig 13948 bp, 15 predicted proteins | sample VirMetDEL_Nov_12_FD_77015 | JGI IMG/M metagenome (GOLD analysis project Ga0070748, IMG submission 77015) | Aqueous microbial communities from the Delaware River and Bay under freshwater to marine salinity gradient to study organic matter... | ecosystem: Environmental > Aquatic > Marine > Coastal...
AGAGTCAATCGGGTAAGGTTCATAAGACCACCACTGGCACAGTTGGCGACAAAATAAGGTTAAAAAAATTGGAAGCGCGAGATAAAGCGTTGCATAACAAACAACAGCAGAAGCGTGCTGCTATGGCTAAGAGGGCTTCTAGTGCTAAGAAGAAGTAACACACATGTAGTTAATAAGAAATTAAACAGCGATGATGAATTTTATTTATGATCCTATTTTGGGATTGCAGTATTCTTTTGGGGATTTGGTGTATTTAGATTTTGAGTTTGAGTTTATTCCAGAGCATTATACTTGGCGTGATTTCATGGTTGATTTTTGCAATCGTGGTATTGAGATTATAGATTCTACGCGGGGTAATATTTTTTCAGATGATATAGTAAGGATTAGCACAAATATTAAGGTATGAGATGGATTCGGGTATTTATAGTATTGGGAGGTGTTTTACTAATGGGATATTTAATATACATACAGGTATGGAGTTAGACACAATAATGTTACATCGTCATATAGTTAGGAAGTTACGGCTTATGTCTGAGCCACAGCGTTATTTAACGGAGCGTGTTGGAGTAAGTAGGGCGACCATGTGGCGATTAACGCAGGGACATGAGTTAAAGACTAACACGTTGCTCAAGTTGGTAGAATGGTTGGACGAGGACATTAACAAGTATATTATTAAAGCAAGGCAAAAATAAATCAAGCGGTCAACTTAATCAAACTGAAATTAGTCATTTAGTTCAATTGGACTTCCGCTTGTTTTTTTAAATCGATAATTAAACAAATAAACAATGGGCTATAAAAATGAAAATATCAAGCACCGACAAGGTATTGCTAATAAGCCGAAGCACCAATGTCCTAAGTGCAAGAACGGGTTACAGATAGACAAGCCTAAGTTTATTGTTGTTTGCTCAAAGTGCAAGACCCTTATTAAAGAGGACGAAATTATAATTAATTAGGAATATGAAAAAGGAAAAATTAAGGATAAAATTATCAGACAGTCAGAAGATGAAGCTATTTGTAGCAATGGTTTTTTTATCGTTGCCATTACTAATGATTATCATTTTACTGCTATTTATTTACTTTAAGTAATACCTATGACTTGGACTGAAAAGGATTTAGAGGAATTAAAGAAAAAGGGGTATAAAATTGATGACATAAAGTCTGATAATGAGAAAGTTGCGCCAAAAAAGAAGGTAGTTAAGGTGTCACTGGAAAAAAATACTATTGTGGCTATTTTGGATTCTTTAAAGCGCAATGGGCATATTGATGATTTTGTAGCCGAGCATAGGTTTCATGATGTGAGGCGTTTCCGTTTTGATTGGGCGGTAGTGTCCTTAAAGATAGCCATTGAATACGAGGGTATTTTCTCCAAAAAATCGCGTCACACTACGGTAAGTGGGTATTCCAAAGATATTGAAAAATATAATCTGGCATTAACACATGGCTGGAAAGTATTGCGTTACACGGCTAAAAACTACATGAATCTTAAAAACGACTTAGATAAACTTTTAAACATAAATAAAAATGAAACTACTTAACGACCTAGTACTTATTGAGGAAATAAAAAAAACCACCGAAAAAAAATTAGCAAGCGGCTTAATTATACCAACTGAAGCTACCGAGAAGGAGTATGAGGTAAAGAGCATTGGTGTAAAGTGTAAAGCCTTAAAAATTGGCGACAAAATACGCTTATACGAACACACATCATTATTGCCTTTTAATGATGGTTTTTTATTTAATGAAGCAAAAGGCATAAAGGTAATATTGTAAAAAAACAAACAAAAACTTATAAATATTTAATTTTTATTTATATTTGTTCTAAATAAACTTATTTTATATGTCTGACGAACTAAATAAACAAGAAGAAACACAAGAAGAAGGCGTAACTAAAATGTCACTTTCTGACGCTTTAGATTTAGCACAAGGCGTTGAAAAAGACCCTGAAGTTATTGAAGAAATAGAAGAGGAAACCGTTGTTGAAGCAGAAGCAGATGAAGAAGTGGAAGCGGAAGCGGAAGTTGAAGAAGAAAAAGATGCTATAGAAACATCTGAAACGCCAAAAGAAACGTATGACGATCTTTATGACGATGAAGACAAGGCTTATTTTGCTTTTAAAAAGAGTAATAAAGGCTCAACTAGAGCTGATTACAATGAGAGCAAGGTAGATTATGACAAGTTAGACAGAAAAGATTTATTGCGTAAAAGTTTGCGCGAAAAGTACAATTTGAGTGATGATGATGCGGAGATAGATGATTATATAGAAACAGAACACGGTATTCCTATGGATGCTGATGAATCTGAAATGAGTTTAACAGAACGGGTAAGACTTAGAAAGCTTACCGATGGTTATGTAAACGATAAAAAAGAGCAACAGCAAAAATGGAGTGATAACACCGTTAATGACACTGTTGCTAAAAACGGAGAAGTTGAGATGTTGACCCTTGAAGATGGAAGTACTATCGAAAAGGCGAAATATGAAAAAATAGTCGAAAACCGAAACAACTATATTAAGAATAATGAAGAGGCGGTTAACCGTGTTATGGCCACTTCGTTTAAATTAAAGGTTGACGACAATGGAAGTGTTAGAGAGATAGAGTATAGTTACCCATTTGACAAGTCGGATAAGCATCGTATGCTATCCAATACGAATGATGTAGCAGGAAACTTTACTGAGAAATACACTACAAAAGAAGGTTATAACCACGAAGGTATAAACGTAGACCAAGCGTGGGCTGACCAACAGATAAGAGACAAAATGCTGCAAAGCATGGCACAAACTATTCGTGCCGAAGCCATAGAGGAAGTTATGAGCGAAAAAGGCAATGTTAGCATTGGTTCGCAAAAGAGACTTAATCGCCAAGAAACGAATGGGATGAAAATTGTTTCCTTATCTGAAGCATTTAATCATTAATATTAAAAATTAGAACTTATGGCAGGTTTATCAGATAATAACTTAACGGGCATAGCCCTTATTACTGACCCCAATCAAATTCCAGCGCAAACGCCAGAGAATTTCATTGATTTATACGATTACGCAACACAATTCCAACCAGAATTAATTCCAGATTTAGTTTACGAATTCGGAAAAGGTTCTATCCTTGGATTTATGAGAGCGACACAAACAGGTTTAAAGAAAACCTATGAATCAGATTATATCCAGCACACAGAAGCAGGACGTTTAATGAAAACGTTTGCAGGTGTTACTATTTCTGCAAATAACTTTACATTCCCTTCAGCTCACGGGTTAGAAGTAGATAAAGTAGTTCGCTTTTTTACTGGAAACGTTGAATATCAAGGAATTGTTTCTGCTGTTGTTTCTGACACAGTTGTTACACTTTTAAGTGATACTGACGATGCATGGCCAGTTGGCCCTGTTGATATTTCTGTTGATTTTTCTAGTCGTTTAGAAAAAGGTTCAGAAGGATTTAGCAAAAGCTCAAGACACAATGTAGCTATTAGAAAAAACTACACGCATATTTTTGGGCATCACTATGATACTACTGATTCTGACTTAGGACGTTCATCTTGGGTAAAAACAGATGCAGGAGCGCAATGGTGGAATTACGAATTAGCGCGTGAGAGTGCTAAATGCGATAACAAGAGTGAACTTACTGCTGTTTTTCATAAAAGAGCAACCGATACTTCCGATTCTGCTGTAGCAGGAAAAACACAAGGTATGTATGGTGTTAAGCAAATTGTTGAAGAAAGAGGAAATGTATTTGCAGATTTAATTACGACGCAACAACATCTTTCAGATATGGCTTTCCGTTTAAAACAAAATGGAACTTGTAGAGAACTTAATGTTTGGTGTAACCATCAACAAATGGCAGCGTTTAGAGTTTTATGCGCAGGCTTAAATGCAGGATTCTTAAATGGATTCAATTATGGTTCTTTCAAAAACAGTTCAGATATGCACCTTAAATTAGATTTTACATCTGTTAAAATTGATGGTGTACAGTTTAACTTTGTGCCTTGGACAGCTTTAGATGATCCAACTATTAATGCCGTTACAGGTAGTAATAATGGTGGTATTTCTTTCTTAGGTGTTCCTTGTGGTAACACAAAAGTAACTAGAGGTGGTAAATCACAATCTGTATCTTATATGGAAATGTTGTTCCGCAAAAATAGTTTTGGTGTTCGTGAGAAACAAACCAAAATGTTTGGTCAATTTGGAACTCAAATCAAAGCAGATAAGAGTTATGTAGATTGGTTAAGTGAAGGAACTGTATTATTGGCAGCCGCAAACAATTTCTTTGTAGGTGGTACTGATATTTATGATGCAATATAAGCAGTTGAGTAAAATGTAACTACATATAGGGGTGGATTTCTGCCCCTATATTTTAAACTAAATAAAAATGAGTACAGTTATTTTTCAAATTAAAAAAGGCGCACCTACTTCTTACACAATTAGTCAGCGAGAGGTTATGGCAGAAAAGCCAGAAACAGGTGAATTTAAGTACATTGCGTATTACAGAGGGCAAGACACTATTTTTGTAGAAGACATTGATAATTCTGATTTGCGCCCATCAAAAGTACCGCCATTTACTTTTAATCCAACTCGTAATAAATGCGAACTTCGTTTTGATGATAGAGATAAGGCGTTATACACGTATATTATGTCGCATCCAAATTACGAAAAAACGTATGAATTATATTCTGAAGAAATTGAGAGCGAAAAGACTTTAGGAAAAGCCAATGCTATTGAAAAAGCATTTGAGTACATTAAGGAGAGTGATGCCTTAAAGATACGTGCTTTAGGACTAGCTGTATTAGGTTTAAGCACCTATAACAAACCCGTTAGTACCATAAGTGCAAAATTAAAAGATAAGGCCATAAATAAGCCTAAAGAGATTATATTGGCTTGTGAGGACGAATTATTTGAGAACAGATTTATAGCATCGTTAGCCTTATGTTCTGGCATTGTTAAAACAAATAACACGATGACTGCTATTGTTTGGGCAGATAATAATGGGCGATTAATTAATATAGCCACAGGCGAAGATTTTATTACCAAGTTCGCTAAACATTTAGGTGAAAAAAATCCAGAAAACCAATCTTTATTACAGGAATTGGGAACACGATTAGCACTTAATAAAAAAGAGAAAACATCCCGTAGTGCTGAATCCGATGAAATTGCCAAATTAAAAGCGCAATTAGCGGCAGCAAATTTAGACAAGGAGATCGCGGAAGGCAAACTGTTAAAAGAAGAAAAACAAGTTGAAAAACAAGTTAAGACAGAGCCTACACCAGAAGACCTTGCTTTAATGGAATTACGAGGATTTTATAAAGAAGTATTGGGCAAAAATGTTCCATTTAGGTATCAAAACGATGCTGATTGGATGCATAAGAAGATAGATGTTGCCCAGAAAGAAAACTAATTAGGTCTTCATTTTTAGTTTATTTAGGTAGTTAGAAAGCCCCTTGATGTCATGTCGAGGGGTTTTTAATTTCCATTATAGGCGTTTTACCATTTCGCTAGATTTGTGCGCATCTAATGAAAATCCTGTATCTTTAAAATGATTGATAAGCGATTGGTTCTTTACAGATGTAAATACCGCTTTAAAGCCTAAGTTGTGTGCAATATGACATAAGCTATTAATAAGTGTTTTTATAGCCTCTTTACGGTTTTTATCTTTGTATTCTGGGTTACTTACAATAAACTCTAACCATGCTATTTTTGAGTTTGTGGTGTATAGGAATCCTGCACAAACATCTACACCATCTTTTTGTATCATAATACCCCCCATACCGTCTTGTGGCAGCATATCTTTTGGTGGTGCTGTAAATCTAAACCATTTCCACCAGTGTACTAAAGCATCATAGTCGGTTTCGTTTAATAGCCTTGTTTCAAACATAGTTATTTATAATCTGTTGGCGCAAAAGACCGCGCTAAGTTACTATTTAAAGCAAATAGTTCTGAATTACCAGTATCATCATTTTCTAGTTTCACTTTGGCGTAATACCCGCGTATTTCAGAGCCTTGCACTCTAGCATTTTTAACCGAATAAGCAAATTGCCCTGCATCGGGTGTATTTACAATCGTACCTACTGTAATTACTGTGCCTTGAATATCTGTAATATCTCCTATTTCTTGTGGAGTACCTTCGTTTAATTGCATTAAATTTTCGCCAACAGAAATTAAAGTTGGTAGTTTTGCAAAGGTTATAAGGTTATTACTAACAGAAACAATATTACCTATACCTTGTGCTATATCGGTTAGGTCTGATGTGTCTTCGTTTTTCCTTGTGTGCGCAAACCACTTGCTTTCCCTTTGGTTAAATTCTGAGGCTTCAATTGTGCCAGTTGCTAGGTTTGTGGTTATGGTTGCTTTCCAAGGGCTTGTACCTTCTTCAATTAAATTCTTGAAAATTTTATCTTCACTAGGCGAATCGTTTATTACCGTTGTAATATCACTTGGGTATGTAACACCGTAAAAGTTATTGTATTCTGGATTGGTATTGTCATTATGTAAATATAACTGCCCATCTTTTATAGTAAAGAAACGGTTGTTTATACGTACCATTTCATCTGGAATCCAACTATGGAAACTTGTCCAGCCTTTAATATTTTCGCTAAATGTTAGTGTTTTACCATTAAGACTCATTACAAATTGCCCAAAATACGGGTCGTAACCACCTATTATAAAGGTAGATAGCGCAATCATATTATCTCGCGTCCAATCTTTAACACCAAAGTTAGATATGATTTCTATACCACTTTGGCCTTTGCGTAAAAAGACTCCGCGTTTAGCATCTGCCCAATAGGTATAATTGCCATAAACCACTAAACTTTCTGGATTTTCACTTATGCCATACTCGCCACTATACGGAATGGTGTTTTTAAGAATATCGTCGGAAGCCACTAAATCACCGCTACCATCTTTATTATAAAGCACGCTTTTATCGTACAATACTTTTAAAACTTTGTCTTCTTGCCAAACATCTAAATCGTTATCCCATGACACCATTGCTTGTATGCTACCATATTTATCGTCAATATCATTAAAGTTCTCTAGGGCAAGATTAAACTCGTTTATAGCATTGTAATTACTTGTTTGCTCGTAAACATTACTCCATGTATAAGAAGCAATACGTTTGTTGCGTCGATAGTTTTCTATGGTTGTTGTTGGGCGCGTATCTATTAAGTATTGATTCCCTATAAGACTATCTTTAATTTTGTAACTCTCTACAGCATTACCCCAAGCGTAACAATTATGAAATGGCAATACAATTTCTGCATTAGCCAAATCAGTTTGGTCAACATCAGGTAATCCATTACCCATGTGATACCCATTGGTAATAGGGTAGGTTTGCCCTATTTCAAAAAATATATCATTGTCTACGTCTTTAGCGTTGGTTTCAAAAACTATTGGCGATTCCCCTTGTTGAAAAACAGTTGTTTCACTTGTTTGGTAAGATGTATAACCATAATTATAAGTAAGTTGGTTTTCTATAAACATCGTCATAAACCCATCATCATTATAGGTTGCTTCTGTAGTGTTCCATGAGCCTACTTTATCTATTTGACACCTTATAAAGCCTACTCTCATGTTTTCAACATCTACCGTATAACCGTCATTCAGATTATACTCGAGGTTGTCTTTTATTTGTTGCTCTATACCTTCTCTAAAATACCATTCCATGATATTGTCGAATCTGCCATTTGATACACTAGGTAAGTCAATAATCGCTTGCCCTGCTATAGAGTACTCTGTGTTTTTTAAATCAATATTAGCGGCACTTTCAATTATTTCATCATCAAGGGTATAATCTGTTCCTCTTAACTCTCCTACATCACCTACGGTTCTAAAAAAAGCAAAGTTTTTATATTGGTCGCTTGTGTAAGAAGGGTGTACATAAAAGTTCCACTCGTCTGTGGTTGAGTGGCCTGTTGTATTACCAAAAGTGATATATATGCCGTCATTTAATAAATGTTCGTCTCCTATACCTGTAATAATTTGTGGTGCTGAAAAATTCTTACCATTATCAGAACTCCATTCAAACGTATCTGGTGTTCCTGAAGAAGCTATTTTTACAATATATCTATCTCCATAAAGATTATTTGTAGTTGATGCTGTTGATGCACCAATTTCCATATCATCTAATGTTGTTCCATAAAAAACAGGGTCGTACACAACGTTTGTAGGTTGTGTAATAGCTACCGTTGTAAGGCTAGTATAACTAAAAGACGGGAAATTGTAATTGTAAAAATCAGCCTCATTAATTTCAAAGTTTTTTGGATTAATTTTAAAATACCAATTTGCTTTATTTATAATCTCCTTAATATCGCTGTCTGGTGGTTGTAAAAAGTTTTTTTCTTTTTTAGAAATCTCTAAGACTTTAGTTTTTGTTAAAGTAGTAATAACAGATTGACTATCTGATTTTACAATAATATAATCGCCTTCTTTTATTTTGTCTTTATCTGATTGGTCTAGTTTAATCCATCTAAATTGGTCGTCTTCATAAAATAAGGAAGGTATAATATTGTTGTAGTGCGTCTTGTTCTGTTTTACAAAGAGCCTGTAATATTTTGCAAAGCAAGGAGCTTGGTTAACAATATTAACTTTTAATTGCGTTTTATTTATAGAATCACTAAGCGGCAGGTGTATAGTATTGTCTTCGCTTGTTAATGGTGTAGTCATTCTGCCGTAATCATCAATATAAGCAATTCCTATTTCGTAATCCCTATTACTTTTAACACTTTCAGTACCAATATTATCTTCAATAAGCTCAGTAGCTTTATCTACGGTAAAATTTATGGGTATTCTAGTGCCTTCGCAGTCTGCGATATTATAATTTTCTGTATAATTACCAAATACAATACGGTTGTTAATTACCGTCATTGCTTTTGCAAGTAATGGTACGTTATCAAATAAACGATACAATTCTTTTTCTGGTAAAGCTTTGTATATTTTACTATTTGTAAAAGTGAAAGCAGATGGGTCAAGTGGGTCTAATATATCATTATCAGCCCATCCTTTATCAGCTTTGTTAAAAGTTTCAATTAAATAGATAGTATTTTTAGCAGCTTCTTTATAAACAATCTCTATATCGGTTACTAAGTTACTTCCTGTGTTTAAGCCTATGTTAACGCTATTGTAAACATTAACCATACTATTATTCACACCTTCTAAGGGATCATAACTATATACTTTTGCACCAAAAGCCACATCAGAATATGGTGATAAAGCACTATACTCGCCATCTAAATATTTATATCTATATGCAAATAATATAAATTTTTCTTCTAAGTTATTTTCTACATTAGGTGTATTCCCTAAAGCAATAGTAGGCGCAAATAAGGGTGGTTTTTTAATGAGCAAAATCATTTCCTCGTTAAAACCGTTAATGCCATAACCTTTGGCTCGCTCTACATTAACAAGTTTGGGTTGGGTATTATTATCGGTAAAAGCCAACAAGCGGTTGTCGTTATCAGAATCTACAATAAGTGCCATCTGTAAGCGTTTTTCTGGCTTAAAGCCTAAAACATTGTCAACACCAACAACTCTAGTGTCTTTTAAAACAAAGGTAGTATTGAGATTGGGGTCTGGCTCATTTACATCATACTCTATGATATAACAGCCTAAATTACTAAGTACCGCCCAATATATCTTTTCTTCAAACTCGTCGCGCAAGCTTGCAAGTGTATAGACGTTTTCGCCTAAATCGAGGGTGGTAAGCTGTTTGTTAGATAAACTTTTTTCAATTGCGCCAACATCGCTACTCTCACTATTACTAACACGTATGTTTGTTGCTTGAGCATACTCTCCAACGGGTAAAAATCGTTCATCAATGTCCAAATTCATCTTACCGTTATGGAACGTTCTTTTTGTTGTTGGCATGGTTACATAATTTTATTGGTGGATTCCATTGTTTTGGAAATACGTGTCATACTAATATCTGAAAGGGCTAATACAGCTTTGTGTCTTGAAGACCTATATTTACGTCTAGCACTTTCTATTCTGTTACTTGAAACCCCATTAACGCGTGCTAAACGCTCATAGTATATATAATCTTCTAAAGGTTTTTTTAGATGTTTGTGTAAATACACGGTACTATCGGATAGTTCGGCTTGTAGCCCATCTGACACATAATCTATAACAACCTCTTTATCAGCAAGGTCTGAGCTAAAAACGATAATACCTCTACGTGAGTCTATATCGAAAGTGCCATATTTACTATATTTTGAGGTGTCTTTAGTAGGGTTATTTCCGTCGTGGCTGGATGTGTTTATTGGTCTGTTATAGGGATGCGCAATAGCGTTTGAACTATCGGCTTCCAGAATACCACCATCTTGATCAAATAATATATCGGCTTTATCATCTTGCAAATATCCTGTTGCAATATGCATTTTATGGTCAATATCTAATTCGTAAAGATTAAAACTTCCTGTTAAAGCGTCACGCTTAACCAATGATATTTTATCATACTGCATATAGTCTTGTGGCAATGGCCAAACTAAGCTATCTGGTACAGTGACTTCAAAAGACAGCACATCATTGGCAACGTCTGATGTTAATTCGCGCAAACCATCTTTAGCAAGAGCCAATATTAAACTACGTTTTACGCCTTTAATGATACTTGCATCATTTTGGCCTTCTAAATAAATTCTATTTACAACTTCGGATAATGGAACGTATTGGTATTTGCCAAAATTATCTTCATTGCTGTAATATACTTCTGGAGTTTGGCTCATTATACTACGTTTTCTTGGTTAAAATTTTGTTGTTGCATACTTCCTGTAACGGCAACAATGTCTTGCTCTTTAAGATTTACGCCAAAATACCCAAGGGTTTTGAGTATGACGCTATATTCTTCTGATGGGTGTAAGTCTATATCTTGAAAATCGGTTGCAGACGGGTTGTAAACCTCTGTATTTGCAATAAGATTAAACGTCCAATTGGCTATTTTATGTTTTCTTAAATAGGATATTGAAACACTATCTATAATGGTAGTTGGCGCAACTTTAATAGTTTCACCAATACGCAAACAAATGGGGTAAGTTTCTGTGGGTAAGGTATCTATAAGATTAGAAACAAGCTTAAACTCTCTGTTATTTTTACATAATTCTATTTCTGTATCGTTGTACAGAAAAGCATCGGTGTACCTTAAATCTGTTGGTAAAGTAAAAATAGGGTCGGCATACACTAAATCTTCTTCTTTTAAGAAGTACAGCATACGTTCTCTAATTTTGTCTGGGATATTCTCTAGTCCTACCCCTGCAAGCCCTCTGTTTTGCTTATTTAAAGCCCTGTTAAGCTCTTCAAAATAACTTTCAACTATATCTTCAACAGATGTGTTAATTGCAAGCCTTAGATCGTCTGGTTTTACATTGCCACGAACATCGCTATTCGCAAAAAACAATACTGTTTTATAAACTCTGTCAATAGAAATCATAATAATATATAATTGTTATACACAAAAATATAAAACTAAACAACAATAATTGTGTTTTTATTAATGTTTTTATTTATTTTTGTTGTAATTGTATAACTAAAAATATAATATTTTGGCAGTAGCAACGGCAGCCGCATTAGTAGGCACAGGAATATCGGCAATACAGGCTATAGGGGCAAGTAAGGAAAAAAATGCTTCTAAAAGAGATATGGAAAATTATGAAGTATATGAACCTACAAATACAGCTAAAGACATTAGTATATCTAGTGTTGGTGCAGATATTAGGCGTGAAGAATCTGCTAGAACGGTAGCCTCATTAACAGATATTGCTAAAGGCATGGGTGCTAGAGGTGCGTGGGGTCTTATTCCTAAAATACAAGGAAATGCCAATAAAGTAGAGGGAGACATCGCTACGGATTATGTAGATAAATTTGAGAAAAGAGAATATGCCATTGCTGCGGCAGAAGAAAAAATAAATGATTGGAAAGTAGGCCGCGACAATACAAATATAGCGGCATTATCAAGTCAATACAATGCGGCAAATCAAGACCTTAATAAAGGTTTATGGGGTATGGCATCTGGCCTAATGACTTATGCTACAGCACAAGAAGATTCAGGAGATAGAGATGGAGGAAAACCAAAAAAACCACCGAAAAAAAATTAGCCGATAAAAATAAAAATAACTAAGATTATGGGTGGTACTTATAAAAACGCATACATCACTAAAAAACCTAATGCTGTTGACCCTAGCGATTGGATTAATAAGCAGCAAGAGAACATTAATTATGTTAATGAGTTAAAGGCGCAAAAGAAGAAGGATGCTTTTAACCAAGCTGAGAAAGACAGGCTTGAATTTAAAGCTGATACGGCTTTTCAGTTTGACATGAAAGCTATGGGTGAAGGCAGGGTTGACCAAGCACTTAGCCCGTATTTACAAAAAAGTATAGCTGATTTAAACGACGCAAAAAATGACGTTGAAGAAGCATTAGCCACTCACGGTCTTAGAAGCGAAAAATACAGCAATGCTTTACAGAAATTTGATAATATCTCTATGCGAGGTAAAAATTTCAGACTTGTAAATGAGGCGGTAGTAACAAAACTAAATGCTATTCAAACACTTGTTGATGAAGGTAAAATATATCAATCTCCAGAAAATATTAAAAAACAAAATGATTTTGCTACAAATCCAATAGAGATTAGAGAAAATGATAAAGGTGAAAATAGATTTTTCCAAGGCGATAACATATACAGTGTTGACGGCATTGGCGCACAATTAGATTTCGGTAAAATTATTTACAAAATTGATAATATTGATGTTATAAATGGTATTACAGAAACCATTGGCACAAAAGTTTACGATAAAATATCTGGTTATACCAAAACCACAAATACAAACCCTTGGGAAGATTACACCAATGAAAAAGGGGAGAAAATGGCAGGTATAAAAAACATACTTACCAAAGGCATTGAGAGTTCTTTAACCGATGATGTTGTAGAGAGTGTACTTGCGGGTAAAGGGCAATTTGGTTATGATGAAATGCCACAAGAAACCAAAGACGAACTAAAAGCAGGCATCCTTGAAAACTGGTTAGAGATAGGCAGGGGTCAGGTAGAGGAAAAACTAGGGGTTAGTTTTGATAGTGCAAGATACAGGGTAGACAGTAAAAACACAACACCTACTGATAAAACCACAGGCATTATGCAAGGTTTATCAAAAAACAAAATACGTCCTAGTAAAAGTGTATATGGTGATAAAATCACAAAAATAAATTCTAAAAACAAATGGAGCGTACAACCCGCAAAAAGTGTTCAAATTGGCAATCGAATAGAACAACAATTACCAACATTTAATACTATAAAAGATTTAGAATCGGGCGATACATATTCAAATGTAACTATTGAAAGCTACACTTTCGATGACGTAGGGAATTTTATTACTAAAATAAGTTATGTAAGTGATCAAGGAGGTAAAGTGAAGGTGTATTTAGGAGAAGATGGTGAAGATAGGAGCGAACCTGAAAAGAAAGAAACAGAGATTATAAGAGCCGATATAGAGGTAAAAAGGGATATAGCTAATTTCTTAGGAATATCTATAGATGACTTGTGGAATCTGGCCGTTGATAAAGAGGACGAGCAAAAAGAGGACAAGACAGAAGACAAAAAAGAAGAAACTAAAGAAGAAAGGCTTGCAAGAATGAAAGCAGCTATAAATACTACTCCAGAATAAACTCCAGAATAAAATGGGTAAACAATCTAAATCACCTGCACTTTTAAGTCAAGAAGAATATGATTTAAAACTAGACGCTAGTTTAACTAAACTAATAGACCAAGGATTCAGCGATGAAGATATTATGCTTTACGCAGAAGATTTTAAAGCTACATATACCGTAAAAAAAAAAGAGGAATCTCAATCTACTTCAGAAGATCCAAAATTGGATTCGGGGCAAGAAGTGGAAGCTGGTTCTTTGGATTCACCGCAGGATGAAGCAGAACAAACTAAGCCACTAAAACGCGCACCAGAAGGGATAAATAGAACCACAGAAGTACAATTAGAA
>Ga0070748_1000915_pt1 | contig 13944 bp, 10 predicted proteins | sample VirMetDEL_Nov_12_FD_77015 | JGI IMG/M metagenome (GOLD analysis project Ga0070748, IMG submission 77015) | Aqueous microbial communities from the Delaware River and Bay under freshwater to marine salinity gradient to study organic matter... | ecosystem: Environmental > Aquatic > Marine > Coastal...
GGTACCTCTGGCTGCAACGATGTCAGCTGCTTAGCTTTCTTCAATCGCTTATCCAAGTCTCGCGTTTTTTCACTGTGTTGCCGTAAAAAAACTTCCATGCCACGCTGAATACCGTTAGCAATAGCTTTAGTATCTGCCATCGGCTGACCTTCCACCTTAATGCTGCGCGCAATCTTTAATGCTTCACCGCGAATATCGCGCCCATCTTTTTTGGATTTTGCTTTTGCGTTAACTTGATTCATAGTTTTATCATTCATGAAATTATTGTGCGCCGAAGTTAGGGCGAGGACTGATTACACACTATTGTATTTTAACCAACGCTATAGTATCACCATGTGCAACTTGCTCTAGCCCCTGCAGTTTATGTTGGGCATCAAATATAAAGTAGAAAGCAAGGCCGTTACCGCGCGCGTAAAACTCGCGCTCCGCTGCCGCCTCAAGTGAATAACTATCCCCTTCGGGATACTGCACACGCAGTTTGCCATCAGCGAACGTCACTTTTATAGCAAACTCATGCACTGTGGATTTATAAGTACCAGTTAAGGATTTCAAGTAAGTAGAAGGCAACCTTAAGCTAGGCTTGGCATATACAAACTGAAAGCCGCGCACATAGCACTCTGGATTGACCGCCGCATGCCCTGCATTGCTAACTTCGGCAAAACGAAAGGCCAAATTTTTAGCTTTTTTAGCGGCTAACTGCTCTGCGAATAGTTGTATCTCAGTAGCGTTCTCAAGACTACCCCAAGCTAAATATGCACGAGTGCCCTGCGGAATAATATCCGGAGAGAAATCTTTCAGGAGCTTAAACATCACTTGTTTATCCCAATAAATACTGGGGCTTGATGCAATATAACCCCTAAATAAATCGGGCTGAGAGATAAGTGTATAAAACACAAATAATGCACTGGTAGAGCCACCAGTTACTGTGCGATCTTTACTGGCTTTAAATGTTGACTCTATATGCGGGAATAATTCCTTGCGTAAAAAATTCTGGAATTTATCAGCATGCCCCGATGTCGGATCCCCCGCCGAGGTTGTGGGTGTCAAATCGACATTGCGCAGCGCCATCAAATTGCCATTGGTTTCCCTCCAGCTAATGCCAACGACTATAGCCTCCGGCATATCACCATCATGAATAACCGCACCCGTAGCGGTATAAATAAGCGGGAATTGCCATTGGGCATCTAACACATAAAGTACCGGATACACTTTACCCTCAGGTGCACTGGCGTAGCTGCCCGGTAGCGATACTACAATATTGTAATCATGACCTGTTGCTAGGGAGTTAATGCTAAACGTCTGAGTACCCGGCAGCTCGTAAGCAGGTAATGGCGCACTAACGCCCCCCTCTGCATTTACGTCATCTGTATTATTCTGAGCAGCAGCATTAGCAACAGAGAAAAGCACACATGCACTCAGCAGTGCCACATAGAAAAAAGAATACATCATAAAATAATAACCCTTCTTATCGTTAAAATATTATCAATCATTATTTAATCTCGTTGATTAGGTGCTATCAAACTGCGCAACCAATTCCACCAAGTATTTTTCCCTAACATATATTGATCAAGCAGGTCCTGATTCTCAAAATAGTGTTCGGGATTTTGAAACAACAGTTCTCGCATTAACATGCGTCGCTTCGGATTAATGGTTTTTATAATTCGCGCTGGATTACCCGCCGCCACCGAATTAGCAGGAATACTTTTAGTGACCACACTGCCCGCACCCACCACTGAATTCTCACCAATAGTGACACCTTTATTGACGATAACGCGCTCACCCAGCCATACATTATTTTCAATCACCACCGGCTTAGTGCAACGAAATGGTCGAATACGATTATAAATTCCGTGCCAATCGCTATCACTTATATACACATTTGCGGCCAGCATGCAGTTATCACCAATATGAATTGATTGCGCCGCCGATATACGCACGCCGGGAGAAATCAAACAATAATCGCCAATATAGAGCGCGCCATCTGCTTGCTTGCTAGGCCATGTGGTGAACCGCACGCAATTATCGGGCGATGAAATGATTTGTGCATAGCGCCCCAAATATATATTACGCCCGAAAATAACCAGGCTTCGCGGATGAGCGATTTCAGGCACAGTCCCCACACTATCGAATTGCGGAACGACAAAACGCCGTACATACCAATGATTAATGATTTTATAGAGGCGTTTTATTAAGTAGGGGGTATTGCTGCGTCGCACCAGAAATTCCTTAATTGCCAACCTCAAAAAACTGCACCAATATAGATTCAGTTGGTTAAATTCCGAGTTTGCGGGACCAAGTTTGTTAGAATGACGCCAATAGGCAATTGCGCCAACCCCAGTCACTAGGTACCAAGACGCACAATGCAGACCACGAACATCACTTTACCGCTGGATATTACCACTGTTAAAGGCTTTTTAGCGCCCGACGAGGGCACCGCGCTCTATACAACCGCGCTCAAGGGCGCAGCGCTGGGCCCCTGCTTGGAAATTGGGAGCTACTGCGGGAAATCAACGGTATATCTAGCGAGTGCATGCCAGCAGAGCAACAACCTACTCTTTGCGGTGGATCATCATCGCGGCTCAGAGGAGCATCAATTGGGCGAGGAATATCACGACCCAGAACTCTACGATGCGCACGCGGGTAAGATGGATAGCTTTCGCAGCTTTCGTCACACACTCGCACGCGCGCAACTCGAAGACTGCGTGGTGCCTATAGTGGCCGCTTCTACGCAGGCAGCACGCTTTTGGACAACACCGCTGAGCTTAGTATTTATTGATGGCGGCCACAGTATAGAAGCGGCACTAGCAGACTATCGCAGCTGGGCAGGCCACGTTGTGCGCGGCGGCTATCTCGCCATTCACGATGTATTTCCCAACCCCGCCGATGGTGGGCGCCCACCCTATGAGATTTGGTTGCTCGCGCAACAATCTGGGCTATTTGAAGCGCTGCCGCTTATCAATACCCTCGGCCTTTTAAAGCGACTTTAAACGGTCGCGCTTAGCGCTTATTCATCTGAATTTTATTTTTTTGCATTTATTATTGAGTAGTAATTATGACCAGCCCGCTATTTTCCAGCCTCGCTCTTAGCACTGAAATGCTCGCCAATTTGGAGTCGCTCGACTACCAAGAAATGACCCCCATTCAGGCGGCCAGCTTGCCGATTATTTTGCAGGGGCAAGATATTATCGCCAAAGCAAAAACTGGTAGCGGCAAAACAGCGGCGTTCGGTATTGGCTTGCTCACGCAATTAGATGTGAAGAACTTTTCCGTGCAGGGCCTGGTGCTCTGCCCTACACGCGAGCTCGCCGATCAAGTTGCCAAAGAGCTGCGCCGCCTTGCGCGCTTCACCCACAATGTAAAAATACTCACCCTCTGCGGCGGCGTTTCCATTGGGCCACAAATAGGATCGCTCGAACGCGGTGCACACATAGTCGTGGGCACACCGGGGCGCATTGTAGATCACATTCGTAAAAATACCCTCAAACTAGAAGCCGTAACGCAGCTCGTGCTTGACGAAGCGGATCGCATGCTCGACATGGGCTTTACGGATGACATTGAATTGGTATTAGCGGCCTGCAATAGCGAGCGTCAAACATTGCTTTTTTCTGCAACCTATCCAGAGCAAATCAAAAAAATTAGCGCCCATTGCCAAAAAAATCCACAAGAAGTAAGCATTGAAGAAACTCACACTCAGGAACACATAGAGCAGCACTTTTATGAACTGCAAGAACATCAAAATAAAACCCTTGCGGTACAGCACTTGCTGAGCCACTTCAAACCACAATCTTCTATTATATTCTGTAACACTAAAATTCAATGCCATGAACTCTATGAAACTCTGCGAGAGCGCGACATAAGTGCACTCGCCTTGCATGGTGACCTTGAGCAACGTGAGCGCGACCAGGTGTTAGTGCGCTTCTCCAATCGCAGTTGCTCCGTTTTAATTGCCACCGATGTAGCCGCGCGCGGTATTGATATTAAAGGGCTGGATGCCGTCATCAATTACGAATTATCACACGACCCTGAAGTGCATGTACATCGCGTGGGTCGCACCGGCCGCGCAGGCGAAAAAGGTTTGGCCCTAAGTTTATTATCACAAAAAGAAGTAGGCCGTTTAAATCGCCTTGAAGATTACTTACAGCTACGCCTTACTCTTGAAACACTTCCCGTTGTAACCGAAGACGTCAGCATTAAGCCCGCCATGGTCACACTCTGTATCGATGGAGGAAAAAAAGATAAACTCCGCCCAGGTGATATTATTGGCGCGCTTACCAAAGAGGCCGGCCTGCCCTTTGAACAAATCGGAAAAATTGATATGTTTGAATTCTGCGCCTACGTCGCAGTAGATATGGGCATCGCCAAACAAGCATTGAAACATTTACAAGATGGCCGTTTAAAAGGACGTAAGTTTCGCGCACGCCGCCTATAAAGAAGGGAAAATAAAATAATCGAAATAGAATTTATCAACACAATAAATCCCACCCTTTTGAGGGTGGGGGTATAAACCTTGTCCCACACACGATATAACATCAAATAACAATAATCGCACCCATAGCATAAATTTCCATAACAACACTATAAGGGTATGCACAATGTCTATTATCGCCGTAATAGCGGCCATTCTTTTATTGGTCGCACTTATCTCAGGCTTGAAGCTCAATACATTTCTCGCGTTTCTAATTTCGTCTATGGCGGCAGCCATCATGCTCGGCATACCACTGGACCAAATTGCAGGCACCATTGAAACAGGCATAGGCAACATGCTTGGCTCACTTGCAATCCTTTTATGCTTAGGTGCTATGTTTGGAAAGCTAGTAGCCGAGACAGGCGCAGCGCAACAAATTTCCAGCTCGCTCATTCGCTGGTGCGGACAAAAATATATTACGTGGGCGCTAATGCTGACAGGGTTTATCGTCGGCATTCCGCTTTTTTATAATGTGGGTTTTGTATTGTTAGTTCCATTGGTTTTTTCAGTCATGTATCAGACGCGCCTGCCCGCCGTGTACTTAGGTATTCCACTATTAGCTGCACTCTCCGTCACCCACGGTTTTTTACCACCACACCCCTCGCCTGTCGCTTTAATTCCGCAATTTGGTGCCGATATGGGTACCACGCTACTCTACGGCCTCATAGTGGCGATTCCCACCGTGATTGTGGCGGGGCCACTTTTTTCAGCACACTTGAAAAACATTAAGTGCACGCCGCTAGCCACCTTCAAACCACCCCAAATGGAGAAAGAAAAGTTACCTGGTGTAGCCAATAGTTTTATTACATCTCTCCTGCCCGTGATATTAATCGCCGCAACAAGTTTTTTACCCAAGTCACTCAGTGAACAGCCCATCATCGGTTTTATCAGCAACCCTATGGTAGTACTGCTTATAGCGCTCGGCCTAGCAACCTGGAGCCTTGCACTTGCGCGTAGTATTAAAATGCAAGATGTCATGGCGCAATTTGGCGATGCCATTAAAGATATTTCAGTTATTTTACTTATTGTTGCGGGCGCGGGCGCACTGAAACAAGTATTGGTGGTTAGCGGTGTAAGCAGTGAATTAGGCGCGCTCTTACAAAATATTGACCTGAATCCGCTGTTGTTAGCCTGGCTTATCGCCACCCTAATTCGCATTGCGCTGGGTTCAGCTACGGTCGCCGGCCTAACGGCTGCAGGTATAGTTGCACCACTCATACCACTCACGGGCGCCAACCCTAACCTGATGGTCTTAGCTGTAGGTGCAGGCAGCCTTATGTGCTCTCACGTAAATGATTCAGGGTTTTGGATGTACAAGGAATATTTTAATTTGAGCTTAAAAGACACCTTTAAATCTTGGTCGCTTATGGAAACAATCATTGGCGTAATGGGGCTGCTCGGGGTACTGTTGCTCGATAACTTGCTCTAAACACACAAGTGAAAAAACGCGGTAGAGAAAACCAACACTTCCCTAGGCCTCACCAAAAAATAAATTTAAGCGCCAACATTAAATTCCTCGCGTCACATAAAAATTCATTTCAAACCTGTCGTGAACTAAAAAAATATTTTTTAGTTCACTTCTACACGCTCTAGCGCATCTACAGCACCGAATCTACGCCCTGACCACGCGCGTCTCAGTTGCTAAGCCAAAACCCTGTACTAAGCTGGAATTGGGTGTGCAATAAAAGCAACTGGGCAGAAACATGGCAAACGACACGTTTAATCGGCGCAACTTCCTCCAAACATCGGCGAAAATCGCAGGGCTTGGCCTCGCTGCTGCGCAAGCGCCCTATGTATTCGCTAAAACAAAAACACGCTTGCGCGTCATGGGAACGCACGTCACGCTGCAAGAAGAGATTCGCCAGCACGCCATGGCCGACTTAGGCATAGAACTTATTTTTGAGGCCAAGGGTGAAGCAGAGCTGTTACAGAAAGCGACCACTAACCCCAAGTCCTTCGATCTCTACGAGCAGTGGACAGACAGTATTAAAACGCTTTGGCAAGCCCACGCAATCCAACCCATTAAAACGGCGCGCCTGAAATATTGGGATGAAATCAATAACATATCCAAACAGGGCCGCATTACACCAGATGCCCCTATAGGCCTAGGCGATGCACCGTACAAAATACTTAACGTACAAAAAGATGGCTCCCTAGGCACAAAATTTACGGGTGACATCAGTTTTCTGCCCTATGTGCATAACGTAGACTCCTTCGGCTACAACACCAAGGTAATTCCCAAAGGATTCCCCTATGAGACAGAAAGCTGGGGCTGGCTTTTGGATGAAAAATATAAAGGCAAGGTCGCTATAGTCAATGCGCCCACTATAGGTATTTTTGATCTGGCATTAGCTGCTCAAGCGCGAGGCCTTATGTCTTTTAGCGACATCAGCAATATGACACTTGCAGAAATAGACAAGCTCTTTGACATATTGATGCAGTTTAAAAAACAAAATCATTTTGCGGGCTTCTGGAACACAGTGCCGCAATCAGCAGACTTTATGACAACAGGTCGAGTTGTCATTCAAAGCATGTTTTCACCCGGCGTATCCATGGCAAATGGCCGCGGCACCCCCGTTACCTATGCAGCACCGAAGGAAGGCTATAGGGCATGGCATGGTGTCATGTGTGTCTCACGTGAATGCCAAGGCTCAACACTCGATGCAGCCTATGAATACATGAATTGGTGGTTAAGTGGCTGGGCTGGCGCCTATATCGCAAAACAAGGTTATTACATTTCTAACCCTGAGCGCTCCAAACCCTTACTAAGTGAAAACGAATGGGGCTATTGGTACGAAGGGCAGCCAACTAAGGTCCCACTCAAAGGTACCGATGGAAAAATATCTGTCGCCGCAGGAGATGTTCGCACGGGCGGATCTTATGTTAATCGCTTCAGCCATGTAGCCGTTTGGAATACTGTTATGGACAATTACGAATACACCCTTGATCGTTGGTATGAGTTTTTACTGGCATGATAAAAACAGCGATTAACTCCCTAAACGAAAAGTTTTCATGGAGTATAAAACAAAGGATTATCCTTAGCTTCCTGCTGCTCATGCTAATTAGCCTAACCGTGACAGTGATAAACATTTCCGGCTTACAAGATTTTCAGGTGCAATTTACCCAATATCAAAAGGTAAACACAGACACCAATTTAATTTTAAAAATTGATAAAGATGTATCCGATCTTCAACGCGCCACCCTCGCTTTCAGCAATATTGAAAAGAACTCCACGATTGATCAACTACACGACTTACACCAACAGCTCATTGCTGACATTAATGATCTTGTCAACTCAAGCAAAGCCTCCATTACCCATACAGAAAAAATTGACACCATGAAAAATATGGTATCGAATTTTGGAGAAAAAATAAAGAACCTAAAGAGCCAGCGTGACTTTCGTGAAGACATCATCAGCACCAGGCTCCCCACTCTTTTTAACCATATAGAGAACAGTCTTAACCTCATATTTATCGACTTACAAAGTATTGAAAATGCTCCGCATTTATCAGACTTGTGGAAAATACAAAAATCAATACTTGTTGCAGAGAATCTCAGTAACAAGTACTTCAATAAACATGAATCAAAACTTAGGTCGGAAATAAAAATAAAGTTAACCTCCGCCGTAGAATTATTGATTGCGATCAAAGAAGACCTAAAGAACAAAAGCACCGCATCTCTTTATGATGATCTGGTGTTAACCTTAGCGCAAACAAATCAGGTATTTCATCAAGCTGTTCAGGCCGATAGAAACTATCTATTTCTTGTGAACGTAGTTATTGCAGGAGACACCTCTGAACTCAGCATTCTTGCCAATTCACTAAAAGATGAATACATTATTGAACAAATAGCTGTTGTAGAAAGCACCCAAAAAAACATAGCGGCTAATATACATTCAGCCATTGCAGCATCCGTAGCAGGAAGTATTATTATTATTTTAATCGCTATTCTTATGGGGCGGAACATTACCGCACCACTACAATCAATCACCACAACCTTTACACATCTCGCAGCGAATAAAAGCATTAAGGAAATACCTGGCGTCGCACGCCGCGATGAAATAGGACGACTAGCAAAAGCAGCGAATGTATTTCGCGAAACAAATGAACGAACCAATGAATTGCTTAACCAAACAAAAGACGTTACCGAAAAGCTGAAGCTACGCGAGCAGGCATTAGAAGAAGCGGTCAATACTGCGCAAGAAGCCAACTTAGCTAAAAGCCAATTTTTAGCCAACATGAGCCATGAACTACGCACACCGATGAATGCAATTTTAGGCATGCTCTCCCTTCTACAAAAAACAACACTCAACCTAAAGCAGTCGGACTACGCGAAAAAGACTGAAAGCGCAGCAAAGTCTCTCTTGAATCTGTTAAATGATATTTTAGATATATCAAAAGCAGAAGCAGGAAAAATGGAACTAGACCCTACTCCCTTTAACATCGCACATGCAATGAAAGACCTATCGGTCATCATGTCTAATAACATTGATAATAAAAATGTGGTATTTAAGATAATCATTGCCGACGATCTACCTCACTATTTTTATGGCGACGCGCTACGGCTTAAGCAAATTTTAATTAATTTAGGTGGTAATGCCATAAAATTCACTGAGCAGGGTGAGGTTGTCATAGCCATTTCATCTATGACTAAAGATCATAAGCTCTATCTAAACTTTAGCGTTACAGATACCGGAATAGGTATAGCGGCAGAGAATCAAGAAAAGATATTTAATGGATTTTCTCAAGCCGAATCATCTACAACGCGCCGCTTTGGTGGCACGGGGCTTGGCCTTGCCATTAGCCAGCACCTTGTTGAACTTATGGGGGGGAGCATCGCATTAGACAGTAAAGTGGGGCGCGGCAGCACCTTCTCATTTAGCATTCATTTGCCGCAGTTAACATCTGAAGACATAGCCAAACTTACTGCAGCACCTAAAGCAAATAAAACCGAAAACATTGCCAATCGACTAAAAGATATGAAAATACTTATCGTCGAAGACAATCTTACCAATCAACAAATCGCCAAAGAACTTCTAGAACTTGAAGGTGCACAGACACAAATAGCTGATAATGGCCAAGAAGCCATAGATCTATTAACCCGCATTATGCAGGAAAAACATGAACCTATTTTTGATGCGGTACTCATGGATTTACAAATGCCAGTTATGGATGGTTTCCAAGCAACACACATTATTCGTCACCAATTAGATTTACGAAATCTCCCTATTATCGCTATGACGGCGAACGCCATGCAGTCAGATCGAGAGGCCTGTTTGGACTCGGGTATGAATGATCATGTTGGAAAGCCTTTCGATATACATCACTTAATTCAGGTACTCTGCCAACAAACTGGACGCAGTCACTCGCACCCAATCAGCAGCGAAAGTGAAGACAGTATTTTTGATTCGATGAAAAACCAAGAAGGGTTGGAAATTGATAAGGCGCTAGCTCGCTTTGGCGGCAACAAAGAACTCTATTTACGCATGCTGCCAAAATATTTCATCGCCCTTAATGAACTCATGCCAAAACTTCATTTTCATCTAGATATTGGTGATATGCCTTCCGCATCACAAGACTTACACTCACTAAAGGGCCTCTCCTCCACCATGGGGTTTTCCAGCTTAAGTCGTCTAGCCGAGCAGGGAGAAAAAGAATTTAAAGATAAAATTGCCGACGAACGTGTGAGCCAATTGATCGAGGATATAGACACTCAAGTACAAGTATCCATCACTCAAATTACTCTTTTATTACCAAACTTACCAAACTCAGCAGATACAGATGCAGATTGGGTCAATAGTTAATAGACTATAAACTCTAAGCGTAAAATAGAGGTCGGCAATATTATTTATATTTCTAATCTCCACTAACCTCTAGCACTTACATCGGGCAGACAACAAACATTTTTTAACCACTCAGGAGCAATCAAGCTAACGCAGCACTACGACAGCAATTCCGATTTCTTTATGCTGCGACATCTAGGTTACCTACCGCCACTAACATCCAATAACGTCCCCGTTACATAGCTCGCCTCATCGGACAACAACCATAAAATGGCATTGGCCACCTCGTCGGGTTCGCCGGATCGCGCCATAGGTATAGTCGGCGCTATGCGTGCAACTCTACCGGGTTCGCCGGCATTGGCATGAATTTCGGTATTGATAATTCCTGGGCGCACAGCGTTAACACGCACACCTTCTGCCACAACCTCTTTAGCAAACCCTACAGTGAAAGTATCTAGGGCAGCCTTACTCGCGGCATAATCTACATATTCAAAAGGGGAACCGAAGCGAGCAGCTATTGAGGATACATTCACTATGGCGCCGCCTTTACCACCGGACAAAGTAGACATGCGCTTAAGTGCTTCGCGTGCACAAATCATGCTACCAAAAACATTAACCGCAAATAATTTTTCGAGTAGCACCATATCTGTATCGCGCACTAAATTTTTACGCAACATGGCTGCGTTATTTACCAGCGCGTCCAACCGCCCAAAATATTCGTCGCAGCGAGAAAAAAGAGTGATGATATCCACTTCGCGACCCACATCTGCAGCTACTGCTAAGGTGTTTGCGCCCAAGGCTTGCAATTCAAGTTCCAGCGCATTAGCCGCCGCCTGCTGTGACAAATAACTAAAACACACATTATAACCGCGCGCTGCGGCTAGGCGAGCTGTGGCGGCACCTATGCCACGACTGCCACCCGTTATAATAATGACAGGTTTATTCATAGCGGTGCCCTATCCGTTAAATTACATTTGTCCTGATAAAAATAACTAGCAGATTGCCAACAGACTATCTACTAGGTAATAGTCATTATTTTTTCAAACGCGCCGCAATAAACTCTGTACCCACAACCAACAACACACCACCTAAAGCGGCCAAAAGCGCACCCAAAACCATAGCATCGCTACCGGTAATACTCGCAAAGTGCTCAGGGCTAATACTCGCCTGCTGCAATACAATCGTTTTTCCGTGCCGATCTTGTGTAGTGGCGAGCACTTCTTTCCATGGCCATGTCACATAGAGCGAACCAACTAAAAAGCCAATTAATGTCGCTAAGGTGATGCTGTGATAGGCCGATAACAACCAAGACAGAAAGCGCGAGAAGACCACAAGGCCGCAAATACAGCCCGCACCGAATGAGGCAAGTGCCACTATATCGAAGGTATTGATGGCATTAAGAAAAACCGGATACAACCCCACCAACAAGAGAATAAAACTACCGGAAATTCCCGGTAAAATCATTGCACATATAGCCACAAAACCACCTAAAAACAATATCCACCAAGTGCCTGGTAGCTGTGCTGGGGCAGAGAGTGAAATGCCCAGCACTATGGCGGCGCCGATAAAAAGTGCAAGCCAGTGTTTAAGCCCCCAGCCCGATTGATGCTTTGCCAGCAAGTAGATAGACGCAATAATCAAACCCGTAAAAAATGCCCAAACAAAAATTGGATAGGCAACCATTGCCAGTGTAATAAGCGCAGCAAAGGTTTTTAAACTAATGAGAATTCCCCCAAATACTGCTACCAAAAAATTTCCATTAATATAGTTCCAGGTTTTTGCAATACCTTCCCGCTTAAGCATGAGCAAAACTGCAGGCGTGCAACGCTTAAGCGAGTCGAGCCATTCATCATAAATACCGGTAATAAATGCAATAGTACCGCCAGATACGCCAGGCACCACATCCGCAGCGCCCATACAAAGCCCTTTGAGCATGATGAATAAATAATCTTTTAGGGTACGCGAAGGTTGATTCAAAACAGACTCCTTGAACGCGAGCTTAGCTCGCAGGTTATTATTTAATACTCGAATAAAAAACTGCTCGATTGCGTTAAAGTATACGACTTTTAAGCAATCGCCTTATTCATTAAAAAGAAATTGGGTTACCTTAGAAAATACCGCGCTGCGATAGGCTTCACTTTCGTTCACCAGCTGATGGCCTGAGCCTTCAATCATCTCCACACGCAAGGCAGGAAGTTTTGCTTGAATTAAGGGCAAATTGTATTGCCAGTCTACGGTTAAATCTGCGGTACCTTGAATGAATAATAATTCTTCATCTCGCGGAGTAAATCCACAAAACTGTTCATTCCATGCTTTCATAGCACCAACCCAACGCACGGACAAATAATGACTTTGCAAGGGATCTTGATAATCCACGAAATCATTAAAGGCTAAATCATGCGAGCTGAGCGAAGGGCCACGCGGCATACGTTTTATAAAGGGTTTTACTAACCAATATAAATACCTCCCTAGCTTCCAACCGCGCGGCAATACAAGAGGCGCACACAGTACTATGCGCGCAATATACTTATCACTGAGCGATGCAGTCGCTACCGGTGCCTGATATCGCCATAAATAATTAAGCCACACCGAACCGCCTGTACTTTGGCCCAAACCAAAGAAAGGTTGAGGTAAGTTACTGTCACTGCGCACCACACTGAGAACACCTGCTAATACATCAGCATACTGATCAAAATTATCAATAGCGATGCGTTCACCACTGCTTAAACCATGACCAGGTAAATCAAAGGCAACCACCGCTAAACCTTGCGCTAAGCCATAGGCAATTGCTTTACCATAAATGCCCACATGATCGTAATAGCCATGTATGAGCACCAAAGTGCCGCGCGCCTCTTGTGGCTGCCAAACCTGTAGTGCAGTACGAAACCCAGCGCAATCTACATAACCCATGTGGTACTGCAGCCCAGGATAGCGCTGAGTGAAGTCAATTTGATAAAAATGTAAGTACGCCTGTACCGGTGCCCCCGCACACCACTCTGAATTAATCACAGAGTCAAACTCAAATTTCGGTATTTTTTTCCGTATGTGAGCTATATCAGCCGTGGTAAATATGGGTCCCATAGGATTCACTCCTGAAATTTAAGGCTATAAGCCATAACCATTATGGCCAAAATTCACATATAACCTATCACATCGAGAATATAACCTGTTACACCCAGAAAGACGACTAAGCAGCGCTGCTTTCACCCATGAAATACTCACACTTCCTTTGAAATTCACTTATTAAATACACGACATTTAACCGCCATCACCGCTATTAACTTGCGTTTCATTTATACTCTTCGAAACAGATAACAAAAGCCTATAACAATACACCCAAGGTTATTTCGCCAATGCAAAAACATATATTCAATATTCATGACGTAGTGTTACTCATGACACTGGCTGAATGTCTACTACTGGTAATTTTTCAAGCAATTTTACCGGTTAGAAACAAGCTCGCGAATCACTTACTCAGCGTATTTTTACTCTGTATAGGTGTCAGCTCAGCCTGTGTACTAATTCTGTGGAATGATGATGTTCACACTGCAGCTTTTTTTGACATCTATTTACTGCCCTATTTTTTAATGGCAGCTCAGGTGCTTAAAGGCCCAGCGCTACTTCTCTATGTCAGCGCACTCATCCAGAATGAGTTTCACTTGCGCCTACGCCATATTGCGCATTTGCTACCTATTAC
>Ga0070748_1000916_pt1 | contig 13943 bp, 19 predicted proteins | sample VirMetDEL_Nov_12_FD_77015 | JGI IMG/M metagenome (GOLD analysis project Ga0070748, IMG submission 77015) | Aqueous microbial communities from the Delaware River and Bay under freshwater to marine salinity gradient to study organic matter... | ecosystem: Environmental > Aquatic > Marine > Coastal...
CATTATCTAATTCTTCCTCTTGTTGAATAATAGAAAGTATATTTTGAATCTCTAATAGTTTTTCCATGCCTAACTGTTCTTTGAGTTCAAAGACTTCCTTCCAAGTTCCAAATCCGTTACGGACCAAAGAAATTAGTGGTACTAACTCTTTGAGTTCTGGGTAGTCTTTGTAAGCTTGGGATCTTTCTTTAGGATCTCTGGATCGTACAAAACGAACAGCTTGGCTTTTTCTATCGTTCCAAGATTCGCTAAAAAATTGTAAACCTCCGTCATTAATTCTCTAAAATCAGGTTCAGATATTCCTGTATCTAGTATGTCCTCCATTGATTTGCCTAGTCCGACTTGACAGGTTTTTTCCCACCATTCATCATCTGCTGACAATGCTTGAGTTTGTGTAATATCTCCTTTCTCCTCTCTCTCGGCAGCCCATTTCACTTTATCTCTAAACCATTTCATTTCCTTCATAGGTGTATCTTCTATGACAGGAATCTCCAAGTCTTTAATAATCCTAACCTTTTTATTAATGTCTAAAAATACCATATAATTTGTTTAAATTTTTAGTATTTAAACTTATAGATTAGTACAGGATTCTGCTCTACAGGTAATGGATTCAATGAGTGCATCTGCCGAGCCTGCTGCGTGAGTATGTGAATAGTCTGTGATGATAGCGTTAGCGTATGTCAAGGTTATAGATCCAGAAGATTTGAATTTGTAACTTGCTGCTCTTGCAGTTTTGGCTTCATAGTCTGTGTACATTGTAGTTTCATTACTGTCTGTTCCAGAGAATACGTCTGATGTAAATGTAATTCCTCTGTCTGTTGCTTTTGTATAAGTAATGTCATTTTCTCCGTTTACTGCCATAACTGCCATGTTTCTGTTTACGGTAGTTGAGAATGAACGTTCTCCATATGTTACACTATTCCATGTGAAAGGATTGCCTCCACCGTCAGAGTGTACTACTGGAGATGATGATGTTTCTGATGATTGATATACTGGAGTTCCAGGATCTCCTGATGATGTTGCTGGTACTGTAATGTCTTTTGCGATAAATGTCATGTTTTGATCCCACATACCTCTTGATACTGACAATGTTCCTGATGTTGGTCTGCATCCTCTCATATGTTGGTAATATTCTGTTCCGTCTAGATTAAATGAATATGTGAATGATAGTGAACTGTCTGGGGATAATGCTCCTGTTCCTGAACTGTTCCATAGATATTTCCATAGTGTCAAGTCTACAGGATTGTTTCTAAGTGTAAATGCGTATAATGATTGTGTCTTTACTGCATCAATTACATCTTCAGATCCTAATACTGAGACATCCATATGCTGAACGTCTGGTTGAATGTTAATTTCTGTATTGTTTCCTACTAGGGCAAATGTTGATGAGTTTGGTGTTACACCGTATAATGCAGGGCTAGTAACTGAGTTGCCTTCTGTGATAAATTGTAATTCTTTAACTATATCTCTTTTTGTTGTAACGTTATGTGCTGAAACCATATTATCTTTACCATAAAATTTGATATAAAGAAGTATTAAGTTTTGATCTTAAAGTAGACCATTTTGAGTTCTGCTTGTGAAGTAGGTGTCTGGTCCACCTCATCATCTGGTTCCAATCGTTCAAACTCTGGTTCTGCTTCCTCAAAGAAAGCGACCTCTGATGCTGCTCCTGTACTCTTGTTTAACCTGGTTGATCCATTTGGTCTGTTCTCCCATAGGATTCTATGAATCTCATCTTCCATCTCTAATAGAATCTTTAGTGATTCCCCTTGAATTTCTATGAAACAAGTACATACCCAAGCGTGCTTATCATCTCCGTTAACTTCAAAATCCTCTCCGTCATATTTTGTTCTTGATGAATAGTTTACTCTGACTTCATTTACAAATGATCCGTCAGGTCTGGCCAGTTGATCAGGTTCATCCGTATCTGATGCAAAGTATGGAGTTATTGATCCTGTAATGTTGCTTGCTGTCCAGTTGTCAGATATTAAATCTGCAATAGTCTTGTCAAGATTCTCTCTAGATCCTGAAAGATTGGTAAATGTAACGGTCATGTGTACCAGACATTACCCCATCTGGATTGATCTTGAGGTGCTTGATTCATATAAGATCCCAATAGAACCTTTACCATATCATAAATTTGCATTGTACTCAATGATGTTCTACTGCCTAAATTTCTTAATATCTCTGAACCTGCTAGGTTTGCTATTGAACTTATAGCAGTAGGTACAGTTGAAAAATCACTATTTCTATTTAATACCAAATTAATTACATCTGTTACTGTGTTCTGAACTGACGTTACCGTTGCTGGTGTACTGGATTTGGTTCCTCCCCAAGCCAATTTCTCCATTTCGTCAGTCGAGCCGTACTTTGTCATAATGATAGTTATATAGACTTTAAACAATAGAAGTATTTATGTCACAAATTTTTCAATTCGATTTAGGTTTGGAGTGGTTTAGGCAATCAAACAAATATTTAGAGAATTTGATACAAATTAGTACCTCAAATTACGGTAACATTACCGTACACAAGGAGGAAGAAGATCAAACATTTGAGAAAGAGTTTGATTATATCATAAAAAGCATAGGGCTTTAATCCCCTTTTTTATCTATTAGGAGTGTTGTCATAGTACACTCTGTCTGCTATAATTCGTTCCTTAGTTCTAAATTCCTTGTTATGCCACATCTCTATACCGTCTATGCCTGACTGATTGTCACTATTGATTTCTCTTTTAGGATGATCCTTGAACCATGCGTACATCTGGTTGATAATCTCTGTATCATCCTTGTCATATAGAGAACCATGAGATATCATGTTCTCTTTCTCATTTTGTAAATGCCTGAATGTATATGGTCCTTTGAACAGTCTTGGCCTGCTCATTGTGGTTATTCCTACCATATGCTGCTTGATAGGATAACACTTTTCAGGTCTGTCCTGTATAGTTCGTAACGAATTGTCAAGTATGGCTGGTTTAATGTCCATATACTCATCAGAGTCACATACTATCATATAGTCCATCTTGTCTTTCTTTGCAAGTTCCCAATACTTGTTTCTCTTTTGAATCTGAGTCTTGTTATTCATGTCCACGATATGGATCTTGGAATAGATGTCCTTCAGGTCCTTGAGATAGGTAGGATCTGATTCCTGCTTGTCATTTCTTCCTGCATACAGGCCGTCAATAACATAGAATTTGGTAATGTAGTCATATACAGTATCATTGGTTAAAATTTTTATCAGACCTTTGGTATCGTCAAAGTAGTTTATTCCTACGCCTACTTTAAAGATATGCTCTGATGTCAATGATTGATAATGTAAATTTTGTGTACTTAAATCTATCCCAATACCAGAAGGTTGCCTGAAATCTGTTATTGATATTGTCATGTACGCCAGATACAAAGTGAGGTGTTCCTATTAGGATAGCATGACAGGTTTCGTGCATTATCCTATCGCTGTTTTCTCTTGCCTTGAACACATTACTAGAATCATGAAGATACAGATCCATTCTAAATTTACCTGTAACTCCTGACGGCATACTTGTATTGATCTTTTGTCCTGATGTTGTCTTTACGTGTTCAAAGAACTGAGGGTTTGTGTCTTTAAGATCCCATACATGAATATCCCACTTGTCTATCCATCTACCTATATTGTTTACTTTTAGATTTAACAACGTATTACATATTGTATTTCTTACAAATCTTTTGTTAATACGATTGGTATGAAATTTTATCATAAAAAAAATAAGGAAATAAGGTATATAACCCTTATTCTGAGTTGTTTTTGTGTTTTAAGTAATCTGCACCAATAACGGCTGCCACAGGTGCTAGTAAAGCAATAGCTGTGTTTTGGTCAAATGCGATTTTGTCAAGAACTACAAATAGTGCTACGAGTCCTGTGTATGCACCTAATCCATAGTATCTAAGATTTCCTGCCATAGCCTACTGCTTATCTGATAGTATATAACTATTATTGTCTATATTACGCCTAAAGTTCGTAATATCTCTATTGTTGTTAATCCTACTGCCATAACTGCTAAAGTGTAATCTCTCCTTTTTAATTTTCTATCCTGTCGCCTTTGCATATCCCCAATATGTGAATTATATTCTGCTTCCATAGCAGATAGTCTTATACATAAATCGTTAATTCTGTCCTCAATCTTGTCTAGCTTCTCGAATATACGTGCTTCGACATCCATACAAAAATGTATGGAATTAGGAAGTAAAGAAGTAAAAAAAATAAAGTAAAGTTCTATGCGTTTACTGTAGAAACTATTACGTATGTGTTTGGATCGAGGATGTCAACACCAACTCTATGAGTCCATACAATATCCCAGTATTGTCCTGCAATATTCTTTTGGAACTCAATTTCCATCTTTCTTTGTGAGGCTAATCCCCAACATTTACCTTTAACACATACAAGGTTTCTTGATGCGTTATTGGCTGAAAGAAGTTCGTTAGTGACAATTATGTCAATACCATACAGTCTCTCCATTTGTCCGAGTCTGGTAATTCCTGCATTTCCGATTTGGGTATATTCGGATAAAGATGTTGAAGAAATTAATGATTCAAAAGCTCTTGGGCTGATGAAAGCGATCAAGTTACCTGGTGAGGTATCTTGTCCTAATTCTTCAAGGTATCTTTTACTGAAGGTTAATCCATCTTCATCTAATTCCCCATCAGCATCTTCTTCGGTTGGGTTGCTTGTTGCAGCACCGTCAGAACCACCAATGTGGTAAGGAGCTGTTGTAACGCCACCAAAGTCGTGATCTAATGCACCTAAGTCTTGGAGAATTAGTTTGTGCTCATCTCTGATTGCTTCTAGTCTTGCAGTTTCTCTAATTGCGTTAAGGAAACTTGCAGGATAGTCCTCAAGATTTGCTTTTTCAACTACTTGTCTCCATCCTCTGATGTTACAGGTTACGTCGATTGCTGTTAAGGTGTGAGTAACTGCTGTGATGTCGGTAGTTGGGCTTTCAGTAATTGCTCCTGCATCTGGTACTGTGATTCTGTAGAATCTTGCAGTATTTTGTCCTGTTGGAACAGCTTGGAATTGACCATACTGTCTGATAGGAATTGCAGTTTTGCTACCTAATTGAATTGAGATATTTGAAGATTGTTTAACACCTGGTACTGTACCTGATGTAGAAACTGCTTCTTGAACCTCTCCATTTCCAGTTTGTTTTGTAAATGAATGAGATTCGATCCATCCTTCTTTCTCAAGAACTAATTTATTATAGCCAGTTTCAAAGAGTTTATCCATGAAGGCTTGTCCTTGTTCTTCAGTAAATGCTTCTTCAACATAACTTGCGTTGGTTGATTCTGCAACTTCTGATTTAGGATTCCAGTTCTCTTTGACAGTTTCAATAACTGCTTTAAGAGTTTCTGAATTGGATTTTTCAATTCTTTCGGCAACTTTCTCAGAAACATCTTCTTTAGCATCTTCAACTTTTGCTGGTGCATCAGTTGTTGGTGCTACTTCAGTTTTTGCTTCTGCTTTACCTACTTCTACTTCGCCATCTGTTTCAATGGTTACTTTGACTTTTTCCTCTACTTTCTTTTCAGAAATTTCGGTTGTCATGTATGTTTTCTTGTCTTTGTCTTTATTGGAAGTAATATCATCTTTTATTGGTTCTTGTGGAGTAGGCTCAAGTTGTGGAGGTGGAGATATTAGTCTCATAAATGCAACTTCTAATGTTCCTAGTAATTCTCCTGACTTTCTGTCTATCTCATCTGATTCAAGGTCAGGATTCTTTTGTTTAATGCTATCTGTAATTTCCTGTCTTAATCTGATAGGATCAACGAATCCTCCAAATGAAGCAGGTACTTCTTGCTCGTTTAATATTTTGATATACTGTGCGTTATGTGATTCTACTACGTGTAAAGTAGATTCTGGTATTCCAGGTGTTCTTACTACTGATAATTCTAATATTTCATCCAATACAGGTGCATTGAGACATTTGGCTTTCATTTCATCACATAGAGTTCTTTGCTCCAATACTGATGCTCCTATTGATACCTGATACTGTTCATTCTCTAATGTTTTTTGCCATTCAGAGTCAAATACTGTTGCTTCATATTTTACCTGACTCTTTTCCTCGTCAAATGAGAATGTTACTTGGCCTATGTGAGTTTCTTTGTTATGTTCTACCCTTAGTGGTACTGTTTTACCGTCAAATTTCTTTAATTCTTCTGTATCATAATATACACCGTTACGTGACTGTCTAGGCATCAATGCTATACCTGCTATGCGTTCTGCCATGAGTAATTTCTGTTTAAAGCGATATAGAGAAGTATTTATGAGTTTAATAATTCTTGTATTTTGTTAATGACTACTACATAGTCTTTCTTGCCTTTGATTGTAACTGATTCTCTTACTGTATTTATTTTAGATCCTATTATCATAGCCTTTGATTTGACATTCCTTGATCCTACACCTTTTATGGTTGCCTCTCCTACGGTATTGACAATTCCATTGTATGATATTAATTGTGATGTACTTTCAAATGCACTTGCCCTTACAACTATCTTTTCTTTGTCTAGTGGAAGTCTTGTGTTTCCTTTTACCCTTATCGTTCCTTGTATGTGCTGAGTCTGTGGGAATGATATGAGTTTCTTTCCTGGTTTATAGACTTTAGGAGCTTCATCTAATATGAAATCATCTGAATAACTCAGATACGAATAAGGCATTATCCTATGAATACGTCGCCTGAAAATTCAAACTTTGTTAGTAACGGTTCTCTGCTGTCTAGTTTAGGAGTCCAGTAAACAAACACTTCTTTGACCTCGTTTGCTTTTAACACATCAGGTATCTCAAATCTTAGTTCAGGATTTGCATTCTCTATTTTGATGTTATGTACAGGCCATTGGGTATCTGTGTTCTTCATATACATTGTATATTTTACAGTCTCTCCTAGTGATACTCTGCCTAGATCTAAAGATTCTATTACGTTATCTGTTTGTTTATCTGTGTATATTCTAATCATTTTTCAAACCTCTTATGAAATTCAATATCTCCTCAGTATTCTTTCTCTTTTCTGCTCTGTCTAATTCTTCTCTGAGGTGGACCATCTCTAACAGTTTTTCATTAGTATCATTGTCTTTAATGGAAGTGTTTTCTGGCTCATCTCTTGTATCTTGTAATTGGTTAGTTGGCGTAACACTTGTAATAGGTGCTTCATCCTTCATGTCATTCTCGTTGATGTCTATGCTAGAGTTTGCGATAAACCATTTCCTTGCCTCTGATCTTTTGATAAGATTGTCTCTGAATGACGTTGTAACATCTGCTATGGTTGCTTCCTGTTTCTGAGGTGTTTCAAAGAATATCTGTATGTCTTTGGATTTTACAGTCTTGCCCTGTCTTTTAAGATACGGAATTACCATTTTCATCTTGATCTGATTTGCCAATCTTGACTGTATTCTTTTTACCTTTCTTGTCAATACAGAGTCAGTAGATTCGGATGCTGCTCTGGCAGTAAATCCAGCGTTGAAGAATTGTAATGGGAATTTGGAACCTGGTTCTAACAAGTCTCTTTGTATATGCTCTATGTAGCCCTCAAACTTGCTGTTTCCACTTGACTCGATAACCTTGACATCAAACTCCTTGTCTGTGACTATCTTTGATCCATGTTTCATCTTCTTTAGTGCATCTGCCTGAGTCTTGATGAACTGTTCTCCTGCATCAGCAAAGTGGAACATTACTGTTGGATCTGCATGACCTTCAAATATCTTTGGCATGGCATCTTCCATCTTTTTCATCTGAATTAATGGAGAATCAAATATCTCTCCTGTATCTGGATTGGTATATGTTGACAATACTGAATGATGTAATCCTCTGCCAAATGCCTCTCTTGATACGTTGGTTAGTTTGAATTGTGTTACCTCATTTGGTCTTAATTTGATATCTTGTTCGTTAACGTGTTGCAAGTAATATTTTACGTTTCCTTTTTTGTCTCTTACTATGCTTTGTATTGTTGTAACAGGAACTTCCACATATTCTCCGTAAGTAGGATCATGTTCAAAGAACATATTGCCACATCCGAGATAAGAGTATAGTGCATCTTCTAATTGTTCATCCCAATTAATCTCATCAAACCATTCTGTTACCATATCTGCTACGGATTCCTTTTTTGCTGTAACTCTGAGTCCTTTTCCTAGGACCATTTGAATATATGTCTCGTTTGACAGATTTAATCTAGGATCTTGGTTGATTGCGTTGATAGTTTCAACAAAAGGTCGGTCTGGAGCCAGTTCATCTTGCCAATCTGACTGATTTACCTCACTTTTCTGATTAAATGCCTCAATTACCCTGATAGAACCCTCATATTTCTCCTTAACTAGAGTATTTTTGGGTAAAACTGGCATATTTGAGCCAGAAACGGTCTTATTTACTGTAAAAATGTCTGCCAATAGTCAAAATAGCATTAAAGTTAATCAAAGGAAGTAAAAATAGAGTTAATCATACTCAAAATAGATTTGATCAGAACCATTTACACCTACACAGGTCAGTCTTGTTCCTGATACCTCTAATCTTAACCTAACTTGATATGTTCCTTGTACAACTGGACTTAATCCCTGTCCAAACTTTACTAGGAATGTTCCATCAGAGTTTAACGTAAGGTTTTGTTGAGTGGAGAAAATTAGTTCTCCATTCTGGTCTATAAGTCTGAGTGTTCCTGTAAATGCTGAGATGTTTCTTACCGTTGTTAGTGTATTGTCGTCATATACCGTTCCTGATAGGTCATATAGTGCAGAGTCAGTAAAGTCTCGCTGAGCCCACACATTTTGGTCCAACTTGAGATATAAAACCATATAGTTTATATATAATATCATATTATAGAAAGTATATGCTAGCAGTTCATACTCCTGCTCCTGTATATCCAATGATTCGTAACGAACAGTTAGATGAATTGCAAGAAAATCATTTATATGAAATATGTACTTGGCCTGCTTACTATTCTGATGAATTTTGTATGAACTCTCTAAGAAGAAACTCAGATCCCAATGTCGTACTGTATGTCGCATTGATGAAAGGCATTACCCCTATTGTTACCGTTGGAGATCACAAGGCTTTTGTTGCAGATTTCAGCAAACCAAAACCAAAAAAGAAAGACAGGAAACTGCCTAGATTTGGTTCTAAGGTTAAGGACAAGTTAGAAAATACGTTGAGATTAAAACGTGCAAAGTGAGTGTCTTGTCTGTGGACATGGCATGCTGATGCATGGATCTGTAGACGGAATAGGCTACTGTATGGAAGGCAACGGAGATTGGTGTCCTTGCAAGGAAGAAGGTCTTACTTATGAGGAAGAACTAGCCAACTCCAGCTAGTGTTCCTGATCCCATCTTATAGTAGTATAGTGCAAGCAAAAAAGCATCTCCCAGATCAAACGGATTCTGCTTGGTCTTGTCGGTTCCACCTTTCTTGTTGAACTTGATTGTCATTAGTTGCATCTTGAGTTTCTTAAATGACGGATGAATCTCTACCTTTTCAAAGTCCACGTTGTTTGCTGCATAGTTTAGCATCTTTTCTCCGTACTGATTAAATGCTATAGCCTGTACGTTCATGTAATACTTGTCTCTGAGATCCCTTATTCCCTCAGGCCATGCAGAGTCCACGAATATACGCTTTGTCTTGAACTTGTCTGACAACAGCCTTACCTTGTTAATAATGTCAATGTAACTTGCCCTCTCAAAGGCATCTGCATAGATAACTGATTTCTTTCCCTTGCGTTTTTGCATTATACATATTCCAAACTCAGAGGAACCGAATCCTGGATCTATTCCAATCACTCTGTCATTTGTATCATCATCTACTGTCCACTCGTATTCAGTTCCACAGCATAACTCTATTCCCTCTGGAGAGAATATGTCTCCTACGTTCTTACCCCATACACCAAGATACTCCCTTTCGTAACTTCTGGCCTGTGAAGCCTTTTTTAGATATTCTGGCGAGAAGATAGATGTTTTAGTTTTCGGATCTGTCTTAAGACCTGCCTCAACATAAAAATGGAATCTTTCATATATTGTCTTTTCTGGACCTTCGTTAGGTTCGAGCATAATGTCGTAAAAAAAGCCTCTCGGTTCCTCTCCTGCTGTAGATACCCATATAACCCAACTATTTGATTTTCCAATATATCTCTCTCCGACTGTTCTAACGACTGAATCATCTCTGAGTTTGAAGAACGCTGCTTCGTCTCCAAAAAAGAGACTAATCTTTGGTTTACCTCTAGCTGAATGGATGTTATTCGAGGGATAACATTTGATTCGGCTTCCGTTAATGTCGACTTCGTATGCTCCATGATCTACATATCCTAAACCTTTCTTCTGTAAAAAGCTTTTCGCTCTGAGTATAAGATCCTGTGCCAGATCAACGTTAGGTCCTGTAATTATGATTGCCTCCTTTCCTGAGAACCAGGGATCTACCAATGACTTCCATACTATCCATAGCAAGACAAATTCCGTTAATCCTAATCCAGTTGCCTTGTAAACTGCAAACCACTTGCAAGGGTTTGTTCTCTCTGACTCTAGTTCCTGCATCTGCATCTTGTCCAGTATTTTCTGTTCATAGTCGTAGCATGGGTGGTATATTCCGTCACGTTCTGGTCCACCGTAAGGATGAAATATGTAATGCCAAAAACAGCACTCGTTTGATTCAGACAATGAGTTTTTGCACCAGAATGTCAGAGGTACTGTCGGTGTATCTCTTGTTGCTGCATTTGATATTATCTGTAGCGTGTTTTTATTCGCTAACCCCATTGTCCTCTACCTCAGGCATTGGTCTTGCAGGTCTTAGCTTTGCACGTTCCATCTTTAGTTTCTTGACCTGTAACGGTAATGCTGAATCCTGTAACATCTTAAACGAGTCCAGCTTAATCTCATGTCTTGTTCTTGCAAACTTTAGATAAAGTTCCTTGTCCATGTTGTCAAATCCCTTGGACTTTTCGTCTGCCATTATTTCCTCCAATGCTATGACATCCTGTTCAAATCCTAGCCTTGCCCTGATAAACTCTCCAATGTATGTGTCCATAGCATCCTCAGATATAGAGTTCTCCATCTCCTGCTGTATCTGCTTGATATGGTAGTGTACGCCTGACGGAGTTGTCTTTCCGTACTTGCTCATAAGCTGTGTGTCCTTGTTTATCTGCTCTGCTATCTGGTATGCGTTTCTTCCAAAGAACATCCATTGGCTGCTGATATACTCATGAAAGTCCTTTGAAAGATCTGGTCCTCTTGTTCTAGTCAAGTGGTTCCTCACATTGTTTACAGTTCAAGTTGCCAAAGTGATTGTCAGCACTACATTTTTTACAAGTTAGTCTTTTGGTCATTGTTTTCCCCATCCCCTGTACGCTTCGTCAGTTTCACATTTCAGACAGTTTGCAAAGAAGCTAGGCTTTCCACACTTGTCGCATTGGTTGATGTCTCTTAGGTAATCCCTTCCAGAAAACGATTTTTTCAAGCCTTTGACAAACCCTTCAAGTAATTTCATCCATAAACCTCTGAACTACTCGCTTTGCATCATGAATGAGAAGTAAATGTGGAGACAAAGTTCCTCCATCCTTGTCATGTACTGTCAATCCCAACGCCAAGGCCTGTATTCCAGTACAAGACGGATCAGGCAAAGATACAGGTTCGGTATCAGTTGTAAACTTCCAGTCTACATAGTGTCTGTACTGTGACAGAAAGTCTGGCATATCCTCGTATCTGATAATGCTGCCAGCGTTGCGTTCATAGTATTCTACATCAGGATATTTCTCCTTGATTCGTTTTTCTACAAAGTCTCTCTGATACGACCTGTTGATTGCTATCCATCCATACCCTTCAACGTCTTTTTTGAAAAGTTCACGATCTAGAGGAGCTGGCAAGTGTGTCGCAAATGGCAGTATGTCCAGGAGGTCAGAAGTAGTTACAAAGCAGGGATATTCCTTTACAGACTCTATCTCATTATCATCTAGGCCTCTTAGCTTTGATCCATGAAATATCAGCACGACCTTGTTCTTTGGAAAGTTTAGCTTGAACTCTGAATAGTCATGTATCACTATCTTGTCATATGATGTCTGTATATCCTCTGCCCTTTTGATCAGACTTTGCAAGTCCTTGAAAGTTTCTGTAACGCCATAATACTCGTAAAATCCCATAGTGTCAAACTGCTCCAACTGCAACACCTTGTCTCCTGCACCGTACTCGCACATGATTTCTGCCACTCCTGCCATGCTAAACAAGTGTAAGATACGCACAAGATTTTTATCTAACTAAGGTTAATAAACCATATGACAACTCCCAAAGGCGTATCATCAAGAAAATCAGGTTATCTTACTCATAATTACTGTAGTAACTGTAACAAATGGCTAATATTCAAGCCAAAAAGATGTCCTGAATGTAGACAGCCATGCAGGACCACAAGCAAATATGTAAAGCATAAGGTGTATAACAGAATTGGCTAATCAATGTGCTAATTTCCATTGTGATAACATAGCATTGGGAATCAAAGTCAGATGTGGTAAATGTAGAAGCAGAGGCAAAAGACCACTATGCTGCTGTTGTGATTCAGAAGTAAACTCACAAAGGGCATTTAGATGTGATCCATGTAAAAGAGAACAGGACAATTTCAAGTGTGTTTTATGGCATCAAATTAATGATCCTTTAAGAAGAAAGCCATGATGTATCTACATACTTTGGCTTTTATAGGCTTTAAGTGGGCTACCGTTAAGGGTAATCCCAGACAAGCCTATTATAACATAGGGTTAGTAGTATAAAAGCCTTATTGTTTCTCACAGTCTACACAGTTACGCTGGTGTGCCTTGTGTAACTTGCATTTTGGGCTTTTGGCAATCTCTTTGGCCACGCTCTTTGCAGTAACAGGACCTTTCTTTTTTAGAAATGACATAATATCATATCATAATATTACTATATAAACCGTAATTGTGTGGCGAAGCCACACTTTCAAAAGCACTGAGAGAAAAAACTATACGTATAACACTGTTATATCTATACGTATAGTATTTTATTTTACAAAGACTTATTATCCAAACAAATTATAGGTTAGTCATGTTAGATAACAGAGAGAAAAGGCTAGTCACTCTAGCCTATTATCAGGGAACTTGTGACAATGCCAAGGTCATGAATGAGTTATTGCCTCAAAAAGACAGGCATGAGGAAGATACATTAAATCAGGCAGTAATATACAGTACAACTAAAGTCCTGGCAGAACTAGGCTTGGAGTTTCCTAGTTCATGGGAGAATGAGGACTTGTACAGATATCTTCAGGAAATGGAAGAAATTACAACATATCTGTGCAAGGAGGACAAGTTTAATTGAACAGCAGATGTAAAGACCAATGCAGGCATATTACCAAATATCCAATCAGGAACGGTGTAAGAGGGAGTTATAAATTGGGATATAAACGGTGTAGGGAGTGTGAAATCTTTATAATGATTGACAGTACCAGATGTCCTTGCTGTAACGGCATACTCAAGGCCAGACCACGTAACAATACATCCAGGCGTAACTTGCGAGAGTATCATGAAAAACTACGTGAAGTTGTTTAGATTCTGGAGACTAATCATAATGGTCCAATGGAGGAGGTAAACAATGGGAATAAATACTACTATAGCAATAATATAAGGTATGAGATGCAAGACTTGTGGCAAGACAACAGTATCTTCAGTTACTAAAAAATCACATTGTTGGACTAGTAATCAACGCTGTGCCAAGTGTCACTATCTAGGCGTGACTTGGCGTTGTTCAGTTAAGGCAGACTGATTTTCGGAATTTCTTTTTGGCTTTAAAAAACGACTTTTCCTCCTATATAAGTGTTGCTACGGCGGTGTGGGTTTTTATAGTACCGTACTGTACCGTACAGCGTGGCCGAGTACCGTACGCCCCCGTACTTTAAAGTAATGTACCGTAAGGCCCAAAATAATAAAACGTCATTTTACAATATGTGAAAGCCTA
>Ga0070748_1000917_pt1 | contig 13929 bp, 12 predicted proteins | sample VirMetDEL_Nov_12_FD_77015 | JGI IMG/M metagenome (GOLD analysis project Ga0070748, IMG submission 77015) | Aqueous microbial communities from the Delaware River and Bay under freshwater to marine salinity gradient to study organic matter... | ecosystem: Environmental > Aquatic > Marine > Coastal...
ATGATTTTATTTACAAAGATAGCAGAACTTTAGAATCAATGATATTACCAGATAAATTTGATATGTTATTATTATCAAATATTGTATCGGCAGATGACATAGAACCATATAATATGTATTTTGACAGAGTATTCAAAGCTCAATGGACTTCTGGTTATTGTGTTGATGCGTCTTTCTATGACACACTAATAAAAACATTTGAAGAATCACTAAATCAATTGAGTAAAAATTATTGTAGAGATAATTATTTGGATATATATTGGAATAAAATATTCAAAACTAATTTAGTTTTAAAACATAAAAAAATAATAGGCGGACAACTACCAAACAACTATAGTGATATTAAAAATAAAATATTTAATAGAAAGAATTAAATTATATAACAACTTCTACCGAATCTTGGCGAAGGATTAACCTTCTTAAGTGTGCTACATACGACTGAAACATCTTCGGTTTATCGGGGCTATCAGTTGTTAAATATTTAACAATTACACCAAGATCCTTACCCCTTAGATCAAGTACACCATTTTGACCCCCAGCAGAGAATCCACGACCAAAAACAAAGTTGTTCTGGAATTCACTGAATGACTTAGGCTGGATAGCACTATTGTCTAATACCTTCTCAAGTTCATACAAATGTAATGCATCAATAGACTCCTTGGTAGCAATTTTTTTTAGTGAGATTTCGCGGTTTGGCTGTCTGCGTCCATTTATCGTGTATTGTAAGCTGGAAATTCTATCGGATATTCCCGTGTATGCGGAACGTGTAGATGCTACACATGTATCTTCAGCATTCTTACCAGTTTCACTTGTGTAATTAGTTCCACTGATAACATAAGTTCCAGAAGCAGAAATAAGTTGAGCTGATGTGTAAACGCTTGAATCTTGTGGGACAACCATTAAAGCCTTTGCTCTAGAATTCTGTGCGAAAACTTGATACGATACTTGACGATCACTTGCTAAAATACTGTGCTTGTAATTGGTTACAGAAGGAATATCAAACTCAATTGCTTTACCTTCACGAACCTTCTGAATCATTCCACGTTCATATGCAGGATCAAGTTGAACCTGAGAAATAATTAAATTTACGTTACTTACCCTGTATGATGCGTCATAAGAACTTTCTTCAGCAACCGATGTAGAATACATAACATAATCGCTGGTGATTGTTTTAGCACCCGCCTTAACAGATGCGTTTTGAAATTGAACTTCTATGAGACCAGCACTGGCGTTGGCTGACTGCGATAGATTGATTGCTGAAATAGTAAGTGGAACGTCACCATGGAACGCAGAACCCGAACCATTGTTATTTGCTTTACAAAACTTAAATTTTTCACCAACACAAAACGGAAATCTACTAACACGATTTACACCATCAAGGTTGTTTTGTGTGTCAACATAAATTGAAGTTGTTTCAGTTCCAGCAGTCCAGGTATTGGGAGTAGACGAACCATTGAGAGAGTGGAAATGCGGGTTTAGTGGTGTTCTTACATCACGCATAACGCTGTCTAACTGCTTTAAAATATTAGCACTGTCATTTAGGTCTATTTCTAAATAGAGACCATTTGTCATAGCAATTGGAAAGATGGTTTCAGAATTTCCAAAAATTCCAGAATGTAAGGGAATACATATTTTAGCATCTAAGAAATCAGTATCACTAAACGTGGTGCTTTGATTTCCAGTAGTAGATTTAAACCATGGGTTAGTCACAGTGTTAGCCATAGCACTGCGAGTAGTTCCTTCAGTTCCACGGTTTTCTGGAGTATGAACCGCACAACCTTCCTTTAATGCTCTCATATTTTCAACATTCTTATCTTTATCGTAATCATATTTAACTGCTACATAAGACGCATAGTCAGAAATCTCTTCCAAAAGTTGTCCCCTTGAACCATCATAAATTCTTAGATTTTTGATTAAAACAGACGAACATTTGTCTAACTGTAAACGTGTCGGTGCTTTACCAGCTGGTAGAGAGATTTTAACATTCATACTTAAATATGTTTCACGACCATCCATGTATTTGGTTGATGGATCAATGAAAAGTTGGATTTTTTGACCGGGTGAATAGGATAGTCCATTTTCACTCGGAACAGATACTTTCGTTTCACCAATTCTTACAGAATCATCAGCAGACCAATAAGACGACATTTTATAATATTATTTATATTATAAATATAATAAAAAAAAATCAAAAAAGTTTATTGAGTGCGTCCAGTGACGATGGTTTGTTGTGCGGGTGCTGATACTTGTTGTTCGGTTTGTTGCTGTTGTTCTTGTGTTAATTCAGCACTTTTTTTATCTTCTTCAACTTTAGAACCAATCGCATCAAATGCTGATGATGCTAAATCAATCGCACCCCCTACTAATGCTAAGGGTGGATAAAACGTTCCAGCAACATCAGCAACAGAACCAGCAAGGTTGAGAGCATTTCCTGTCTCTTCTTCCCAATTATCTCCAGCAAGATGAAAACCTTTCCCACCTTTAAAATCTTGGTATAAATCCATAGCACCATTTGCTAATCCACCAATAGCACCAGTTGCTTTACCCAGTTTACTTAGTCCATCTTCTTCTAATGCTCCTTCAGCACCCTTAAGGATTCCTTTTGATAATTTAGACCCTTCACCTTCAGCTACTGTTGATGCTTCTTCTGAAAGAGATAAACCACTTGGTGAACCTTCAGCCCGTGGTTCTTGGATTGCGTCTGTTATTTGTTTTTCACCCATAGCATTCCTTAGGGGGTTTCCTTTATCTGCTGTTTCTTGTAATTTATTATTTAATGCTGAAAGTGGATTTTTACCCTTTAGTTTTCCCGCTTTCCAATCTTTATAATTTTGAATAGCACCCGGCATTTTAGAACCTTCCCATAATGTTTTTCCTGTATCAAGTGCATCCTTAACCGTGTCAGCAGTTTGTGTCTGTTCTCTCAATGATGAAATTTGGTCTGCTATATCACTATTGTGCTGACGGATTTTTTCATTCAAATCTCTGACTGACTGCGTCCGCATGTTACCTTGAGCGATAGCACTTCCAGAACTTCCATATAAATCCATTTTATATATTATATGATATTTTGTTTTATGAAATAAAAAAACAATTATTCATCAATTTCTAATTCTTCAACTTCATCGCTGTCCCTTGTTGGATATATTTTTCTTTCATGTCTCACAAATGCTTGAGCTGGATTCTCACTGAGTTTCAAATATAAAAATGAAAATCTATCTTTGTGTGCTTCATCATATAGTTTCATAAAATTATCTACACCACCAACCAAGTCAGCATATTCTTCAGCGATTTTCATTAACTCTTTTGAATTTTGTTGCTTACATATAATCACATCAGTTGCGTTGTTACGTATCATACCGCTAACAGCACGGAAACTCTGAACTGCGATTACATAAAAATCAATGTAGTGTCTAAATCGCGTAGAAAAAAATGAGACTTCATTAGATTTCTTAAAATCTTTAGTTAAGATATCATCCATAACCAAAGCAAATGTTGGTCTTTCACTTTTATCGTATTTACCTTGTTCGTTTTTAATTGATTCAATGATTCCGTCTTCATAATGATCCATACAATCAAAATGTTTTGATAGTATCTTTCCTTTATTATCTGTGTGGAGTGTTGATGATATAAATTTCACAGTGTCAAATCGGTTAAAAAAGAATGACGGGTTACAGAAGTAGTTAACCAATAAATTACTCTTACCTGAGCGTACTGACCCAATAATCAAAGTCAGTGAAGGCATAGCCATCAAGTTAGGGTGAATATCATTAAATTTTTCATTTGGTTCTTCATCTCTAACTTTTAAAACTTTTGGAGCAGATTTCTTCTTTTCATCACATTTACAAACCTTATGACCTTTGGGACACTTCTTCGGCATTATATTTATATATATAATATATTTTTTAATCTAAAAATAAACTTAAAATAAGTTCTTCAGGAACTCTATATCTATCAAGTTTTGTTGTTCCTTTACAATTTTTTTTACCACCATCAGCCACCAATTTATGTGCTCTCATCATTCTCTCAGTGTTTCCAAGATTTGTTTTATGAAGTTTATTAATCATATTTCCACACGTCCCTTTACCATCACATATTTTATTATTCCAATATTTCTTATTAGTCCATATACGAGTTCTTTTTCTATATCCCCAATCAGAATACATACAATAGTCAACATCATAAAAAGGTTTGTCTTTCATGATATCTCTATCTTTTAATTTTCCGGTTTGTGGGTTTTCAACAAACCATAACTCAGGTTTAAAATAGTCAATTATTTCAAATGCTTTTAAAACAAGTTTGTCTGATTCATCCATATTCTTTTCCATGATTTCTTTTGTGTAAATTATACCATCTTTCTTTTTTCTATTGAGCCAACAACTTTGTAGATTACTGTAGCAAACACAAGGCGGTGAAGCCCAAACAATATCAAAATAATCTTTGGGATATTGTTTATAATCAAAATCCATAATATCACACTGATGATCTGCTGGTAAAATTAAATCAACTGAAACTGCATCCCAACCCAAAGCATCGCAAACTTTTCCAACTGATTTTGTCCCTGAGAATAATTCTAAAACTTTTATCATATAATATAATTAATAATTTATTTTATTAAATTAAACTTGCTAATGTTTTTTTATGTCTTTTGATTAACATTCTACAAAGTTGTTTATCATTGTTAGGTTTATATCTTGGTTCGCCACCTAGGTTGCTATGGTTATATTCTTTTAACCAATTACCATGGTTACTATATAAACCATACAGGAAATTGTCGCAGAACCAATTGTGAATCTGTGGTGGGAAAACCCAACCAAAATGTTGATAATGTTTTTTATGAATCAAGAACTGTGTAGGGATGACAACATTGTTGGAGAATCCAGCAGAGTAACCAATGTTATTATTTTGATTTAATAACTTGATAAATTTACCAAGCCATTCTTTTCTAGAATCATACTTAATATCATCGCCCCCGATTTGTATATATTCAATACCATTGTCAATTGCTTTACCAGTTAACTCAGACCATATCTTACAAGGATTACCTTTACAATCATCAAACGGAAACCATTTCAATTTAATATCATCATATTTATCTGGTAAGCTAATATTTGAATATAATGTATCATCTGTGTCATATCCCACATATACTTCAATATCAAAATCATTTGTTAGAGTTTTAATAGATGGTAACATAATTGAATATAAATACGATTCTTCTAACTTGCTCCAACACCTATTTTTACTTGTAGTTGGAACACAAAAAGCAACTCTTGTTTTATTGTGTGTCATTAAAAATTTATCTTGTGATTTAGTTTTAAAATATTCTGATATTGATTTCTTATTATTATAATTTGTTACATTTCTTTCACATTCAGGATACATTACACTGAGATGTCTTAGGATTTCACTTACTTCTTTCCATGATTGATAATGGACTGTTTTACCATTTGGAACATTATAAATATCACCTTCACGCTGGTAATCATCAAAAAAATAATTTGGATTATGTTTTGGAGTTTTCTTGATTTTTAAAGTTCCATCTGGTTGTTTATCGCACTCAGGGATAAATTCAACATAATCACAATCAAAACCAGCTATGTGTATATCTTCAAATAGTTCTAATGCTAACATAACAGAAGATGAACCACTACACCAGTTTCTGGTATATTTGAAAATACTTCTTGGATCAATTAATATATCTTCAATAAATACAATTTTATCTTTTGGTAAATCGTTCGGCTCCGCCTGAGAAATTGATTTACTTAATAAATACATTTTACATGTTTCTTTTTTTACAAATTCAATGACTTCTGGATTTTGACACACAACTCTGTCAACGTTAACATAATAGTCAGGATACTTATTGATTTTGTCCCAGTAGCGAAATGCTAAACAACAGCCAATCCATTCGCAATCAATTTTATCAAAATCAAAATCTTTGAGTGATCGTCCATTTCCCAAAACAATACCTTTCTTCATTTATACAATAAACATAGATTATTTTTAATAATAAAACGAATAGAATATTATTTATACAATAATATAGAATATAGAACATATAGAATATTATAAGAATGTGTCAATGAAATACACAAAGAAAAGTGTAAAGGGTGGGGGGTTAAAATTCTCTAAAGGTTTATTTTTGTCGTGTGTAAATCATTTACACACTTTATTGACATATTTTGTGTCACTCATATTCTATACTAATGGATAATTAATAACACATATCCCATCTGTTTATTAATCTACCACTCGCATCTCTCGCTTTATAGCCTGACTGCTGTGGTTTCAGTTTATTCATCAACTCTTGCTTTTGTTTTTCTTGTTCTTGAACTTTCTTTTTTTCTGCTTTGCGTTGTTTACGTAATGTTTCATATTTTACTATCGCATCATATTGGGCTTCTTCTAAATCTTTCCTTGTTATAGAATTAGAAACCTTTTGACTAACTTGTTGTGGTTCTGGTTCTGGTTCTTCTACTTCTTTCTTTAGTTTCTGAACCTTCTTTACTTTCTGTTGTTTTAATAATTCTTTTTCTTGATTATCTAATTCTTTCATTTTCTTGCGTTCTTCTGCTTTTGCTTTACGAGCTATCATTGCTTTTTCACGTGCTAATGCTAACTTTGCTTTATGTTCTTCTGACATAGGTTTGCGTTTCTTCTTTTCTTTTACCTTTGGTTCACTTACCTTTGGTTCAATACCTTGTTCCATTAATTCTTCTTTTACTTCATCGGGCATCACTGCTAAATTTGGTAAATCAAATATATCTTCTTTTACTGGTTTCGGTTTCTCTACGACTTCAAGATTTTTCAATCCATTTATTTTCTGTTCTTCTTCATATGATTCAAAATCATCAACATCAAAATCAACACTTTCACTAATCTCAATTGGTTCTTCTTCTTCTGATTCCATTGAATAATTAAACTGCACTCTTGGGGGGATTTTATTTGACATTTTATAATAAATCATAGATATTTTTTCTATAAATTATTAAAAAATAATTAAAAATTATTAAAAAATTAAAACAAATAATAAAACATTAATCTAATTTAGATTACATCAACTCTTTTGGTTTCTTTCTAAAATATAAAACGACAATACTTTGACCTGTTAAAATCTTAGCATATTGTTCGTTGCTATAACAAAATGAAATATTGAAATCTGTTACATTAATTTCCTGTGGATTATCTAGATCAATGAATACCATTTCGTTTGGAGAATAATATAAACGTCCCGTTGATTGTGTTGAATCAAACCTAGGTAAATGAGCGACTATTTGCGACTTGTTACCAGTTAAAGCATTTACAACTCTTTGATTGAAATTATCAAGTCTCACAAACATAGCCTGTGATGATACAAGTGAAGGAGCGAAGTTTGAATGAAATTGTGTCGGGTTTGTGTCATCTGGTGTATCAACTACAGCACCATTGAATCCAAGACTTTGTCTGGCGTTAGATGCGAAAGATGGTTTATAAATTTCACTTTGTTCTAAGATAAGAACATTATTGAGACCTGAAATTCTACCAGAACCATTTACAGCAGATGTCTGTTGATATAAAGCACCTGTATTGTTTACATCAAGAATTGCTCTACTTTCAACATTTCTACAGTATCTGGTAGCAGTTCCAAGAATACTAAGAGTTTCCCACCAACCAGATCTATTTTTCTTTTTCACGTCATATTCTTCAATGGGTGGTGTTAACATATCTACTAATTGTAGAGTGCATGCTTTACTTGTTCCATCGCTTCCCACTTCTAAAACAGGGTGTAAGCACCAACAAGCTTGATGAATTGGTTGAAACTGTTGCTTTTTATTTCCAGCAGTTGCTGATCCTGTGTATTCTGTTACTGTCTTCCACCCCTTAATAGTAAAGTCATATAATTCAACTTTTAATGTTTCTGCAATTGCTGTATATCTTACCTGGGTTAAATTAACACCATCCATATCATATCTTCCACCACCAGTGAAATCAGTTGAAGCATTGTTCCAATATTCAATCTCGTGTCGCCTAGTCACACCATTAGTATTGTCCCAAGAAGTTTGAAAACATACTAACTCACCGAATTGATTTCTACCAACACCAAAATCCATGTAAGCTGAATCACCTAAATCCATATCAGCATCATAAGCACTGTTGTAGTAACTTGGTTCATAAAATCCAGCATTATTTGAATTTATAAAATATCTAGATAAACCAACTACAAATGAAACACCAGAAGCATTTGCGTTGGCGTTAGTTCCTGAGATATTAACAGTCACCGAACCATTATTAAGTGATAAAGGATTTTGTGGAAATATAGCTGATGCGGGTTCAGTTTTATCTAATGAAGCATTACGTTTAAAAACCTTTGTTCCAGATGTGTAAGTCCACTGACCGCTCCCGTTTCTGTTTCCATCACCGTCAAAATCACTATAGTGGTCTTCGGCAAGTGTTAAACTTGCTGATACGTTTGAAGCCGTTACGTGCTGATCGCAAGTAATTTTAAAACCTAAGAAATCTAATCCTGACGCATTCCTTAATGGTTCGACCGTTGTTTTATCTTGGAGATTTGGATGGTAAATTGAATCACTCATTCTTGCTCCGACACGGTTACCATAATCATTGAGTGAAAATTCTTTAACAGATGTTCCAATTTCTTCTTTTTTAAGAATCATAACTCGTAATGGGTGATAAGGTGTGTCACTCATTTGTGGTGCAGTTCCATCAAGTTTTAACTTTTTACCAAAGTATTGATAGAAAACATTATTCTGTCTTGATACAACAATTCGTCCATCAACATTTACTTTAACAGATTGAACTGCTACCTGTGCGTTAGCAGGTATTTTATAAGTTGATGTTAACTGATTGCGAAACGCCCATGGTTCATAAATTGAACTTGCTTGTCTATCAGCAGTTCCGTCGGCTATTTGATTAGAGCATATAACTAACGACATTTTATAATTATTGTTATATTTTATTTATTGATAAAAATAAATTAAAATAAATAATAGTATAAATGTATAACTCAAAGGTTAAACGTGATACAAAAACAAAGAAGATCAATGTGAAGCCATTGAATTCTAAGACACCATCTTATAAACAAGGATTACAGTTTGATATCCAAAAACAATTAAAACCAGATAAAATTAATCCTAAGAAAATATTTGAGAAATCCAAGTAATTTAAAATGTTGGTAATTTTAAACTTTTGATAATCTGTAAGTGGATGACACACATTATAAATAAACTATGACGTAACAAAGACTATAATAATAATCATTATTATTGATGTGTCATCCACACCCACATTTGAAAAGTATTTAAAGAATAAACTATTATCTATACTATAAGTATAATGACAAGAGTTCCAAAATCACTAAATCATTCAAATGTTACTGATAATGAAATCAAGAACTTTTACTCTCTCAAACCAGTTGATACTGATGACGAAGATTATAAGTTTGATAAACAATTCAACATAATTCTGAAAGAATACCTTGCTACCCAAGAATTCTCAAGTGATAACTCTAAACGTAGCTTCAAGAAACGCCTGAAGAAAATGGTTCTTGAAGGTGGTGATGAAAAGTCTAAGGTTTATGAGTCCTTTATTAGCTGGAGAGCATCCAGAATTCAATTTTATAAATGTAATGTTAGAGACCGTAAAATGAATGACAATAAGACTGACACAGAAAAAGAAAAGGATGCTCTTATCCGTAAGTTAAAAGTAGAGTTACAACAAATGAAAAAACAATGTGAAATCTATAAAAAAGAAAACATTGAAATGAGAGAACAATTAAATCAATATCAAAATAGTGTGTCAATCAAAGATACTGAAGATTACAAGGTTGAAGAAGTGGAAAAAACTGAAAAAACTGTAGTAAAAGTTGTGTCGCCTGTCTCCACAGTGAGACCAAAGACTAAGAAACCAAAGGCTAAGAAACCAAAACCATCTAAGCTTGAAATGAAAACCGAAGACGAAGTCATTAAATTTTATTCTAAACTCAACAATGACGATCATAGACTAAAAGTTTATCAGAATGAAGTAGAACACAAGAAATCACAACTGATTTCTAAGTTTAAAGTTAAATACGGTTGCGACCCTGAAGAGATTGAAAACATAGTTGGAAATGAATTTCAAACATTCCTTGATTTAGAAGGTGCGGTAGTAGAAGCACTTGAAGAATGGAAAGATGAAGTGGATGAATACCAACTATTTGACGCTCATAGTGAAGATTTAAGAAAGCGTCTTGAAGAATTAGCAACAGACGAGTAACTCATTATATGCATTATTAATTTTAATAAATTCATCATTAGAACCACCTTTATCTGGATGATGAACCAGACATAATCTTCTGTAAGCCTTTTTAATATCATCTTCAGTCACAGGTGGCTCAATTTGTAAAATTTCATGTGACCTTGATTTCTTCATTGTGTTAACTGGTGGCTCAACCCTGTCAAACCTTTGTCTATGAATTCTATGAATGTAACAGTCGCAACAACCCATAAAAATCGGTAATCCTGTGTAGCTACATTTTTCACCACCATAAATATCATCGTCCAACATATTTAATAACTTAGATATTTATTTGATTGAAAAAACGAAATTGAACTAAAAATATATGTGATATATAAATGGTTAAAATGATTATTGAGAAGGGTACTGCTAAGAATAAAAAGTGGAAAGCGATTTTCTATGACGACACAGGTAAGAAGATACGCACATCACAATTCGGCGATAACCGTTATCAAGACTATACGCAACATAAAGACAAAGAACGACGCAATAAATACAGAGAGCGTCATAAGAAAGATCTGGTTTCGGGGGATTACATGAAACCTGGTTACTTGAGTTTCTACATTCTATGGGGAGAATCAACATCTTTACAATCTAATATAAAATCATATAAGAAAAAATTTAAGTTAAAATAAACGAAATAAAATATATATTATATATATAATATGAATGAATATACTGATATCAAGGTTATTGAATGTAACCGTTTACACAGTGAAGAAGCAAAATCAAAGAACAATGAGAACTTTGCTTTATGGACTAATAATCTCCAAGACATCATCCATTTAGAACCTGGTGATAAAGTTTCGGTTCAAGGTGCTATGATTTCTGAACGTGGTGCGGGTCAGGCTGGTATTGAAATCAAAGGCGAAAGTCTTGGAATTAAAAAAACTTTTGGAACTATTGAACTGACAAATCACACCACCAGTGATGCTGTAGCTGAAGAAAGGATAGACAATTCAGATGAACTAAGAGCCACCTATAAAGCAATAACAAAAGAAATATTTGACAATAAAGGATATTTTGTAATGAATTATTTTATTCCTGCTAACGGTCATAATTATATAGATTTACCTAGACGTTGGTGGTATGGTGAGATAAGTGGTGACACAGGAATTTATAGAGTGAATTATGTAAGCGGAGACGACCAATCAAAGGGAATGTCATTATCTGATCCATTTGGAATGTTAGACACAGGTTTACCTGCTGGATTGACAGAACCCGATAGATGGGATTTATATGATGATTATTACCAAATTAGTAATTATGCGACAAATGCGAATGCTTCATTAAGTAAATTAAAAAAGGATAATGCTAGATATACAGTGATGATTAGAGAATATACTTATAACTCACATCAAGCGATGGCTTCTAATGTTTCAGATGAATATAAAGTTCCACCAAGATATTTGAGAACTCCCGAACATCACACATATAGAATATTAAGAGAATTACAAGAAATAGAAGCACCGTTAGGTTTTAATTCACCAGATTTTTTAGCAACTGAAATCACAAGACAACTCCAAAAAGTAGAAAATAGCAACGTTTTTAATTATAGAGCGGGTGAAGACATACTTTCTGATAATACATATACGCCTGGATTCCCAATAAGTATCACAAAATCAATCTCAACTAAAACTTATAAACCATTTAATGTTGCGGGATATATTGGTGAATCAGATGTAACTGATAATGTGCCTAAACTATTGATGGAAAGTTTTATCAATGCTTCATCCAATCTTGCTGATGGTTGGGATTATCTATCACAGTTTAGTGTCATAGGTTGTAAAAGACCAGAACTATATGAGTATGGACGATTAATCAATAGAAAAGGAGCAAATTTAGGTTTAGCTTTAACAACTGGATCACATATAACAACGGCAACTTATGGTGACGTATATAAAACCAATATTCCTTATAATAATGTCAATATATTAAATGATTTTAAAAATTTTATTCAAGCTCAAGAAAAATACCCGGAAGTTTTTAACATTTTCTCAGATACAAGAACTCTTTATGATGACCGTGATAATATCAACAATTGTCGCTGGGTTCATATTAATAGATATAAAAATGCTTCTATGACGTTTAATACAACTGGTTCAGATGCTGAAAAGTTTAACACTGCAACTCTAGGTCATGGTGGATATTCATTCCCACCATGGAATGCGTCAAAACATCCAATGAAATCTATGCTTTTACCTATAGAATATGACCCAGCACAAAGAGATATCTATTACGAACATCCAAATGAAAGTGAAGGTCAGAGAACCTATGGCTGTTTTGGTCGTGACGGTAATAATTTAGTTATTTATGGAACAAAATTTAATGGTTCGGGTTCTACTTTATTAAATACTATATATGATGATGGTGTTATAGAATCAGAAAGAAAAATCGGGTTCGACCAACATTTCACCGCACCTGGAATGGCTTATATTTTACCATGTGATATGCGACCAGATGTAAGCCAAATATTAGACATAGACAACCACACAGACAACACAGCAAGCAATGGTGCTGATAGATTCGGTGTAAATTATCAAACAGAATACAGCGTTAACGAACCATATTTACCAGCTCAACTTTACTTTGGGGCGAATGCTCCACGGCTCAACTGGAACGGAGCAAATTTCACAATTTCTGATTTACACACACCGATGAATAAGGGTAATAATATACTAACAAAAGATCCCACAGCCGAAGGATTATATTTATACACCAGAAACGAAGACGAGTCGGATGTAGTTTATAAGATAAATCCAACAGAAGACTATTGTGATTTTTCACCAGCAAGAAAACCTTATATCAGTAATTATACTTTAACTGGTTACTCAGCACCAGTAAAAACAATATCTGGCGGAACGTTAAATCCAAATCTTGAACCATGGAGAGTTTATGATTGTTTAACTGGTATCATGATAGAAGATTTTGGTTTAACAAATAATGAGTGGACTAATTCTTTGTGGGGATTACTTGGTTTTTCATACAAGCAATTTCACTCAGCAAGTAACACACGTTTATCAGTTGTTGATTTTAATAACGCAAATAATTTATCTATCATAACAACTAACTCTGAAATTAATGAAGGAGACACAAAAATATATACTCAAAATATGTTTAATATTCCACTATTTTATAATAGATTGCCTTATGGTGGCGGTATCTACGATAAAGATGGTAACCTTACTTATAGATATTTGCCTGAAATAATCCAGAAAACTCAAAGTATAGAAATTATTGCAGATAATTTACCAACTAGAATGATACGTGGTTATTATACAATACGTTCTAACATTTTACAATCAGCTCCTTTCATAGGTGGAAAGGTAAATAATACAAATATGCCGATTTGCGGGGTGGTTAATAAAATCAATAATTATGGGGACTTCGTGTTTGGTGAAGAGAGTTCATTAGTTTTCACAGTTACTAAACCATTAAAACTTGCGTCATTAACATGTTCTATTCATGACCCAGATGGATCATATGCAAGATGTAGCGAACAATCAACAGTATTATTTAAAATTCAAAAAGACATGCGTGTGTCATTCAATGTCATACAGGATATTTTACAACAACAAGAACAACAACAAAAAAAATAAATTTATTTTTATAATAAATTAAAATATAATGTTAATTATAAAATGATTAGACAAA
>Ga0070748_1000922_pt1 | contig 13886 bp, 10 predicted proteins | sample VirMetDEL_Nov_12_FD_77015 | JGI IMG/M metagenome (GOLD analysis project Ga0070748, IMG submission 77015) | Aqueous microbial communities from the Delaware River and Bay under freshwater to marine salinity gradient to study organic matter... | ecosystem: Environmental > Aquatic > Marine > Coastal...
TCTTAGATTCGGAAATGCTTAATCAAATTGACGGTGAAGAGCAAGGTAAATTTTTCAGATTTGCTATTGAACTTGCAAAAATTGATAAACATCTTAATGGTGACTATTCAGCTAAAGCTTTAGAAACTCTTAGACAATACAAGATATCTTTAGCTCTTGAACAGGATGCATCATCTTCAGGTGCTCAGATTATTGCTCTAACTACCAGAAACAAACAATTAGCTGAACTGAGTAATGTTGTACCGACTAATCAAAAGAGACGTTTATACGATGAGATTGCTGCTGCTACTTATAATGACCCTAAATTTAGAGAGCTTAATCAAAAGTTAGGTTTATCTGAAAAGGATTTAAGGAAAGCATCTAAAGCTCAAAACATGGTTACATTCTATGGAGCTGGTGATCGTACAGGTATTTTAAATGTCGAAGGTAAATTAGCTAAAATTTTAAATAAAGATACAAACACTCTTGTTGTGAAAGCAGCGGATAGAGATACTGTACTTAATGAAATTTCAGCTAGAATGGCACGTTATAAAGACTTTGATCCAGAGACTTATGAAGAACTCTCAACATTAAGACAGAATGTTAGAGATATATTTAATAAGGGTATGAATCCTGGTGATGAGATTATGGAACAATTGTATTTCTTAGACCCTAAGACTAAAGACTTAGTTGATAAGATGTCTCTAGCGTATGAACGTATTGTAACACCTGATGACTTTAAAGTTATTGCAGGTATTATGAGTGAACAGCTTAGAGAACAAGTTCCCATTCTAAAGGACTTTACTAAATTCTTTGGTAGACTTGCTGAAGATTTTATGACAACGGCTAAACCTTCTAGTAGTGCTTTTGATTGGAAAACAATTGCTAAGATTACTTTACTAGGCTCAAAGAAGAAAGGTTTTAGATTACCAGATTATATTAGTACTTTATTAGGCTTTAAAGCCAATGAACCACTAAGTGAGAAGGTATTAAAACGTTTTAGTTTCTTTAATCCTAAAAGTTCTTTATATGATATTATGTATGGAGTTCCTGATTCAAAAAATAGAAGAACTGGTGCTAAATACTTTAAAGTTGAAATAGCACAAGTAAAGAAGTTATTTGAATTAGAAATCTTTAATGCTAATAAATTACCAAAGAGCTGGACTAATGTACCATGGGTTAATTTTGATGGTAAAGTTATTGAACAAAATTTTACACAAAGTTTTGAAGAGAGACTTAACTATAAAGATAAAGATGGTAATTGGGTAAAGAATATTTTACAAGTACCGCAAAAGACTGAAGCTACTTGGTGGGAACAAGTCATTAATAAAGATGGTAAGATTAATGATATTGCCGACTCAACAAGAGCTAGAACAGCTTTTGCAGTTAATGGTAACCATTCTAATGATGCTGTTATTGTGAAACGATTCCATTTATGGGGTTTAAAGAATGGTGTAGCTACATCCACTATTCACGATGCATTCTTTACTAATATTGCAGACATGTTGAGAGCTAGACAAGCACTTAGACAAATTTATGCTAATGCTTTAGATAAGAATGTTATTAAAATGACATTAGACGAAATGAGAGCTAGAGGTTTATCTACAGAACTTTATAATAAATATTTAAATGAAGCAATAGATACTGGTTTAATTCCTATTGTTGGAAGATCTAGAGTTGGCGGTAAATTATTACAAGATACTGATATACTAACAACAAAAGATATTCTAAAAGACATACCAGCTGGTTTTAAAGATGATTATGGTTGGTATGGAGTAGGTTAACTTAAACCCGTTAAATTAACCCAGGTGTGAAATTTTTCATACATGTATTTCATTAAGTAAAGATTGTATCTTTATAACCGAGTCGTACTCAAAGGACAAATTAAAATGCCTAGTAATAATAGTAATACCGATAACCAGAATAACGATCAAAATTCTAATAATGATCCAGATAATGGTACAAACCAAGATAATGTAAACGATCTGAATACTAATAAAGATGATTCAGATTTAGTTCAAAAGCTAGTTCAAGAAAAACTTGATAGTGCTTTAAAAGATATCAAAGAGAAGTTAGATAAATCTTACAATGCTCGTGATAATGCTTTAAAGAAAATTCAAGAATTTGAACAGAAAGAGCGTGAAGCTGAACTAAAACGTTTACAGGACGAAGGTAAACACAAAGAAGCTTATGAGTTACAGTTAGCTGAAGAGAAAGCCAAAAGAGAAACATTAGAGAAACGCAATATTGAATTAACAAGAGATATTGAAGTTCGTAATGTTCTAGGTTCACAACCATTCAGAAATGATAATGCACTTGAGATGGCATATCGTGAAATTGTTGGACAACTTGTTCAAAATGAGCAAGGTGTTTGGGTACATCGTTCAGGTGTGTCTGTTAGAGATTTTGTAAAGAATTTCGCAGGCTCTGATGAAAACTCATTCCTTTTTAAACCTAAAGTCTCTAATGGTGGCGGTAGTTCTAATAATACTAACTCATCAAATGGTAGTGACACAAAGAAATCACTTTTCGATATGTCACAAGAAGAAGTTTTAAAAATGGCTACTGAAGGTAAACTAAGAAAATCTTAGTAGCAAACTAAAGGAATTTAAATGACTGCACGTACTAACGTAGCTGGTGCTACAAATTTTGTTCTACAAGAAGCTATCAGTGCTTACTCAGACGAAGCTTACACAAACGCTAAGAAACTTTCAGGTTCAGGTATTGTTGGTTCAAACCCAAATATCGATACTAACACTGAGACTTTCGTTGGTCAAGTTCGTTGGTTTAAACCATTGAATCCTACTGTTAACGTTGCTTCACTAACTGATTCAACTAATGGTACTAAAACTAACTTTGCATCAGACTTTGTTAACTATGTAAAGACTGTTCGTACACATGGTGCTGAAAAAGTTAATATGCAACAAGTTGTGACTCAGCAAGATGGTCTAGCTAAAGTTGGTCGTGATTTCGCTGAAACACGCGCTCAAGACGAACATAATGCTATTCTATCTATCCTTAAAGGTGTTTCAATTTCTGAAGCCCTTAATGGTGCAGCTGCTGGTTCAGGTGCAACTGGTCTTGGTGGTCAAACTTTTGAGAATGATCCTACTGACAAGCGTTATGGCTTCTATGTTGATCTAGGTGCTTCTAAAGCTGTTGTAGCTCCAAGTACTACTGTACAAGGTGCTGCTCGTGCTGAAGGTTTCCTAAATGCTTTCGGTATGGCTTACAAAGACTATGAGCCAGAGTATGCGTATCTTGTGACTTCACCAGAAGTTATGGCATCATTACGTTCAGCTAATCTAGTTGATCAAGATCGTGTTGTTGATGGTAACATCTCTTTCCAAACTATTTTCAATGGTAAATTCCGTCTGATTCAGACTCGTGCTGCTCAAAGTCTATCTGCAGCTGAAATTACTAAACTAAATACTGGTCCAGGTGTTGATATTGTTGGTGCTAAAACCTCCTTTATCGTACTCCCAGGTGCTCTAGCTATGGCTAGCCTGATGGTTCCTGATTCAGTTGAAATTATGCGTGATGGTAACTCTTATAAGGGTGGTGGTTCTACTTCTATCTGGTATCGTTGGGGTTATGTAATGCATCCAGCTGGTTACAATTGGGCTGGTTCTGCTGATGCATTCCCAAGTGATGCCGATTATATGAAAGTTGTTGAAGATGGTACTGCCAAAGCTCTAACTTCTGTCGGCGATGCTGCTCTAGCTGATACAGTTGGTTCATGGGGTCGTAAGTCTTCATCTGCACTAAGCCTAGGTATTCTTCCTGTTTTCCATTCTTAATTAACGAAAGGAACACTTATGGCACTCGTTAAAGGTGTAAACTCTTATGCCACAGTTGCCGAAGCTGATTCATACTTTGCAGATCGTCTTGATGTAGCAGCTTGGTCTGAAGCTTCTGAACTACAAAAAGGTCAGTCTTTAGTCACAGCTACTTCAATTCTAGATGGTCTGAATTGGATAGGGTTTGCCGTAAGTGATTCTCAAGCTCTAGCATTTCCTAGAGTTGGTTCATATTTTGATCCACGTTTAGGTATGGATGTTGCTATGACTTCATCTGTACCTACACGAGTAATTACGGCAACATATGAACTAGCTTATCATTTATTAAATAATGATGGTATTTTAGATGATTCAGGTAGTGTAGTTGATCTTCAAGTAGGAGCTATTAGTTTAAAGACTATTAGTAGCCCAAATAAAGTTCCACAGAATGTTAATAGATTTATTAAACCACTTTTGGTTAATAATGGTACTAATGTTTGGTGGAGAGCTAACTAATGTCATATACAGCTCTTATTGATTCTAACTTAACTAAAGCTTTTAATCTTGTAAAAGACTTAGCTGTATTGGGAACCTTCAATAAGAAGTCTGGCGTATCGTTTGATTTCACTACTGGTGAAACAACTACCGCGTCAACCACCACAATTACTACTAAAGTCGTAATAATTGATTTAAAGAAGACATCAGATAAAAGTAATACAGTTCGTAAACAAATCTTATTTAAATCTAGAAATTTAGAAGATTTGACTTTTTATGATACTATTACAATTAATGGTGTTATTTGGAAGTTAGGTGAAATTATTCATAGCAATAACTTCACAACACTACTTAACATTTTTAAAGAGGAATGATATGGGTAAATACTCTAATATTGACACAGATGTATTTTCCATATTTGCCACTAATGCTTGGAAAGCTGAAAATATAAAAACATTTCCTTCAAACTTCATTGCGATGAATGCTGGAAATGAATTTATAAGAGTTTCGATAATTCCTAATGGTAATGGAATAAATATAAAATCAGTATCAGGTATACTAATTATAGATATATTTACTCCTGCAGGAAATGGTCCTAAGAGATCATCTCTTATTGCAGACAAACTAGATCAGTACTTAGTAGGAAAATCTATTACTACACAAAATCAATGCATTACACAATTTAAAGCTAGTTCATTCGGTTTTGGTAGTGTTGATAAAGATAATCCTAGCTTATTTAGATCTAGTTTAACAATCCCCTTTAATTACTTTGGAGTTTTCTAATTATGGCACACATTTCATCAATCGGCGCAGGTATGTATTCAGACCTAGCTGTAGCTACTCCTAGCGCAGCGCCTAACTTTAGTTCACTTGATACTGCTTCTGAATTTCAAGCACTATTCGCTACTGAAATCGAATCAGTTGGCGGTACTAAGGGTACTAACACTTTCGTACGTCTAAAGAACGTTCGTGAGTTTCCAGCAATGGGTACTCCTCCTAACGTTGTTAACGTTCCAGTTTATGGTTCAGCAACTTCACAGCAGATTCAAGGTCAAGCTGATGCTCCTTCAATGGAAATCACACTCAACCTAGTTGCTGCTGATTGGGCAAAAGAAGTTACTAATATTCTAGGTAATATGGTTGGCGATGGTAATCAATACGTCTTCCGTTTTGCTCTAATGAATAGCGAGCCTACTGGTTCAGGTGCTACTAAGTACGCTTCTACAACCGCTGGTGTTGGTACTGTTCAAAACAGCCAATACTACTGGATTGGTAAGCTTGAAGCTCTTCAAGTTACACCACAACTTACAGATGCAAATACTGCAACCGTCACTCTGACTATTCAGTCTGACTTCTATGGTGCTTACACCATTTAATTAGTATTTTAGGGAACAATCCTTAATGAAGATTGTTTAAATGAAATATCATTTCATATTCGTCCCTACTTTACATATCTAGAGAAATCATGGAAATCGATAATTCACAAAAACCTTTTAGTATGGGTTATGTCTTGCGAACCACGGCAAAACACATGCGTAAAAGCATTGATATTAGTATTCGTAAAACTTTTGAACGAGTCCCTGAGTTTGCAAACGAACAGGAAAAATCTCAAGAAGTTTTTAAAACATTAGCTTTTCTGCATACTATGCGGAAACAATTAGATGACTTTCAAGCACAGCATAGTGTAAACTTTAAAGGTGAATAACCTTTTGTTGTATTGAAACAATTACAATATTACAATTAGAAATAATTGAATACTTAAATAAACTAGGAATTATATGAAGATTCCGACAATCTCAAAGGTAAATAACATGGCAACATCAATGGATGGTATCAAAGGTCTAATCGGTCGTAAGATGACTAAAACAGTTAAGTTTATGGCAGAAGATATTAAAATCTCTAAACTTAGTGTTTCTGAAGTTATTGAAATTCAAGAGCGTGCTAAAGCTATTGAAAAAGATGAAGCGGAAGGTTTTAATGTTCTTAAAACAGTTATTCGTGCATCAGTTGAAGGTGCTAAAGATTTGTCTGACGAAGACTTCAGTAATTTCCCACTCGATGAGCTATCAAAGCTTTCTAATGAAATTATGAAGTTTTCAGGTATTGGTCAAGATTCGGGAAAGTAACACTTTCAGATGAAGAGGTACTTATTTATGAAGTAGCTTTTCATTTGAAAATGCCTGTTTATAAACTTGTAGATGAAATGCCATATGAAGAACTTTTAGGCTGGATGGCATACTTTGAGAAGCGTCCTGTAGATTGGCGTGATGATGATAGAACATATAAACTTTTACAAGTTCAAGGTGTCAAAGAAAAACCTTGGAAATTGTTCTCTACTCTAAACCCTATTTATAACGCAACTAATAAGAATACAGATGGTACTTTAGATCCAAATAATCTAAAACAATCAGCTATGTTTACTAAGATGCTATTAGCTAGAAATGGAGATAAATTAGATTTATGATAAAAGTTCTTAATATAAACCAAACATTACAAGATTTAAAAATAAAACTTAGTACTGAGATTGATAAACAAAAAAGTAGTAAAACTAACAAACTATTGAAAGATTTGAAAGCTAATACGCCTGTCGATACTGGTACTGCTAGAGATTCCTGGGTTATTGAAAATGGTAATATAGTTAATACAACTGATTATATCGATGATCTCAACAGAGGTACATCAGTTCAAGCACCTGAGTATTTTATAGAAAAGACCTTATTAGCAAATGAAGGTGTAAGTCCAAATGGGACAATAGTAACAGTTAGATAACCATGCCCCGTTAAAGTAGATCATCTACTCTATCGGGGCTTTATTTTAGGGGCTTTTATGTCAGGTATTATAATTGACGTAGCAGCAAGAACTTCGAAAGCTGAACAAGATCTTGCTCAAATTAACAAGTCTATCAAAGGTATTGAAACAGTCTCTAAAAGTACTGCAGAATCTTTAGGTAATTTAGCTAAAGGTTTTTCAGCTATTTTAGCTGGTGGTGGTGCTTTATATGCTTTGAAAAATATATCTTCAGAATTTACTAATTTAAGCAATAAATTAAAATTAGTTATTGACAATACTGAAAAATTAAATAAAGTTCAAAGCCAACTATACGATCTATCAGAACAAACTCGTGGATCAATTAAAGGCACAGTTGCTGTATTTTCAACTTTTGGTAAGAGTATACAAAGTAATACACTTTCTTATAATCATTTATTAAAGGCCACAAAAGCGGTCCAACAGGCTGTCGCGCTCTCAGGGGCTAACGCTCAAGCAGCCGATGCCGCAATTTATCAACTAGGGCAGGCTCTGTCCTCTGGTGTGCTACGCGGGGAGGAGTTGAACTCCGTCATGGAGCAAACGCCAAGAATTGCAAAAGCAATTGCTGATGGATTAGGATTAACATTAGGTCAATTAAGACTAATGGCAGCTGAAGGTAAAATTACTTCTGATGTTGTATTTAAATCTTTACTCTCGCAATCAAAGCAACTTAATACAGAGTTTAGTAAGTTAACGCCTACACTTGATCAAGGTTTTTCATTACTTGCCGATTCAGCTAAGATTTTCTTTAATGAATTTGATAAAGGTCTTGGTTTATCTACTGGCCTAGGTAGTTTAGTTTTTGATGTTGCTAAGAGTATCAAAGCTGCTAGTGTTAATGCAGAAGCCTTAGGTGCAAATCTAGGTAATAGTCTAAGAACATTTGTAAACAATACTAAGACAATTGTAGTACCACTTATAGATATTTTCAAAACAGTTGGATTGCAATTAATTAAACTAGTTCCAAAAGGTGTGTTTACTAAAACACTTGGTGGTGATATTAGAGAATTAATGCGAATGACCGATGATTTAGCTGGTGGATTTTTCACAAATGCTACTCGTTTATTCCAATTTGCTTTTGTAGATATTATACAGTATGATAGTGAAGTAGAAAAAGCAATTAAACGTATTAGACGTTTATTACCCACAGTATGGGTTACAGGTGGTTTTGATATTCAAACTATCCAAAGATTTTTTAGCACTAAAACTTTAAACGAATTCGGTGTTGCACTAGTAGATCTCTCAAATGCTTTAAAAGCAAACTTTACTAGTATTTTTACAGTATTCGATAATGTAACCAGACGTTTAGGTTATTTTGGACAAGAGATTGCTAAGTATATTGGCTTGATTCCAGATACTGTAATTGCGTTTAGAATAGATGATATTGGTGCTGCTATCTATTCTATTAGTGAGCTTTTAAGAGGTGTTTTAAATATTAAATTAACCTTCCTAGACTTAGGCAAGTTAATGCGTGAAGTCTTTAGTGATGCTTATGTGAGATTTGTTATTGCGATGGAAGATATTGCAGTTCAATTACCACTGAAGATTTTAGATATGTTATTTTCAGGTATAGCCAAAATCCCTGATGCCTTAGCTGTTGTAAGACAGATTATTGTAGACTTCTTTAAATTGAATGCAATTGAAGCTTTATTAAATCCTATTAAACTTTTAGGAAAAGCATATTCTTCAATTGTTAAACCAATGAAAGAAGTTTCAGGCTTAATAACATCTTTTGCTAAAGTTGTTTCTGAGTCTTCTTTAAAACTACTAGCGTCAATTGGTGGAAGTAGCATAACACAAAAATTAAATAAAACTATTCAAAGTTTTAGAGCCTTTTCAAAAGCTATTATAGATTTCTTTAAAGATATTTATATTGAAGTTATTGGGAATTCCTGGTGGACAGATACTATTGCTGGTGTCGTTGATAGTTCTAAATCATTACTTAAGAATACAAAATCAGGTTTACAAGCATTTGGTAATTATGTATTAAGCTTATTTGAAAGTATTAATAAAAATGCTGTAATTAATTCTTTTACAAATATTTTTGATAACTTAGATTTTAATGCTAAACCTGTAACCTTCGATATTAACAAATTACTTGACACTAGAAGCTTTGAAAGCAGTTTAGCTGTTATTTCTAATTTCTTTAATAGTATTGTAAAACAATCATCAAGTAGTTTAGCAATAGCTTTAAATAGTATTTCGATATTTGGAAATAAAGTTATTTCAGTCTTTGAAAATATCTACGATAAGGTTATCGGTAACTCATGGTGGACAGATACTATTGACACAATTGTTTTTACTTCTAACACATTATGGTCTAAAGTTTCTGGTGGATTTGATAAATTCCAAAAAGGCTTTACTAAAATATTTACTGGTGATTTTAAACTAGAAACTTTCTTTGAAGATAAATCTGTTGTAGATAGTGCTCAATCACTTTTCTTAAACGTTGTAGAAAAAGCTAAAGAAGTGTTTTCTAAAGTTCCAACTCTATTGAAAACATATTTTATTGGTGCTCTAGGCGGTGTATTATTTGGATTGTTCACTGGCGCTTCTTTAGCTGGTGCAATTACACATATATTAGTTTCAACACTAGCTATTATAGCGTCTAATCTATTTACACCAATAAATAACATTTTTAGTGACAAAGGTCTAGCTACTAATTTAGGATTGTCACTAGGTAAATTCATAGGTACGTATTTAAGTAACGTTATTAAAGAAATCCCATTTATTCTTAGAACCGCACTAGGATTTGTAAGTGGTTTCGTTCGTGGTTTATTATCAGAAATTACATTGATTGGTCCAGCATTTAAATCAGTCTTTGCTATTGGCGATGCTATTGGCATTAGTGGTCCAATTGGTTTAATTGGTGCATGGTTATTCGGCTCTAATTTAGTAGGCTTACTAGGTTCTTTTGATAAAACTAAATCTTTTAGTGAATTCTTTTCTGGTAAATTTGACTTAATCTCAAAGACAATCACTGGTAAGGGTGATGGTGTATTGTCTAAATTTTTCTTTGGAAGCCTTGGTCCAGAAAGAGGTTTAGCTGCTATTGCTCTAGCTTTAGATACAATGGGTATATTTGATGACTTATTTGGTAGTTCTCAATTAGCTCAGTATGGTACTAAAGCAGGTATTTTATACACCTTAATTACTGGCAAAGATGGTGTAAACAAGATTGTAGATACTGTAGGTTCTAAAATTATTGCTCCAATTTCTACAGCATTACAAAGTGGTCTTAAATCTATTACAAAGAATACTTCATTATATGATGTTTTCTTTAGTACTGCAGGTAATTGGCAAGATCGTGCTAGTGTTGCTTTAAAGAGTATTTTAGATAGATTAAGTGTCAAGATTGTAGATTTTGCTGCACCATACGCAAGTAAAGCTTCAGATTTTATTAAGACTTTATTGTTCGGAACAAATCCTGATCAAACTATTAAGTCTATAAAAGAACAAGTTATTACGATGTATAATGCAACAGCTGATTACATTACTAAGGGCTTAGAGAAAATAAAGAATTCAAAAGCTTTACAACCTTTATTTGAAGGTATTGGTTCTCTATTTGAAAAGACTAAGTATAATTTTTGGCTATTACGTAAAGCTGGTGCTAAAGGTGCTGTCGAAGATGTCGCTAGTACTGCATTAGAAGGTCTCAGTTCTGCTTCAAAAAGAGCAGCTGCTATTGGAGGAGCTAATGGTTTAGTAGGTAGAGCATTTCTAGGTAAGTTTGGTAAAGCTGCAGTTATTGGAGCTATTGCATCGGCTACTCTACTACTAGCTAGTGCTGCTAATGCTAGTGAATTAGATAAAGGTGTAAATACTGATACACGTTCTGCATTTCAATCAACACTAGATACTTGGAATTCTATTAAATTAAAGAATCCAATGACAGCTGTTGCTCTCGAAATTACTGCTGTTAGTATTCCGTTGATACTAGGTGCTTTATATATGTTTAGAGCACAAGTTGCTAGTCTTATAGCTAGTGCATTTACTACTTCAGCTATTGGTAATTTTACTAGTAGTGTGTTATCTAATATCAGTCTGTTATCTAAGAATTTTAAAACTCTTGGAAGTCAATTAGCTTTTGTTAGTGTTGCTGCTTTTGCTGCATATAAAGTTAGTGATGGTGATCTTATGATTACAACACTAGCCGTAGGTCTTGCTCAATCATTAGCTGTAGCTTTTAGAAAACAGATTGCTGCTGTATTTGGATTTAGAGCAATTCTAGGTTTTATCAGCACAATAATAGGTGGCATTTTCAGTCTAGCTGGTGCTGTCATTATTGGTAGCGTAGCGGTATTAGGTATTATTGGTGCTTGGTTATTTGGTGATAAAGAAGATGGTGTTATTGGGACATTATCTAAAGTCTATGATAGAATTCTTAAAATTATAGGCTTACGTAAACAAATTGATACAGCATCTGCATTACCTGAAGAATCCGCTAAGTTTGCAAAATCTAGAAGCTTAGACGTTAATTATTCTACTAAAGATATTAATTTTAGCAAACTTAACGATAGTCAAAAAGCTAATTTAGACAAGTATACTTCTGAAATGAATACTCTAATTCAAAAGAGTATTAGTCAAGAAGACGAGACTGGTGTTATTTCAAGTGAACTTAGAATTGAAATTAGCGATATGAATGCTAAACTTGCTAAGTACACAGAAGCTTTAGTTGCCAAAACAACTTTTGATTTTGATAGTGCTGATAAATTCTTTAAGCAAATGCAAGAAGAACAGTCCACTACTCGTCTCGATGACTTTGTAAATAATGTTGAACAAACATTTTTGGATATTCTATTCAGTGTTCAAAATGCGGCTTTAAAAGGTAGTAGAGCAATAAATCCTTTAAAAGTTGATAAAGCTGGTTATACTAAACAGTTAGCTGAATTAGAATCTCAACGTAATACGACTTACAGCGCTACTTATGTTTCTCTAACAACACAAGAGCGTGAGTTACGAGATTTATATAACACTGCAAGAACTGTTACTCAAGACCTGACTCCAGAAATTGCTAAATCTCTAGATGAATTAAATACTAGCTATCAAGGTGCTTTTAATAATCTTCAATCATTACAGTCTAGTTTCTTTTCTTCTGATGACCAAATTGCTACTGCTAAAAAGTTAAAGCAAGAAATTGAAAAAGCATATATTAGTAAGCTAACTTCAGCTATTCAATATGCAACTCTTGTCAAAGATGCAGCACTGTTTAGACAAAGCTTGACTAATATTGATTCTAGTTTAAAGAAGATTGGTATCACAGTTGATACTAGCACGTTCTTTGCAAAAGCTGGTGGTGAAAATATTTTTAAAGCTTATGCTGATGAAGCAGAAAATTTAGCTAAGCAAATCTTACTTACACGAAATGTAGCAGAACGAAATAGAATTCAAATTCGTATTGAAGAAATTCGTACTGTTTTAAATAGACAAGTGGAAGATGCTTCTCAATTACCTAAGAGTAATATTGGTAATCTAAAAGAAAATCTCGATAAAGTTGGTATTAGCGGTTATTCTACAGCTACATTAGCTAGTATCTCAGAAGCTCAATTACAGCAACTTCAAGGTTATGTACAAAGGCTTCAAGACTTACAAGCTGCTGCTGCTTTAGCAAATCCTTTAGAATTTTATAAAAAACCATCTACAGGTCGTTTAATTCTAACGCAAGATGGAAAAGATAATTTAAAATTCTTTGAAGATTATTTAAATCGTTTACAAAAGCAAGTTGCTAAAGCTGGTGACACAGTTACACCTATTAAACTGCCTATTGAACCTACTAAAGTAGAATTAGATCAAGTTAAAAGCTTAGTTAAAGAATTGGAAAAAGCTAATGGTCTAGCTAATACTATAGATTTTTCAAGATTATACACGCAACCTTCAGGAACTACATACTCATTACCTGGTGGCATTACAGAAGGTATTTTAAAAGATTCGAAGGCACTAACTTCTAACATTAAAAATGAAACCAAGAATATTGAAGTTTTCTTAGATAATGTTGCAGGTAAGGCTAAAGGTTTATCAGATGTAGCTAAGGATATTGCAGCTAAGCAAGGTGTTACAATTCCTATTGAATTTGAAAGTAAAAATTCAACTAAGCGTGTTGAATTGTTAGATTCAAAATTAAGAGAATTAAATGCTACTGTTCTTAAAGCTGGTACTAATGCTAAAGAATATGGTGGAAAAGTCAAAGATTTAAATAATGAAATTGAAAGTATTTTACGCCCAATTTCTTCATTTAATACAATGTTAGGAATGTTTTCTAGCGGAAGCGCAGCAGTTACAGCTAATGATTTACTTTCTATTGATTCTAAAACATATAGTGACTTAAGAAATGCTTCTAAGATTTTAGAAAATATTGATATTACTTTAAATAAAGAAGGCTCTAGCCAATTATCTTTAGACACACTTAAAACGTTATTAGAAAAGCGTACAGCACAATATAAGGTTATTCAGAAAGCTTATCTCGAAACTTTATATAGCACTCCAGCTAAGTTAAATGATTTATTTAGATCTAATGGTATTCAGAACACTAGTTTGATTGCTGATATTTCTCCTGAAGTATCTAAACAACTTATAGAAGCCGATAAAGCTGTTAGAGAACTTAAATTTAAATTAGAAGATCCTAAGAATGTTTCTAAATTCCAAGATATAAATATGGAATTATATGAAGCTGAGAGAACTGCTGATAAGTTACGTTTTACTTTAACTAGTTCATTTAAAACAGTTTTAGATACTATCAATGAAGCCTTTGCTACAGGTTTAAGTAAAGAAGAGTTTAGTTTATTACCTAAAGATATTCAATTACGTTTAGCTGATGATGCTAAGACA
>Ga0070748_1000923_pt1 | contig 13881 bp, 11 predicted proteins | sample VirMetDEL_Nov_12_FD_77015 | JGI IMG/M metagenome (GOLD analysis project Ga0070748, IMG submission 77015) | Aqueous microbial communities from the Delaware River and Bay under freshwater to marine salinity gradient to study organic matter... | ecosystem: Environmental > Aquatic > Marine > Coastal...
CACCTGTTCCTCTTTACCAGAAGAATTAAAACCGAAATGCGATGTGTTTAATTCTCCTAACATGTCATTAAAAATCAATCTCAAATCTGCTCTACTTGCAACATTTGGTAAAAATTTAGCATATGAATCTCTTAGTTTTTGCCAATTCTGTCCGTGAAAATTTTCGTCATAAAAACTTTGCTCCATACCGGCCCAAGCTTCGTAATACATTTGCTCAAACTCATCTGATAATGATTTATTAAAACTGTAACTCAAAGCAATTGGTTTTAATTTATTGGTTCCTAAATTGATTGTACTGATAGTACCTCCGGACAATACAAAATGCTTCTTGCCTGAACTTACTAACTGATAACCAAAAGAAGGAGCATCACTTAGCTTTTCTGTTTTATTATTCTCGAAAGGTTCAATTGTAGTTTTCCATAATTTATTTCTTCCTTGATCGTGGTTTGATAAATATAATACATGCGTTTTTTCACCATCTTCAATAATAGAAACACTACCCTGACCGCCAAACCTAGGACTTATGGTGGTTAATCTATCCATCAATCCTTTTTCATTGATCGTTATCGGTTCAATTTCTTCTTTTTTATCATTCTTGTCCTTGCTTTTTTCGACAAACAAATCATTTACTTTGTCAATTGAAAATGGTTTTTCGTACTTATCTAAAGCCATTTGATAAACTTTTGAGTTACCATTTCCACCGCTTGGAAAGCTTGGAGCCGTTCTTTCTGATGAAAAATAAATAAACTTCCCATCCGGAGACCAATGAGGGTCCGATTCAGACACTTTCGTTTTTGTTAAGTTTATTGTTTTTTTAGTTGCAATGGTATACACAAAAATATCCTCTTCAAAGTCTCTACGAGCGCTATAAAGAATATGCTTTCCATCTGGAGAGAAATAGGGGTTCGAGTTATAGAAGGCCCAAAATTCATCTTTTACTATAGCTTCTGATTTATAATTGTTCAAGTCTATGATATACAAACCATTTCTTCCACTTAAATAAACCCCTTTAGTTCTATCCGCGTTTAATGTAAGTTGTCTATTGTTTTCTGATGATTTTGTCAGTTGTCTAGTTTTAAAAGCATTATTTGCACTTGTCACAAACCAATTGTAATAACCATTTACTGATCTGGAAAATAATAACGAACTATTGTCTTTTAGCCACTTTACTTCTTGTACTGCTTCTTTAGGATTGGTTTCTATTTCTTTAACAAATTTTCCTTCTACATCAGAAACAAACAGTTTTCCTCTAGAAACAAAAGCCATTTTTTTTCCATCTTGTGACACATCAAAAAAAGTAATATTTCCTTTAACATCAAATGACTGTTCTTGTTTTGTTGTTGAGTGATTATTGATGTAAACTTTCAACTTCTCCGTAGATTTTTTATCCACATCATAAACAAACAATTGATAATCTTTTCGAAAAACTATTTTTTTACCATTTGCGCTAACTTTTGGCCACATGATAGAAGAAGAAAAATTAGTCAGTCTTTTCTTAGTCCCTTTTTCTAACATGTACAAATTATACTCTCCATTGTATTCATCAGACTGAAAATATACGTTCCCATTTTTATCAATGGTCGCAGCAAAATCTTTTCCTTTGTAGGTTGTATGCTGTGTATATTTCTTCGTTTTTTTATTATACGATTTAATATCAGGATTGTAATCTCCCTTGTATCTCTTTCTATGAGCGAATCTTGAACTTTCCCATGACTCATTAAAATAAACATCTCCAGTTTTTGGGTGCTCAACTACATTATGAACCGTATTAAAATAATGCTCAAAAGTTCTTTTTGGTGTGCTACCGTAGATATCTACTGTATAATTAGACATAGAATTATACCTATTCGAGGTAAAGTTTATGGTTTTACTATCCCAATTCCAAGAAGCAACTGCATCATTTGCTTGATGAAATGTAAGTTGTTGAATTTTACCTCCATGTAAAGACATGATATAGATATCATTATTCCCATATTGATTACTCGTAAAGGCCAACCATTTGCCATCTGGAGAAACACTTGGGTCCGTTTCTACGCCTTGCATAGCTGTTAATCGAAATGCTTCACCACCGTTTGAAGCAACCTTCCATAAATCACCTTGAAAGCTGAAAATTATAGTTGCTCCATCCGGTGTTAAAGTAGGTTTTTGAGTAAAAAAAACTGCTCCATTTTGAGCATGAGTTAGAATTCCAAAAAATAAAAAAAAGAATTTAAAAACGTTTTTCATGATGTATAAGTTTTAAAAAAAGATTTTAAATATAATCAATTCTCCATTTATTCTTTATTTTTAAAATTGCTAAGTTACTTTGGTTGGATTATTGCTACTCATTAGCTATATAAATTTTAGAATGACAAAAACGCTAACTCTTTTTTGTATTGGCTGGTTCCTATTATTGACTTTAAACCTAAATGGACAGAAAAAACAATACCTGCAATTTAGCATCGAACAAGGATTACCCCAATCCCAAATTGCAGACATGGCAACGGATGAGGTTGGTTATTTATACTTGGCTACTCAAGGTGGTGGATTGGCACGTTTTGATGGAAATGAATTTAAAGTTTATACAAAAAAAGAAGGACTGGAATCGAACTATGTAAACGCCTTATATGCAACAAAGGACAGTCTATTTATAGGGACCAATGCGGGCTTAAGCATCAAAGTAAGAGACTCTTTTATTAATTTTAAAAGCCCAAAAATTCTTAAAATAACCAAGCTTCAACAAAATTGGTATTTCGGCACTAGTCAAGGAGTATATGTACTAATTAATAATTACTTACAACCTTTAAAGGCGAATCAAAAAATTGATCTTTCACCAGTAACTGATTTATTATACTTCAATCAATTTTTTTGGATAGCTAGCCCTACAGGCCTGTGGAAAATTCGAAGTTTCGATAATAATTCGAAGGCAACACTTTTAGCTAAAGGGAACTTCAGCTCCCTATTGCAAGCTCAAAACGGTATTCTTGCTGGCTCACAGAATCAAGGGTTGCTTTTTTTTGAAAACAATAATCGCACAAAGACAATTAAAGAAATTATTGAAATAAACAACTTAGGTACCATTGATGATGAAATATGGGTGACAACAGAAAATCATGGCGTATATTTTATTAGTGATCAGATTGAACTTTTAGAAAAAAGATTTAATAAAGAGACTGGTTTAGTGACAAACGCAATAAATAAAATTTTCAAGGACCATCAAAATTCTGTTTGGATAGCCTCTAATGGTTTTGGCGCGTTGAAAGAAATTAAACCAAAATTTAAACATTTTGATGCTAAGAATGGTTTGATGGGAACTCGCGTGAATGCACTTTCAGTCAGTTCTAAAAGTCTTTGGATATCCAATTCACAACAGCAATTAATTCAGAAAGATAGCCTAGGTTTTCATCTGATAAAAAATTCGCTTATACAGTCTAAAATTACAAGTATTGCAACAGATTCAACCAACGCAGTTTGGGTTACAACAGCCAAAAATGGTCTATTTATCTACCGGGAGAATCCAGTCGAAATTGATTCCCCAATGAACATTGAAGCTTTAAATTCAAGCAATGGTTTACATCATGACGAATTACTTCAGGTGGTCAGTTCAAAAAAACACATTTGGATTGCCACTGTCCAAAAAGGAATTTTAAAACTGAATTACAATTTTAAAGATGGATTTGTTCAATCTAGTAAGCTGTTTAACAAAGTTCAAGGACTCAACGACTTGGAAATTACACATCTAAGCTTAGAAAATGAAGACAAACTCTGGTATGCTACAAAAAATGGAAGCTTAGGTTTTATATTTAATGACCAAGTATTTCATTATTCTGAAGTTTTGAAACAAAAAACAAGAATTAATTCTATTGTGATACATAATGGCTATGTTTTTATTGGAACCCAAGAAAGGGGAATTTGGTTCGCTAAAACGAATGCACTGAACAGATTTACTCAGCTTAAAGACGCTAATGATATGATTTCCAGCTGCAATCAACTTCTATTTGATGCGAAAGATCAGTTATGGGTAGGTACAGAAAAGGGCGTAATCTGTTTAAAACTTTCTGAATCCAATGCTGTTTTGGAGGCACAACACTTTGATGCATCTGATGGCTTTTTAGGAGTGGAAACTAGCTTAAATGCCATTGCAAAAGACGAGAAAGGAAGCATTTACTTTGGGACTCAACGTGGTCTTAGTCAGTTCATCGCAGAAAACGTTCATGTTTCAATGACAACACCAAAACTTAGCATAGAAGAAATTAAAGTAAATTTTAAAATTATTGATCATATAAAAGTCGATTCCTATGCAAAAACATTGCAGCTAAAACCTGGAGAAAACAACCTTTCTTTCTCCTTTAAAAGTATCGACTTTAACCATCCTAAACAGGTCTTTTATCGCTGGAAACTTAATGATAAAGAATACAGTCCTTGGACTAGAGAAAATAGTGTGAGTTTAGCAAATTTAAGTTCTGGCTTCTACAACTTTAGCATTCAGGCTAAAACCAAAATGAACCTTATGAGTCCTGAAAAAACCTTTCATTTTCTTATTGATACTCCTTTCTATCAAAAAAATTGGTTTATAGCAAGTTCAATAAGCCTAGCCTTACTAATTCTTGTTCTAGTGGTTTGGTCTTTTATCCATAGAGAGAAGGCAAAATCAAAAGCAAAGTTTGAACAATTGAAACTAGAAAATCATTTACTAAGTTTAGAACAAAAAGCGTTGCAATTACAAATGAATCCACATTTCATTTTTAATGTACTCAACGGTATAAAAGCCTTAAATAATAGTGGTAAAACAGATTTGGTAAATAATACAGTGAATCAATTTGGAGTTTTACTTCGTTCCATTTTAGAGAATTCCCGAGAAGAGGAAATTAGCCTAAACCAAGAAATTAAAACCCTTGAAAATTACGTGCTTTTAGAACAACAAATATGTGATTATGAGATTAGCTTTATGATTCAAAAACAAACATTTAATATGGATTTGGATGAGATCTTAGTTCCTTCTATGCTCTTACAACCCTTTGTGGAAAATAGCATAAAGCATGGCCGAAACCATAAAACTGGAAAAGTTAAAATTGAATTAAATATAACCATTGAGAAAGAATTTTTATGTTTTAGCATTAAAGACGATGGAAAAGGTTTTTTAACAACTCAGAAGATGAAAGGTGCTTCTAGTCATAAATCCACCGCTTTGAAAATAACCAAAGATCGAATTGAGAGTTTGTCTGAGTTTACTATTTTTAACATGGAAGAAATCAAGCAAGAAAATAATGTTATTGGAACCAAGGTTTGGTTTAAAATACCTTTAAAAACAGATTATTAGAATGACACAAAAAACAGCCATTTTAGTCGATGATATGAACAGTGCTTTAGAGGTATTAAGCAATGACTTGCAAAAACACCATCCTGAAATAGAAATTATCGGAAAAGCAAAATCTGTAGTAGAAGCGGCAAAATTATTACAGAAAAAAAGCCCTGATTTTCTTTTTTTAGATATCATGCTCGGTGATGGTACAGGTTTTGATCTTTTGGAAATCTTACCTGATTTAAAATCTAAAATTATTTTTGTAACCGCAAGTGATGCCTTCGCAATCCGAGCATTTAAATTTGCTGCTATTGATTATATTTTAAAACCCTACAATCCTTCTGAACTCGACGCTGCAATTACCAAAGCTACTTTGCAAATAGAACTTAAAAAAGAGCAATTACATGTGCTTCAACAAACCATTCATCAAGTGCATGAGGCTCCAACGAAAATATCATTACACAGCATGGAGAAAATAGTGGTAGTTGCTATTAAATCCATTATTCGTTGTGAGGCAGATAACAACTATACCTTGTTTTTCTTTGAAGATGGCAGTAAAATTCTTGTTACTAAAACTTTAAAATTTTATGCCGATTTATTAAAAGAAAATTCTTTCTTGCGTGTGCATCAGAGTCATTTGGTGAACTTAAAATACATAAAAGAATTTATAAAATCAGATGGTGGGTATTTGATTTTAAATGACAAACAAAGCATTCCTGTTTCCTTTAGGAAGAGAGCCGCTGTCTTAGAAGCAATTGGCAAACTATAACTTAACTTTTATCCACAAAAAAAGCTCCTCTAAAAAGAGAAGCTTGTCATTTTGGGTGGAAGACGGGACTCGAACCCGCGACACTCGGTACCACAAACCGATACTCTAACCAACTGAGCTACAACCACCATATAATTGCGGATGCAAATATAAATTATTTTTTGTTTTACGACAAAAGAAAAATCAAATTAATTTTGATAAATCTTCCACCGCAACAGCACGTTCTGAAGTAAATCCTTCTGCATGTTCTACACCAATCAATCGCCCCAAATCATTTGCTCTGTATACGATACTGTCTATAAAGTTTTTACTGGTTATTGGAGTTTCCGGTTCCTGACTATTAGGATTATAAAATTGTGAACTATAGGCGTTTACGGAAGCTATTTTAGCATCAATAAAACCGCTTACATTGACCACAAAGTCCGGTTCAATATTTTTCCATTGTATATAATGATACACATTTTTTGGACGCCATTTAGTTTGAGAAACTCCATCGAACATTGTTGGTATTTTTATCAAGCCACTTAAAAAACAAGCATCAGAAACCAACGAACTTCCTTTGGGATGATCAATATGACGATCCTCTATTGCATTGCACAATACAATTTCTGGTTGATATTTTCTAATCATTTGAATAACGGCTAGTTGATGTGTTTTGTCATTGATAAAAAAACCATCTGCAAAACCCAAGTTTTCACGAACAGCCACACCTAAAATTTCGGCAGCATTCGCGGCTTCTTGATCTCGTAAATCAGCAGAACCACGGGTTCCTAATTCTCCTCGAGTTAAATCAATAATTCCTACTTTTTTTCCAAGGGAAATCTCTTTTGCCAAAGTCGCTCCACAACCTAACTCTACATCATCTGGATGTGCTCCAAAAGCTAAAATGTCTAATTTCATTTTTTATAATTTATTCATTGTTCAATGCTTTTTCAATACGTTTATCTGGTATTAACCACATAATAGCCACAAAAACATAGGCCACCCCACTTATCCAAATAGAAAAAAAAGAAAAACCGATACCAAAAATGTAAATGACAGTCGACGCCTTACCTTTTAAGTCTTTCCCTAAAGCGATTGACAGGGTACTGTCTTTTCCATGATGCTTTATAATTAGTTTTTGTAACATAAAATAGGCTACAGCTGCTCCAAATAAAACCACACCATACATAAACACAGTATCTTGTTTAAAGTAGTTTTCTCCCATCCAACCTGTAACAAAAGGCACCAATGACAACCAAAACAACAAATGCATGTTGGCCCATAAAATACTCCCTGTAACTTTTTTTACAGTTTGCAGCATGTGATGATGATTGTTCCAATAAATCGCCACATAAACAAAGCTCAATACGTAGCTTCCGAATACCGGCAATAATGGTTTTAAATCTTCAAAGCTCCCGCCATGAGGCACCTTCATCTCCAATACCATAATGGTAATAATAATGGCTAAAACCCCATCTGTAAAGGCTTCTAATCTTCCTTTTGACATCTTGCTAATTTTATAAGAGCGCTTGCTCTATATCTTCAATCAAATCTTCTGTCTCTTCGATTCCAACCGAAAAACGAATAAGACCATCTTTTATTCCTTGGTTCGCTCTTTCCTCTGCACTGAGCAAAGAATGAGATGTTTTTGTTGGACTCAGCATGGTGCTTTCTAGACCAGCCAAACTCATTGAAGGCTTAATCAACTGCAAGCGATTCATAAAATCCATAGCATCAATTCCTTCATTCAACTCAAAGGATACCATCCCACCGAAACCACGCATTTGCTTTTTAGCTAATTCATGACCTACATGGTTTTTTAATCCTGGATAATACACCTTTGCAACTGATGGATTGCTTTCTAAATAATGTGCCATTTTTAAAGCATTCTCACTTTGATGTTTTACTCTAAGATTCATGGTTTTTAAACTGCGCTCCAACATCCATACCGTAAAATCACTTAAACTTCCTCCCAGATTTTTAGCAATATTCCAAATGTGTTTAATATGAATAGTAGAAGCTGCAACTGCACCGGCTAAAATATCCGAATGCCCTCCCATATACTTGGTAGCAGAATGTATGATAATATCAATACCAAAATCACCTGGGTTCTGATTGATAGGCGATGCAAATGTATTGTCTATCATGGTAATAATACCATTGCTTTTTGCTAAATCAGCCACAGCTTCCATGTCTGTAATTGTTAAAAGGGGATTGCTCGGAGTTTCTATGTACAACACTTTTGTATTGCTTCTAATTTCTTTTTTAAAGGAATCAATTGATAAATCTTTTGTAAAAGAATACTCAATACCAAATTTATCAAACTCTTCGACTACAAAATTGTAGGTTCCGCCATATAAAGTTTGTTGCAAGACAATATGATCGCCCTTGTGCAAAAAAGCCAACAAAGTGGTGCTAACTGCTGCCATACCTGATCCAAAAATCAATGCGTCTTCCGTTTTCTCTAGTGCCGCAATTTTTTTACATAGCATTTCTTGGTTCGGCGTATTAAAATATCGAGGATACCTCTTTATATCAACATTGTCAAACTCATAAGAAGTTGATAAATAAATTGGCGATATCGCCCCTTTAAATTGCTCATCTTTAATTTCTCCTACATGGGTGCAAATGGTATTAATACCTAGTTTCTTATTTGGTTTCATTTTTTAAAATTAAGGTATAGCTAAGGTAAGAAAACAATTAGACTTGAACCGTTTTCCACTTTCCTTTTTTAAATAGCCAGACGCCAATTAGTGCGATTAAAACCTCTGCTATGGTGATGGATAAAAACACACCTATAGGTCCGGCCTCAAAGAATAATGCCACCAAATAAGCAAAGGGAATTTGGAACAACCAAAAACAGACAAAATTAATATACGTGGGTGTTTTTGTATCTCCAGAACCATTAAAAGATTGAATGACCACCATGCCATAAGCATAAAAAACATACCCCGAAGCCAGTATTTGCAAACAAAGAGCTCCATTTTTTATGACCGTTTCATTGGTACTAAACCAACCTAAAAATGTTTTTGCCCATACCAAATAAATCATGGAAACAAAGCCCATAAAAAATGCTGCATATTTAGCTGTTTTCCAAACAGATTTTTCTGCTCTTTCTGGTTGCTTTGCTCCTAGATTTTGACCAACTAAGGTTGCTGCCGCATTACTCATACCCCATGCTGGCATTAAGGTAAACATCATAATTCGAATTGCAATGGTATAACCAGCTAATACCTCACTCCCAAATTCTGACATGATCCTCATTAAAAAAACCCAACTTGATGTCCCTATTAAGAATTGCCCAATTCCACCCAAAGAAACCTTGATCAAATTGACCATAATAGAAATTTTAATAACGATGTCTTTTAGAGCAACTTTAATTTTTCCAAAACCATAAAACAAGGCAATTAATTGACACACAACTGCAGTACCTCTTCCTATCGTAGTTGCAATGGCTGCTCCTTCTACGCCATAGGCCGGAATGGGTCCGAATCCAAAAATAAAAATTGGATCTAAAATAATGTTTAAGCCATTGGATAAAATTAAGGCCCACATGGCAATTGAGGCATTTCCTGCCCCTCTAAAAATAGCATTAATAAGAAACAATAACATGATGGTAATATTCCCTCCTAACAAGATTTTAGTATATCCAAAGCCTTCTTCTATAAGATCTGGTTCAGCTCCCATAAGCGCTAAGATTTCCTTTGGGTATAGAATTCCAATGATACTAATTAGAATGGCAAGAAAGATTCCTAATAAGATCACTTGGACTGCAGCCTGATTGGCACCTACTCGATCTTTTTCTCCAATTCTTCGAGCTACTACTGCGGTAGCTGCCATACTTAATCCAATAGCAATTGCATAGACCAAGGTAATTACAGACTCTGTTAAACCAATAGTTGCAACTGCATTAACACTTACCCTAGAAACAAAAATAATATCCACCAAAGCAAATATAGATTCCATCAACATTTCTAAAATCATGGGAATGGACAATAAAAAAACTGCCTTCCGAATGCTTCCAGTCGTATAATCTTGTTCTTTTCCTGTAAGGGCGTCTTTAAAAAGTTGAAAAATATTTTTTATTGAATTTTGATTGTCTTTTGACATGGTAATTAAAATTTAAATAATAGAAAACCAGTTTTGAAAAGCTTTTCAAAACTAAAAATTGGGATCGCTTAAAAAAACGATGGGTTCTTTGTGTATTATTTAGACAATCATAAGACTGCAAATATGCAAAAATTATTTTAAAATGAATATCTTCGCTATTATGATTAAAGTACTACTAATCGGTAACGGAAATGTTGCATCGCATTTAGCAACTGCCTTTTCAAAAACCAATGAGATTGGGCTTACACAGATGAGCTCTCGACAATTGGATTCTTTGCCTATAGCTGATGTGAGTCTTATTGCGGTTTCTGATGACGCTGTCGAGGCTGTAGCAAACCAAACAACTGAAAATCAAGGAGTTATTGCTCATACTTCAGGTTCTGTCAATTTAAACGCTATTAAAGCGAAAAGAAATGGGGTTTTCTATCCTTTGCAATCATTCACAAAAGGCAAAGAAATAAATTATTCTAAAGTCCCTTTTTGCTTAGAAGCAACCTATACATCTGATCTCATTTTACTTGAAAAATTAGTTAAGCTCATACAAGCGAAAAGTTATAGCATTAGTAGTCTACAAAGAGAAAAATTACATTTGGCTGCTGTTTTTGCAAACAATTTTACAAATCATATGTATACACTTGCCCATGATATTTGTGCCAAAGAACAAATTCCATTCGAAATTTTGCATCCCTTAATTTTAGAAACAGCAAAAAAAATTGAATCCTTAAGTCCGGAAGCTTCACAAACAGGCCCAGCTATAAGAAAAGATCAAAAAACCATAGAAAAACACCTATCACAATTATCAAATGCTCAACAAGAGTTGTATTTACTAATCACAAAATCTATCCAAAGCCACTAATTATGGTAAGAAGTTATAAAGAATACTTAGCCCAAATAGACACCCTTATTTTTGATGTAGACGGGGTTTTAACCAACGGAATGGTCACTGTTTTTCCAAATGGAGAATTGGTAAGACATATGAATATTAAAGATGGATATGCCTTAAAAGCTGCGGTAATGGCTGGATTGCGAGTTTGTATTATTTCTGGCGGCACCAATGAAGGTGTCAGAGTCCGTTTGGAAAATTTAGGAATCACTGATATTTTTCTTGGTGCCCATAACAAAATTATGCAATTCGAAGAGTTACTGTTAGAATATCAACTTAATCCTGCAAACATTATTTATATGGGTGATGATATCCCTGATATTCCGGTTATGAAAATTGTAGGATTGCCTTGCTGCCCAAATGATGCAGCTCCAGAGGTTCAGCAAATTTCTTCTTATATTTCTAACAAAAAAGGAGGTGAAGGCTGCGCTAGGGACATTATAGAGCAGGTGTTAAAAGTGCAAGGAAAATGGGATGGGAATTTTGATTCTAAATATGATTAAATAATTCAACAAACTTTATGAAGATAAAATTACTTTCTATTTTATTTTTCCTTTTTTGCTATACCGCAAACGCACAATCCATTATTGGAACATGGGAATCTGTAAACGAAGAAACAAAAAAAGTAGAATCTACGATAGAAATATATGAGAAATCTGGTATGTTTTTTGGCAAGATTATCGAAATTAAGGACCCTAAAAAAAAAGATGCACTTTGCAATCTTTGTGAAGGAAATTTAAAAGATAAGCCAATTTTAGGCATGGTCATCGTTAGAGATTTAAAAAAAGATCAAGACGAATGGTCAGGAGGACGTGTTTTAGATCCAAAAAATGGAAAAGAATACAAATGCACAATTAGTCTAAAAGATGAAAACACTATGAAGCTTAGAGGTTATATTGGTTTTTCTGTTTTTGGAAGAACCGCTTATTGGTATCGCGTTAATGAGAAAAAATAGTTGAGAATTGCTAATTTTTTTCTTCTAACATAGGCACAAAAGCAAAATCGCCAAGCTCATGTTTTTCAAATTCTTTGGCTGATTTTCGAATAAATAAAGTCATTATCTGAGTTTTATCGCCTACTGGAATCAATAACTTACCACCTACTTTTAATTGGGCTAACAAGGGGTTCGGCACAAAAGGAGCACCCGCCGTAACGATGATTTTATCAAAGGGAGCTTCTTCTTTCAAGCCTTTATATCCGTCACCAAAAATTAATTTTTTAGCTCGATAACCTAACTTAGGCAAAAACAACGAGGTTTTCTTAAACAACTCCAATTGACGCTCAATAGAATACACATCTGCTTTCATTTCTAATAACACAGCCGTTTGATAACCAGAACCTGTTCCTATTTCTAATACTTTATCTCCTTTTTGTATGTCTAAAGTTTGCGACTGAAAGGCAACTGTATAGGGTTGTGAAATGGTTTGCTCTGCAGCTATAGGGAAAGCCTTATCCTGATAAGCATGTGCTTCAAAGCTAGAATCTATAAACAAGTGTCGCGGAATTTTTCGAACCGCGTCTAAAACTACTTCATTATCGATTCCTTTAGCCTTTAATACCTTAGCTAATTGAATTCTAAGCCCTTGATGTTTATGAGAATCTTTCAAAAATGATAAAGTTTGGAGGTCTAAAAATAGGAATTTATCATTTAAAATAATCATAAAAGTGTATCTTTGTTGACGTGTTTTTTCGATTTCAAAAAATCGAAATAATTGTCTGTTCGAGCGCAGTCGAGAACTACTTAGACAATTAAATTATTAACCTCTCGACTGCGCTCGAGGCGACATAAAAAATGTTTATATGTTAAAAGTAGGTGTTTTAGGGGCTGGTCATTTAGGGAAAATTCATCTTCGTCTCTTACAAGAATCATCAAAATATGAGTTGGTTGGGTTTTACGATCCTTCAGAAGAAAATTCACAGAAAGTAGCCAAAGAATTTGGGTATCACAGATTCAATTCTGTTGAAGAATTGATTCAGAACGTAGAGGTAGTTGATATTGTTACGCCAACCTTATCGCATTTTGATTGTGCCAAATTAGCCATTGAAAATGGCTGCCATATCTTTATAGAAAAGCCAATTACCAATACAGTTATGGAAGCCGAGGCAATTCGAACTTTAGCAAGTCAAAAACATGTTAGAGGTCAAGTAGGTCATGTAGAACGCTTCAATCCTGCGTTTACAGCTGTCAAAGATATGATTGATGCTCCTATGTTTATAGAAACACATCGATTGGCTGAATTTAATCCGAGAGGGACAGATGTACCTGTAGTTTTAGATTTAATGATTCATGATATTGACATCATTCTAAGTGTGGTAAAATCACCTGTTAAGAATGTACATGCAAGTGGCGTATCTGTTATCAGTGAAACTCCAGACATTGCCAATGCTCGTATTGAGTTTGAAAATGGTTGTGTTGCGAATTTAACTTCAAGCAGAATCTCTATGAAAAACATGAGAAAGTCTCGTTTCTTTCAAAAGGATGCCTATATTTCTATAGACTTTTTGGAAAAAACAGCGGAGGTCGTTCGTATGAAAGATGTACCAGAACAAGAGGATGAATTTGCAATGATTTTACAAAATGCAGAGGGAATTAAAAAGCAAATTTATTTTGACAACCCAACTGTGCATCCTAACAATGCCATTTTAGATGAATTAGAATCGTTTGCAGCGGCTATAGAAAATGATACAACTCCAATTGTTTCCTTAAAACAAGGAGCAAATGCTTTGCGTGTAGCGCAGCAAATAATTGATTGCTTTGATAAGCAAATAGAACTAACATAAAATAGAACACATGAAAAATATTGCAGTTATAGGATCAGGAACTATGGGTAACGGTATTGCGCATACTTTTGCACA
>Ga0070748_1000925_pt1 | contig 13877 bp, 15 predicted proteins | sample VirMetDEL_Nov_12_FD_77015 | JGI IMG/M metagenome (GOLD analysis project Ga0070748, IMG submission 77015) | Aqueous microbial communities from the Delaware River and Bay under freshwater to marine salinity gradient to study organic matter... | ecosystem: Environmental > Aquatic > Marine > Coastal...
CGTTTCCAACTCTTCTCCTAGAGGCTTGTTTACCAACTAAGGAAGTACCTTTATAGTCGGTTAAAGAAAGAGTTTTTGAGAAATCATCTGCGTCCAGCAAGAGAAGTTGTACAAGCTCATCTTTGTTTTTAGGGTTGCTAATAAGGTTTCTAGGGCGACTTGCAGTCAGCTTAACGTCAGCTTCTCTAAAAGTTTGCTTAGGCCGAAACACAGTTGTAGCTTGTGTAGCCTTATTCCGTAAAGCTTGAATAGAAAGTGCTTTACCCTTAGGGGTTATAAACTGATCAGCCTTTAGCTTACCTTGCCTAAACAAGTTAGCGGCATCTTCAGAACCAAGCATTTTAGTCTGTATAGACATTGGTTGAGCTTTTAACCACGCTCCAAAAGATTTAACTGTTGCAGGAAGCCCTGTAAGGCTCTCTACTTTCTTTTTAGCTAACTCTTTCTTTTTAATTCTTGAGGTAGTCTCTGCAAGAAGTTCTTCTTTAGACTTAAGCACAGGTACCATCGAAGAACGACAATTCCAGTGAAGAGGTGGTTGAAATCTCTTATCGTCAATATCGTAAAGTTTTCCGTTATGATGAGAACAAATTGGGCTTGTTTTACTGTCAAGAATAGCTGTAAACATAAACCCTTTAAGAATATCTTGGTTACTTTCAGCAACCTTAACGATAGCAGCTGTTTGAGTAGAAGTAATAGAAGTTCTTGTTAAAGTCCTTGCTTGGTGTTCAGTAATCTTAGTAGTCTTAAGAACATCATTGATAATTTCTTGTTGGCTGGCACCTCTAGCAAGTCCTGAACGTACTTTCGATTGTAACCTAACAAGTTCACCCGAAGAAATGTTTTTAATATTTTGAGTGATATTGCTTGGGCCTTTAATATTAGGCCCTGTTATTTCTGCTAGAAGTTCTTTAGAACGTGGTCGCTTTACGGTATAAAAGCCTTTTACCTCTTTATAAAGATTATCGGTATGAAAATCTAACTGTGAGGTTGAGAACTCTTTTAGCGTGTTAGTTTTATGAGCTAGTAGCTCTGTACCAAACCTGCTAACTTCTTTTGCAAGATCGGCTCGGACATTTCCACGTAACAAAGTTCTAAGGTTATTACGATGTCTTCGCAAAATCCTTCGATTTTGTACTTGAACACCTTCTTCATATAACCTAACGTCTGCCATGTGATCGACAATACGATCAAAGAGCTTATCATTAATATTCATCTAGTCCACCATTGTAGAGTAAGTTGATAAGCAGTTTTAGACTTGCTTAGGTCTTTATTTAGTTATTCTTCTAAAACAATTTCGTCATCTGTAACTTGATTTCTAGCAGAAAGAGGGTCTGTTTGAATTTCCTCAACAGCCACTTCGTCGTCATAATCTGCAGGAAGGAAGTCATTGTACTTAGCAATGTTTAAGAAGGTAGAACGTCCGATAATACCAGTTTGGTACCATTCAGAAACGAGTCTCATAGCGCCTTCACCACCAACCATAGGAGCAAAGTCACTAGACATTTCAAATTCAATATCTGTTGCTTGGTAGTCTGTTCCGTATTTCCAGTTGAGCATAAAGACAATAATCTCACGCAAAGTTCCTGAAACTTTAGCGTTTAAGGTGCCCAACTGAGCTGTTTGAGAAGCATTACGAATTTCCAAAGCAACGCCAGAAGCAGCCTGCTCAGGGGAGAGCATTCGAATCCCCATCTTAGCCATTTCTTCAACAGTATTATCAATTGCTCTGTCCATGTCAGAAAGAGCAGCTGTTGGGGTTTCAAGAACAGTAATGCTTTCGTCCTTGCGAACTCGCAACCAAGTACCTAAACCAGAATTAACGATATTATCAAATTCCTCATCAGTCATGTCAGACTGTACAATAGGTGTGTAAGTTGCAGCACCGTATAGCAGGTGATTACGACGAGACACCTTGTTGTAGAGAGACACCTCTCTGTCAATGAGAGGCATGAGAACGGGCTCTACTGGCTCGAACTGACCGTTAAGTGGCCAAAAGGGAATTCTGTCGAGTCTTTCACCAAAAGCTTTAGGTTGTACTGAGTTAATTTTTGTAAACTTAGTTTGGTGCCCGAATTCTACGTACTCTTGCCGCGTATCCCCGTTTAGAATTTTTACTTCATTGTTACTATCAGCATGTTCATAGTAATCAATAACAAGTTTACCTTGTTCATCTAAGTAATGATCCGCAACTGTGTCTACATAATCAGGGTGCCACGGGTTTTCTGCCGAGTACTTTTTAGTCAAGTAACGAGTTACAATACGAGAAAGAGATTTTTGTCTAGTAACAGGGTGAGAATCTGTTTGAACGTTAATTACATTCTCTGCTTCAATAAGGACAGGGTAGGGTTTAATTTTCGCCTTATCTTCGGGGAGAAGATTGTCAAACTCTTCGTCACTAATTTGAGGGTAGTCAATAAAAACCCAAGCCCTAGAGGTCTGCAGCTCTTCCCAAAGAGCAAGATCTAAGAAATTAAATAAAGAACGACCATCCATAGTGAAGTCTGTTTTAATCCAGTCGGTAGCTTCTTCAGGTAGTTCTTCTGGAAGTTTTAAATGGGATTCTTTGCGTAGCAAAGCACTAATCAAAACTTTACAATACTGTGCTGTAAGACCAGGAAGCTCTGCCTCAGACTTAAAAAAGTCATACTGTTGCTGTGACATAGTTGGAGAAAATGGTAACAAAAGGTTAGAGTAGTCTCTTGCAAGATACTCATCATGGGCTTTTACATTTTCTTGACCCTGCAATACAGCACGAGACTTTTTCCAAAGCGGCTTCAGTGACTGATAACTATCACTAGGATCAGCAACCGACTTTTTAACGTTCTTAGTTGGTTTAGTTAGTTGTGCCATAGTTTATTATTTCCTTACCATTTCACTTTATCAGCCCAAAAAGCAGCAGACATAGGCCCTTTTTGAATATTAGCAGCATGTCGAGCTTTCCAAGCAAGTCTTCGTGATTTATAGGCTTCTGATTCGTTTTTCTTTTTAGGTGAACCTTTGGCACCTTGTGATCCAAATCTAATAGTTTTTACTTTGCCACCAGACTTAGCAACAACAACATGCGATTTAGTAGGATGGCCCGGAGTTCTCTTTGGCTTGTTATAACCAGACACCCCAGCACGACTTAGTCGAGGATCTTTCTTTGTAGCCATTAGAGACTCCTATATATTAGATAATAATAATAATAATAATATAATTAAAGATTACTTTAATATACACTTTAAATATATCATTATTAAAGGGGGCTTCTTCTTAAACGTCAGGTATCAAGTGAGGGGGCATTACACCCCCTCTGTGATAAGAGACTGTCAGATAACTTGAGAGTTTTCTGTCTCTTTATTCTTAAACGTCAGGTATCAAATTTTCTTAAAAAGTGAAACAAATCCTGCCTTAAGTTGGTTAGGGGAAGGTAGTTGCCACAAGAAAATTGACCAAAGTACAAGAGCAATTATTAGCCACGGTGGAGTTTCATTGAAAGTGATTTTTTCTGTATTTTCAGAAGATAACTTTGTTTCAGTTAAACTTTGATCAATGGTTTGTACTCTTGCTTTAGGACGCACTGTTACTGTAGGGCTTACGTTAGTGGTTGTCCCGATCGTTTGTGTATTCGTCTGCCCTGCTTGGGTGTTGGCTGCGATATTAGGGCCTGCTCCTGTTAGGAGGCTGAGAGCCCCGCTGCTGCAGCTTGCCGTAAGCATCAAACCCAAAAGAAGCAGCAGCAAACGAAAATACTGGCCAAACAAGAACGTTAATGACTTCAACATCTTTTGTCTCCACTAAGTAAACTAGCCAGCATAAAAGCGCCACTGCTACTTCTCTTTTAAATGTTTTTTGTTTCACCGATAAGTACTCCAAGATAACTCATGGTGAGGAGCATCCCATCCCCAATCCCAACCTTGCACAAGATCTACCCTCAGTTCTTCCGCAGCTTGAGCCATTGCTTTAACAATTGGTTCATAAGCATCCCAGTCGTCTGAGTTAGGTACTCCGTCAAAGTCATGGTCTCCCTTATAAGGGTGGGGGTGAAGGTCTACAGCGTGGCCTGTAAGGTGTCTAGAGTTCATAGTCTTAGAAAGACCTTGACTTACAAGTTTCTCTTGGCGTTGAACAGATCGAAGACCTTCTCCAACAAAGAAATCTTGATCGGTAATTTCAATAGCACGTTTTACTACCTTTACCAAGTTTGGGCTTAGACCTTGCAGTCTACTTAAAGATCTTTTTCCGAGAGTAAACATTTTACTTTCTCCTCTAAGCTTTCTATTTGGGCTTGCTGTTCTTTAAACGCTTCAATCAACATCCCTACCATGTTAGCATAAGCTACGGATTTAAACCCAAGCTCATCTGTGCTTACAAGTTGCGGAATTACTGCCTCTACCTCTTGAGCGATAAGACCAATCTGGTCTTTTTCATTCATTGTAAAGGTTACACCTCTAAGACTATTCACTTTTTCTGAAGCATTTTCAATAGTAGAGATATTTGATTTAAGGCGAGCATCCGAGGTAGTATTAAAGTTAACCGCAGTTATAGTATCTGCGGAAATATCTACACTAGAAGTTTTAAGCGTAAAAAGTGTACGCCAGCCATTGCGGTAGATTTTTAAAACGGGGTTAGCCCCGCTAGTATCTACCCAGAATTTACCAGTTGCAATATCTTCTGTTGGAGCAGTAATACCTGAATGGCAGGTATTGATAGCAGATAGCGCAGTATTTAAGTCGCCAGTATAAGCGTTACCCGTTTGGTTTGCGTCAATTACTAATGAGCCAGTTGACATTATTTTCTCCTTATTGACCTATTGCCTGATAGTCAAGGTCTCTTACGACCCTACTACCGCTATTATAAACAGAGTAAGAAAATTCAGACTTACTCTTTGATGTAATTACTACGTCGTCTCCCGTAACCCCATTTATAACAGCCACGCCAATAAAGGGAACTTTAACTCCACTAGGACCACCATAAAATTCTGAGGTAAAGGTTACAGTAGTATCTCCTGTAGCACTGCTTGTAGAAGAGCCCACCTCAATAATATCTTTTTTATCTACTGTTATTTTAGCAGAAGTAAGAATAAATGCGGTATTCGTATCTGGGACTTCAACCTCTAGCTTAAATTTTAAAGCACGAGCAGTAAAACTACTAATAGTTAACAACTTCCAGTCAGACCAAGTGGGGGTTGCCGCCGGGTCATCATCTGTTGTAGCAACGTAAACACCAGCTGTGGCGTCTACAAAGGGACCAATAAAGCGTTCTAAGGTAGAAATATTTAAATAACTTGCGACTGTTACATTAGTAAAAAATACTTGAGCAGTAAACTCAGGTACTAGCCGAGTAGTTGCAATTTCTCCGAGATCAATATAGCTAGAGAACTCGTAAGTCATAGAAGTTTGTCCAGCATCTAATTCCAAGTTACCAGTACTAATATTTACTGTACAGTTGGTTTTAACTCCGGGGTATTCAAGTGCTGCTTCGTCCAAAACATCTACTACATTAAAAGTTTTGTCTACAAATAAACTTACAAAGGACGCCGCATTTAAAGATTCATTACCAAAGGCATCAAAGAATTTAATAAAGAATGTGCCTCTTAATGTAGGTACTGTTTTATTATTGGTATTCCCTGCAAGAGATTCAACAATGATAGATGAAGTTTCCCAAGAAGCACTTCCATCAACAAGCGGATGTAATCTAATCTGTGAATACCCTCCGTACAAAACATCTAGGTCTGTTGACAAATCAAATCTTAAGTTAATTTGACCTTCGTTAATATTTCCTGAAAAGTTTGCAGGGTCTGCGGGTGGTTGAGAATAGCCTACAATAGTTTTATTAACATTAAAAGTATCACCAGAATAATTTAAGAAACTAAAAGGTGTAATTCTAAAAGAGTATATGCCTTCTTTAATATCGTTAATAGTAATTTCAGTAGAGCTTGTTGTCCCTACTGTCTCGTATTGAGGGTCAGCATCTGATTTGTATTCTATTAAAAAATAACTTGAAGTTACACCTGTATGATCAGGTTCCCAACTTAACACTGCTCGAGTTTTAAGGCCGGACGCGTTATTTGTTAAATATTGTTCTTCAGTAATATCTAAACTAATAATAGGGTTGGGTGACATTAAAATAGCAACGTCTTTCAACTCTACTGCTTCACTCCGAGTACCTAGTGGGGTTTTTGTATAAATTGCAAAGTCTACTAAAGATCTATCTGGTACAGTTAAATCTTCAAACTCAAAATATTTATTTCTAGTATTGGCTAAGAAAATATAATTAGAGCTATTATATGGCTTGTAAAATATATCAAAGGTTACGGTAGTGTCTTCCGGGTTATACTCCCAAGCTATGGTTCCGATAGAGTAGCGATTTGCACTAGAAGATCCTAAAGTAAAGGTAGGGGTTGTAGGAGCCTCAACTTCAAACTCCTCAGTAGCTTTTTCAAGGTAAGCAATATCATCGTCTACTGTCCAAGCTAGCATCCCCTTATCAAACTTATAAGCCTTGATAAGAACCGAAAAGTCTGCACGGATCTTAGCAGATTCAACTCTAAAAATTTCGTTAGTTATCCCCATGTTTGGAATACTAACTTTAATAAAGTCAGAAGGCTCAACAACAAGTCCACTCCTATCTACAGAAAATGATATTGTATACATTTCACGAGATTGTCTAACTGCAGATTCTGCAAACGCCAAAGCGTGATATGGGTCAGTAATTCCAACGCCCTCTAAGGAAGCGCGATAGTGCCTGTTATTATCTTCGGTTAAGTAAACTTGATAAGGACTAGAAGGGGTAGCACTAGCGGGGGGCCAGACTACAGAGTCTTCTTTAAAATCTTCATGCTCGTTTATAAACCTTACAGTAGCTTGATTTAGTCGAGAGTCTGCATCTCCCCAGTTGACATCAATTGGCTCAGGAAGTATGTTGTTTTCATCAAATACGGAGGTAACAAGAGCTTCTTGTGTTTCTTCATCTTGTGGGTATTCTACGGAAAGTTTATACTGCCCTTTAGTGTTCCAAGATAGCTCAGCAAGTCCCATTGTATTCATAAAAGCTTCAATGTTATCTCGGATAGGGTTTTCTGTATCTAAAGTAAGGTTACATTCATATAACCGTAAAATTCGAGTATTTGCGCCATACTCCGTTGTTTGCCAAACAGGGGCAAGGTCCCAAGCATAATACCTGTTTTCGTCAAGAGTTTTCCATAACTGATTTGGGTAGTTTACTTGTGATAACGTTGGTAAGCTTGCATAGTCCGAAACTTCAGTAACAGTATAATAGTCTCCTGCATCCGAAAAGGCAGTATTCATATTAGAAACGTCTTTTTCGATCCATTGATACTCTTGCTCATATCGGTGATATACTCCATCAACCTTATAAATAGAACCGAGATAATTAAAAGATGGAAAACCAGGAAGAGAATTACTTACAACAACTCTTTCAGGGGCTCTAAAGTTACTTTCGATCCATTCTGTTTTATTCCAAATGTAATACTTACCAGTATCTTCTGTAAACCAAACATCGTTATCGTAAGTACGTTCCTCTAAATCACCGGGAAGTGTTATAAAAGTTGATACAGAGTTTACACGTTTTTGATCATTGACTTTGCCGCCAAATGTCCGATCAATTCCTACGATCGTATCACAAACGTTTGTTGCACGATAAAAAGACTCAAGGTCAATTTCGCTTTCATCTAAACTTGCGCCAAACTTTTCGTTTAAAAGATAATCTAAAAGGCAAAGCGCAGGGTTATTAGAAAAGAAATAAGTAGTAGAAAGCGAAAAAACTCCGTTATTGTTAATTACGTGCCGAACTTTGCGACCTTTAATTAAAAACTCTACAGTTGGAAAACCATTGTACTGGGGTTCTTCGCGATTTAATACAAAGGTGGCTGAAGCGTGAGCCAACCCTGTAAAGGCGTCTCTAGAGGAATCCTGTTTAGGTGATGCAACTTGAGCAGTAGCAGCGTTTGCTTGGTCTACTATACCACCGGTATTATAAGTACGAATTCTATGTTTAAACTTAGCCTTACCATCGTTATAGTCAAGGCCATCTACTTTAGCCCACTGTACTCCTTCAATACCATCTAAACAAAGTGCGTAGTTAATATTTAGAATATTATTTTTAGTACCAGTGTAATTGCCGGATCCTAAATTTGATGAAAAGGTTTTATCAACAACGGTTTCTTCACTACCTACATATCTAGAACTTGTAAATTTTCTAGACTCTACTCCTCCGAGGATCGCATTACCATAGCATATAGGCAAAGATGAGACTTCTCCCCGCTTGGTAAGCCGCATCCCCCGAGCAGCATCCTGAGCTTCTGCGGCCTTTTTTGCAGAAGCTTCTTGTTGACGTTTAAGCTTTTTTTGTTTTGAAATTTGGCTAGCGACTGAAGCAACAGTAATAACTGCTTGAACTATGAATCCAATACCCATTATGCTTTACCCCACTTTAATGTAATTTCTTCTCCATCGAAAATAGTGTCGAAAGAAGTATCTTCTAAGCTATATTGATCCATGTCATCTTTAGAGGTATATCGAACGTTTACTGAATCAAGGTCAGCCATAGGTGATGTCCCTTCAATAATCGCGACCTTTGTATCCCAATCATTACTGCTAAAGGGCTTATCTACATAGCCTCTATAAATAAATACAACGTCATCTTCATTAAGCAAAGGCTCATTGTTTTCATCAAGAAACCCTACTTGTACAGTAATATCTTTACCGATAACCCCTGCACGAAACTCATTAAGCATTTCATCATTAATATCTGCGATAACAACTTTATAAGCTTCGCGATCTAATACTGTAGAGAACTGTGGTGAGTCAACTTCAAACAAACCCCCGTCTGCTAAGAAAATATTACCGCTACCTATTGGAAATTCAACATCATAGGGGAGACTTGTAAGATAGTAAGTTTTAAAGTTAAATTTTAGAGTAATCAGAAAAAAGTAACTAAGATTTCCTGCGTCGATTAAAGAAGCTACGCTAGATGAAAAACTACGCATTATATAGCCTCCACTAGAGTTATTGTGCCGGGATCAGAGAGTACACCATCTGTAAAAGTAATGTTAGTTGCTTGATCAATTACACGGTAGTGTGTAAAAATAACACCATCACCATGAACGACTGTTTCCGAAAGTGTTACAGCCTTTCTTAAAGATGGGTAAATTGAAATTAAAACAGGGAGTGTTCCAGTCAAATCAACATCTCCTTGAACCATATAAAGCTTATCAAGATTTGAAAGTTTTATAAAAGATCCTTTTGGTAGAATTCCTGTAGCTAAGCTTGGGTCTACTGTTACTGAAGTAACGTTAGCTAAGTCCGCACTAGAAATTGTTAATGGCCCCGAAACAGTGTAGCGATTTGCTACGTCTGGTAACTGAGGCATAATCATGGTATCAGCGTTACTATTGCTATTAATTAAGTTAAGTAGCATTGAAGGCGCATCAGAAGTTTCTAGAACAACGTTAAAAGTTAATTCCCAGCGCTGATGTCCTTGAGAAGCACGTTGTGTTTTCAAAGAAATCGTTGTCATATCAAATACAGGCTCGTTAGAAGCAACTGTAAAAGGTGTAATAATTTTGTTATTTTTATAGTAGTAAGCAGCCATGATTAACTCCTGATCGGTCTTGCTAAAAGTAGTAGGTTTCTCTCTAAGAATATTGCTTGGCGGTAACTATACACACCACTGTTATCTTCTCTAGTCGAGACCCAGGATTTTCCATTATGTATCATAGCGCCTGTTTCAAAAGCAATATCACCTAGTAAAGGTTTTTTATTAAGAATAACTTCATAGTTACATAGCTTAGCAAATTCTTCTAGGCTTTTATTAGAGCGTTTTAACTTAACAACAAACTCTTTAGACGAGTTCCATGAAAAATCAATATAGCTTTTTGCTTTGTTTTCATTACCTCTTAGAGCAAGGTCATACTCAATGAAGAGGGCAAAACAATCGTTATAGCCTCTTTTATAATTCTCTACCAGAGTAGTTCTTTTGTTAATCTCTAAGGTTGCTTTTTCAAGCGCCTCTTTGATTTCCTCCGGTAAGTAGTAACGGTTATTTAGCCGCATAGTTCACTCCTCTCAGAGTGAAGCCAGAGAACACCCGCTAAGCTTTTTCTATAGTCAGCCCATAGGTTAGCTTAGCTGGCACTCTCTGTGTCACTCTGTTATAACTTTTCTTTGATAAACATCTTTACTAAGTCCGCTACAATATCCGAGCGCACAATATCATTTACTTTAAACTCAATAACAGGAACATTTAAGTCATGCTTCTGACAAAGACTTGAAAATTGCATAAGATCTCGTCCGTCACGGACGTCAGACTGAGCAGGGTCCCCCATAAGAATGAGTTTAGTATTTTCACCAATACGCGTGGTAATAGCTTTAAGTTCATCCATACAAAGGTTTTGAGCTTCATCAACTAATACTAAGGCGTTTTCATAAGAACGACCCCTAATTGTTTCAATTGGTTGAATCTCAATTTGACCTTTGCTTAACATGTACTCGTACTTACCTGCACCAAAGGCTTTCTTTAAAACTTCTAGCATAGGCATTAGCCAAGGCGTCATCTTTTCTTGAACACTTCCGGGGAAGTGACCTAGAGATTTACCTGTTGGAACGTTAGCGCGAGTTAAAACAATTTTCTCGTAGCCATTTTTTCTATTGGAGAAAAGCTTTGCTACAGTGCCAGCACTACAGTAAGTTTTCCCCGTACCAGCACAACCAATTGTAATTGTAACTGGGCAAGAGTTAATTGAATAAATTAAAAGCTTTTGCTTCTCGTTTTTAGGGAGAACATGAAATCTATATAGACTAACAATTTCTGCATCACGTTCTTTATTCTTTTTTTCATATCGAGATTTGCGTTTTGACATAAATAACTCTTTGTTTTATTGATGTTTTTTTTTTAGTTAGTTGTTATGAGAAGTCTACGTTGGTTTACTAGGCCAAACGATGTGCTTATCAACATAAGCCAAAAGAGCGGCGACGCCTTCTTCGGTATCGCGAAGATGCGCTAGGGTCTCGTAGTCTACGCCAGAGGCTACGAACTCACGCAGGTCCACGCCTGCCAGCTTTAAGCATCGACGGACGCAATTAACGTCGTACTGTGCGATGCCATGCTGTCTCAAAGTTGCTGGTGTGATCTTCAAAAGAAAGCCCTCACTGCATTACGGGCGTCAACCCAATCTTGTTGCGTCTTCTCGCCTGCCTGCCACTCGAAGAACACGCCGTCAGAGTTATTCTGGTAAGCACGGCGCTTTGCGGTTTCAAGAGCGTCGGTCTCGTCCACGGCTCGTGCTGTGAGTTCGGCTTCGGTCAAAGGGCGGACCCCGCGACGATGCACCCACTGCCCGCCAGGAAGCTGGACCAGTTCGCGTTCGGTCAAAGCCTGCGTCGCTTGGTCTACTGTCGGTGATGGCTCGACCTCTACGTCGAACATTTCATAGTCGGCCAGCATTTCTGCTGGTGGCTTTTCGGGGAACGACACGGACGGGTTGTCTGACCGTAGCTTGGCTAGGGTGTACGGCTCTGTCGAGCCATTGGTGACTTTGATGTGTTTCATTGGTGGTTCTCCTTATGGGGCTTCTACTACTTGGAATTGGGTTAGGTATCTTCTCCCCGTCGCGATCAAAAGCGTAAACCCATCATCGGACCAAATCAGACTGCTCGACTGTGAGATCGATGAGCCGCCGCCTGCCGTAACTAAGGCCCCAATATTGACGCTGATCCCATCATAGGTTTTTGTGCTTATGTCGAAAGGCGTTGACAGGGTGTAAGATTGCACCCGAAAGCTGTCCTTCTCCAGCAAAAATAGCGTTTCTCCGTCTGGTGTTAGGGCTATGCCCGACAAGTTCCCGTCTATGGGGAAAGACCCACGCGCAAAGGTGCGGTAATATTGGACCGTAGCCCCAGTAAGGGACCAGTCGGTAGACAAGAGTATCTGTGCCACGTTCCAATCGTTCGCCTGCCCGTCAAAGACAAACACCTTTTTTGCCGCAACATCGTAATGCAGACCGGCTAGTGACTTGATATAACCAGTACCGCCAAAAAGCGTGCGGACTGTAGCGATACTCTCGGTCGTGATGTCAAAAGCGGACGACAGATCGTATTGGTTCACGCGGTTGTCATCTATGGTGTTCTCGTTAATCCCGCCCATTATCTTGAGGCCATCACTTCTAATCAAACCACCCTCGATGTTTTCCGACGTAGGGAATACTTGGGGGCCGCTCTCGATAGTCATACTTGACGCGTCCCAAGGCCCAGCAAGTGCGTACACACGCACGTCCTGCGAGCCGCCTTTGTTGTTAGTCGTCCCGAAGACGTAGTTTCCATCCTCTGACGCGCCAAGGTCAACTAGACCATTAGTAACACCAGTTATTGTTTCCGTGTCAAACTCTCTGACCCACTCTAGGTTCTCAATGTCGTAGGGAACGCGGTTATCACCCCCAGACGCTGCCCCTAACCCCTTTTGTCTAGTTGCCATATTAACCACCATCCCCTGTGCGCCGACCGTATAGTGTCGAACCGACTTTCTGGACAAGCACAGGCGTCACAGTCGTAGCCCCTAGCGTTGGCGCTGTCGCGCCGTCTGTTAGCCATGTGATCGTTGGCCATGTGATTGTGTACGCAGTCCCGTCTTGAATAAGCAACTCGACAAACTCACCATCAGTAAGGCTATCTGTGGGGCTAGAGTTTCCTGTTAGCGTCCACTCTTGAACTGTACCGTTTGCAGGATCAATCGCAGGCGTTGTACCTGCGGGCATCGTACCTGTTTGCTCCTCAATAGAGCCAGTAAAGACTGGGTTGGCAGCTGTGACGATACCACTCGGTGTTACTTTAGAAGATAAAACTGCCATGTTAAGTTGCCTCCGGCTCAGCTGGCCAAGTTATAGTTTCAGGGAAGCCTACTTGATCTGTGATGTCACGTAGAGCTTGACGGTAGGTAGCCCAAGCAGTTTGGTCAACGGGTGCATCTGCTACTTGTGTCCAGTCGGACGCTGTTAGCAAAGTGTTGCGCTTGTCACGGGCTTGGGTTGCAAGTTCTATGGCAACCTGTGCCGCAGTTGACAGGGCGTCAATTTCTGGCTGTGTTAGGGCCAACCTAACGCCGTCTTTTAGTTTTGTGTAAGTCATACCTTGCTGATCCCATACATTGTTATGGTGCCCACTTCCATAGTTCCAGTTAAACAATCGAACTGGACCTCGATTGTTGCGTTTAGGTTTGTCCGATTACCTGCTACGGTAAACGAGCTGGCGTTTCCGGTGTTGTTTTCATATTGGGTTAGGCCAACGAATCCGGTAGGAACGTCGGTTCTGTGGGGGCTAGTCATAACAGTAAACCCGCTCACCCCATACTCCCCAGTCGCGGACCCTATCGCGGCCCCCAAGCGCACTTCACTAGTAGTCCCCGTAGTTAAATATTCCGTTGTGGCAAAACTGCCCGCGCCGTCCTCTTTTATTCGCATGCGTAAAACCCCGCCGTCTGAGGTTGGAATTACACCACTGTAAATAAACAAGTAGTGGTCATAAAGACTGCTATCCAAAGCTGTGAACTCAATAGTGGTGTCTCCCGCAGCTACGGCCTGTGTGATGGGAACTAAACCGCCACCAGCCAAAGCCGCGATAGACTGCCCCAACCGCTGCCCAGACACCTGCCCGAATACCGTTGAAGTGTCGTCTTCGACTTGGGCTTGGGTTAGTTCTACTTGCGGAACTCCAGCTCCCAGCTGAGTATAAATCTGCCAAGTCAAACCATCATAGGTAAACTGAACAGCAACACCGCCGATGTCCATTGTTAAGTTTTCAGCATCACCCTCAATAGTAGAACCATTCCGAGCAACTGTAAGGTTATTCGTAGACCAGTCAGCACCATCAGTAATAACAACA
>Ga0070748_1000934_pt1 | contig 13818 bp, 26 predicted proteins | sample VirMetDEL_Nov_12_FD_77015 | JGI IMG/M metagenome (GOLD analysis project Ga0070748, IMG submission 77015) | Aqueous microbial communities from the Delaware River and Bay under freshwater to marine salinity gradient to study organic matter... | ecosystem: Environmental > Aquatic > Marine > Coastal...
ACGGCATCACTTGTTTGAGGATCGGGTCGTTGATATCGCCTTTTTTAATGCGAGACAGCAAAGGCCGTGGCACACGCACTGGAAATAATTTACGGGCAGCAAAGTGCTGTTGGTAGTTTTCTGGTGGAATATCGAGCAACTCTAGCAGGGTTTTTGGATCGGTAATTACATTTGCTAATTCTTTTTGCCAAGAAGTGTGCAATTTATCGCTGATTTGGGTTATTATTTGCGGGTAAATCACACCTTTGTTTTCTTCTAACATATTGTTTTTAATTGCTTTTTATTTTTACGGATTAAGCTGTAAGTAATTACCATCATAAAGCGTTTAATTATTAATCACTTATAAGTTATCTATTTTTTATCAGGTGTAAAAAAACCGCCCGAAAGCGGTTAATTTAATCGAGCAAGACATTACGCTGCTAAATGCCTGAAAGCCTCAGCTACTCTAGGGTTTTTAACTTTTTCGGCGTATGCGGCCATATAAACTTGAACGGGGTCTAAGCCCGATAATTCAGCCATCTTATCAAGAGTTTCATCGCTAGGCATTTTGTGCCCATTTCTGTAATAGCTAAACATAACGCGCGAAACGCCAAGTTTTTTTGATGTCTTGTTATCGGATAAATCACCGCAAACCTTGTTTAGTATGTCTTGGAAGTTCATTTCTGTTTACTCGATGTTGTTGGCTAAATTAATTTTAGTCCCATGTTAACCCAAACGCAACGTGTCTACCGGCGGTTGACAGGCGTCAACCGCCGGTTTAATGTCCTCATGCTTTCGCGGTAAAAGCCGTTTTGCTCGATGTTGTTGGCGCAGTTTCAAGTCATATCAGCTCATACCCGAAAGCAATTAATTACTTCCTTGTGTCTGGGTGCGTTGGCCGACAAGCCCAGATTTTTTAGCAAGGTGTTGATTTTACTTAAGGAAGCTGAACCATGACTGAACATTTCGAACAATCAAGATTTGCTTATGCGCAAACACTTCAAAATACATTGACTGAAAACCATATCCGCAAAATAGCTCATAACATTATCGAGCTGAATAAATCGCGTCCAAATGTCGCACAAGAAAATATTAAGATTATTCGCCAAAAAATAGCGGGTAAAAAATTAAACACTTTTCAAGTCACTGTTGATAAATCAAAAAAATTAGCTGAATTAGCCGCCTATGCTGCGCGCGTTACTAGCGCAAGCAAGGCAGGTGCGTAATGATTAAGTTTACAAGCGATAGAGTCGCAATTGTGATGTGTTTGCACCACATAAAGCATTGGAAAAAAAGCCATTCAACTGATTTTATTCGCTCGTATAGGTACGGCTATATTCACGGACGCCTTGATGAAATTAATCCGTTTGGACAAATTGAGGCAAGGCTTAGTAGGTTGATGTCAAAAGTAATATTTGGCGCAAAAAAAGACTTGCCAAAATGACCGTTAATCTATCAAAAGACCGCCCGTTGTGGCGGTTACTTACCCCGCTAATCAAAGACTCGGACAATAAAGATAAATACAAGTTATTTGTTACCAATGCCGAGTTTAAGCAAATTCGTAGCTTTGTATTCGGTAAAACTGAAAATATTCCTCGTTATGTTAAGCGCCGACTTATTCGTCACTACACCACCATATTTAATAAAAAACGCAAAAACGGCGAAAATAACGAGCTATACGCAAATATCTGGCTACGTGATGTTGTTAGCCCCGTAAAGCAAATATTAGCTGATTGTCCGTTTAAAAACCCTAAAGCATTACTGCGTGATGAAGTTATCGAGAAATACGCTAAAAATGCCGCTGACGATTGTTTAAGTATGATTTCTCATTGCAATACAGGTGATGATTACGAGCAAAACTTGCTTTATGCCTATGATGAGTTGGCGGTTTATTGTGGTGAGTGGAATGTTGTCCCGCCGTACGAAAGTATTATCAAAAAACATCAACTTGTTAGCGCTGCCGAATGCGCGCTTTTGCGTATGTGCTGTGACAAATGGTGGGAGCGTAAATTTAAGCGAATTAAAGCACAAACCAATGAGCATATTTTAATTGCTATTGGCGAGGTGCAAAAAAAGATTAGCCCGTACATTTCTGAACAATCACTCCAAGAGTGGAAGCAACAACAAAAAGCCAACCGTGATTATCTTGAGGCAATGGAATTATTTTCGTTACATACGTGCCCCGATACAGGTCAGGAATACGAGCAAATAGTTAAGCTTGTTGATATGGCTGATGCGTCAAGCTCAAACCCTAAGAACCGCTTTACCGAGCTAATGGTTCGTTGTCGTGGCTTGGAAAATCTCAGCATTGATGACGGCTATCAAGGGTTGTTTTTAACCTTAACAGCACCAAGCAAATATCACGCTACATCGGATAAATATATCGGTTGTACACCAAAAGAGACGCAAGCTTATCTCGTTGGTTTATGGGCGAAAATTCGCGCAGAATTAAAGCGGAAAAACATTACTTATTATGGTGTCCGTGTCACTGAGCCACATCATGACGCAACCCCGCATTGGCATTTGCTTTTGTGGGTTATGCCAACCCAAGCTGACCGCTTAATTTATACGATGGAAGATTACGCCAAGCGTGAAGACGGCACCGAAAAAGGTGCAGATAAGCACCGTTTCGTTATTGAGGTAATCGACCCATCAAAAGGCAGCGCAACGGGCTATATTGCCAAATACTTATCAAAAAATATTAACGGTGAATACATTGAGTCTAGTCAGGGTAATTACGGTGATTCAGGGCAAGCCGACACAAATTGTCACGAGTCAGGAAAAAGCGCAAGCGATGGCGCTCAACGTGCAACCGCATGGGCTTCAAGGTGGTGTATACGTCAGTTCCAGTTTTTTGGCGCTGAGCCTGTCACAATATATCGTGAAGCGAGGCGGCTTTCCCTTACCGCGGAAGATGCCGAAGTAGAGAAAATTCGCCAAGCCGTTGAGTCAACTGATAAGAAAGGTAAGTGGTATGCGTTCACGCAAGCCATGCGTCAATCACGGGTGAATTTAGCGTATGAGTTCACCGTCAATGATTACGCTGAAAAGGTAAGAAAAATTAAAGGGTTGATTTCCTCAAGTGGATATGAAGAAACGCGAGAGGGCTCTTTTGCCCTTAGAAAGCGCGGCAGCGGTTTCCCTTGGAGTCCTGTCAATAACTGTACTGCTAGCTTTTCAGGGGCACCGAAGCTAAGCCAGTTAGGGTTTAGAGGGGATGAAATAGATTACTTGTCTCGGGGTTATCGAATTGCAACGGGAGACGGTTTCGTTTATCAGGTCAAAGACAGTCAATTGTGCGAAACGAGGGTATCGTAATGGGCGGTTATTCAACAATTCATTGTAATTACGAAAAGCGCAATAGAGAAAGTCACGTAAAGCAATATAGCGAACCTAAAAACAAATTCGAACGCGCTTTAAGTGACAAGTCAGGGCAATCAATACAGAGCTATCGCGTAAAACTTTTACAATCTGGCCTTGCTTCTAAAGCTAGAGGGGTGGGCGGTAAGACCGTTTTAACATTGCGGCACGTTGTGAAACGCCCGTAAACTTAAACCCGCGCACGTTGTGAAACGCCGCATTATTTTTTAATAACTGTCGGGAGACATCGAAAATGTTAGAAAAAGAACAACGCCATATTTTCTTGGCACTTCAAGAGGAGTTATCAATACTCAACGAGCGCTTAAAGCGTGAACTCATACAAGTTGACGCACGGCCAATCGGCGGCGCTGACGCAACATTGAAACGCGTTCGTGAAATACAGCAAAAAATAAACCAGAAATCAGCGGAATACTTAACCGCTATTTCTAACATTGTTAGTTATTCAATACATTAACAAATTAATGACGGGAGTCACGAAATGAAAAATAATTTAACAAGTAGAACGAATAAATTACTCGAACTTATCAATCAAGCGCGAGCAACCTTAAACCCATTCTCTGCCAAAGAGCTTAAGAGCGTCATTGAGCCTCAAGTACAGCCATTATTAATTGATGTGGTTGAACAAGTAGAAGCTAATAAAGGTGTGCTTAAATCTCTGGTTAAGCATGGCTTGGAGCAGCAAGAAAAAATCAATAAACAAACCAATCAACTTGAAGATTTACAGCGTCAACTTGCTAATTTTGATACCCGATTATCAGGCTTGGGAGGATAAATTATGCGTGCAAAAGGTCAAGTGGGTCAGATAATTTGTACGTGTGGTCGTGTTGGTGAATTGCGAACGCGCGGCAACGGTGCGTTTTTGCCATTCCTTATGTGCAAGCATTGCGGTATGAAACAAGGTAAGGAGGCGTTACGTGATGAGTGGTTAAGTAAAGAAGATACAAGTTGCTCATTGGGCGCTTATGGCGAGTTCCCTGCAGGAGGTGATGAAGCTTTAAGTCAAGCATCAAACCAAACCAGTAAAGCTGTGAAGTCTGAACAAGTGAGCACCTCAAGTAAACATCAAGTTGAGTGGCAACCAGATGAAGCTAATCAAACTGATATTGTCAAGGCTGAGCAGGCTGCAACCCCAGAAGAAACCGAAGAAAGTTCAAGTATGAGCGTGGGCGCTAAAATCGGCCTCGGTATATTTGCATTAGTCGCTACCGCTTTTGGCATTAGTAGAATCAACTTAACCAAATAAAACCTTTACCGTCGGGAGATATAGAGCAAATGAAAAAACCAAAAACAACAAACGAACATCAGGTTGATAATCAAGTGGCATCAAATAAAGATGAAGTTCAACATCAAGCTAACGACAAGCCAACATCAAATAAAGATGATGTTGTAAATCACCCTAAAACCGCTACATTACTGGGTGAAGAGGTGGAAATCAAAGGCATTGCCACTCCTAAAGCGCCTGAGTTGAGTAACGATTTTGAAAATATGGTCGATGATGCTGTGAAAACCAAGCCAGAAAAGGCGCAGGAGCAAAATGCTAGCGATGCAACAGCGAAAGCTGAAATTGCACCGTACACACCAGAAAAGGCGGCGGGGGTCGTTTTAATGGGGCTTGGCGGCACTATGAAGTTAGTTAATAAGTTCACAGAAGCACCTATTGTCGTTGAAAAAGAAACACAAATGATTTTTGCGGCCATGTGTACGCCGTTAGTGTTGAAATACGGTAAAGCTATTCAGGCATTACTCGACCCTGAAAATGTTGATTTAAATAGCACTGCGCCTGAGTGGTTAGCTGCTGCCGCTGTTGGTGTTGTTGCTGTGCCAAGTTGGCTACAAGTGCGAGAGCGAAATCAACTAAAAGCTCAAAACGCGGCCTTATTAAAAGCGGGTAAAAAAGCTATTGAAACAGGTGAGCCGCAAGTGGTCGAGGGTTAACGCTAATGGCAATCAATGAGCAAAACTTTCGTAGCGCACAAATGACCAGTGTTTGCTGTGCTACGGGTGGCGGCAAAGGCATTGCTGTAACGAGTCTCGGTCTTGTGCCTAAAAACGCTTGTGTTGTGGTGTTTGACCCCTATGGCGAATATAAAACCAAGTTCGGTAAACGGGCGTGCCATCAATACAAATCATCGCGCGGATTTGCCAGAGCGCTTAAGGCGGCTTGGCAGAGTGGCAAGCCGTTTGTATTGTCATACTTCCCGCAAGGTGACAGGCTAAAAGAAATGAATTGGTTTGGCGGCTTGGTGTGGGCAGCATCTGATGGTAATCGTGTGCTCTATCCTATTTTTGAGGAGTATGGAAAGTGCGTAGAATCTACCTCAAAAGATGACACGATTGTCGGTGAAATATACTCAGGTGGCCGTAAATTTGGCTTGCGGCCAATCGCTATTTTTCAGCGCTCTGCCGAAGTTCCTAAGACCATTTGGGGTAACAGTCAAATTAAAGTCATTGGCGCTCAAGAGTACACGGCAGATGCTAAGCGTATTGTTGACCAGTTGGGCTGCACCATTGATGAAGTGTCAAGTTTAAGCACGTTAAACGAAGCGTTTACCATGTACGCACCAAAGCTTGATGATGTTGTGAGAACAAAAACGCATTACCTTAAAGCCAAAGGATTCAGGAATTACGAGAGGGTGGCCGCAATGGTTGAACCCGCCCGTCATTTAACAAAAAACTGGTCAAAGGAGCAAAAGGCACTTAATAAAGCTTCTGATTTTACGTTAATCAATCCGTAGCTAAAACATCAAATGTCGATTTTGAAGTTAACCAGTACTGGCGTGGTTTTGCGCGGCTCTGGTTGGCTCCTTTCAACTTCAAACTCATTTCAAGCCAACATCAAATCAACTTCAAACGCCACTTGTGCCAACTTCAAACCGCTTGCTATTAATATAAATCGAACTGTTGGCACGTTGTGAAACGCCCAACGTTTTTATTTTATTTCTTAATCAATATGTCGCGAGACACTTGGAGTTACAAAAATGGGTTTTAAAGCAAAGCAGTTAGGCGTTATCGCACTAATCTCGGCGGTCATTTCCGTTATCGTAGTCGCCGCATCAAATAACATTGATGTTGTTGAAGACGCAATCGGATAAGGAGTAGATAATGAATAAAAACTTAATCTCTCAAGCCTTAGCGCGTGTCATAACTTCTCACATTAAATTAGATGCAGCAACAGGCTCTAATTACGATGATGAATGGACAATCAAACTTAACGCGGGCATGAATTATCACCGCATTAAATTACTGACTAATTTAGTTGCTCGAACAGCAATCAAAAAAGTAACTATTGATATTGGTGGTACTGACGTTGCTTATGCATCAGGTGCCTACTTAGAGTTTTTAGCTAAGACATATCAAAAACACCAGACGGCGGGTATTTTCACGTTCGACTTATCTAAATTCCAGTACCGCACACAAGCGGGTATCTATCAGACACAGCTTTCAACCGTGCTTTCCGATGATGTTACGTTAAAAGTGTTGTTTGGCGCTAAAGGTGTTGGCGATCCTGATAGCCCGTCATTGCGCGGCTCTGCCATTGTCTCTGAAAATTACAACCAAGCACTGCCGATTTTCTTACCTAAAAAATACTCAGCAACATTGTATGCGAGTGCGGGTGATGAAATCGAATGGGTGTTCCCAACCGGTAATCAGCACAAAAAGCTACAAACAATCACCTTTGACGAAACTGAAACGACTATCTCAAAGGTAGTGGTTAAGCGCAGCAATACAACACTTAACGAGTGGACGCGTGCAGAGTTAAATCATGATTTACGTGAGCTTGGCGGCTTAATTCCGCAAAGCAAAATGTGCATGATTGATTTTTGTGTACTTGGTTTTGGTACTGTTGGTATGCCAACCAATGACCTTAAGTTTGTTTTAACCACGTCAAGTGCAGGTTCAATTAAAGCGCATATTGACGGTTATGAACAAGTTCGTTTTCCTCAGGCTGTTTAAGGGGTTTCTATGTCTATATGGGACGGCTTTGCCGAATCATTAAGTGAGACTTGGGATGTTGTTTTAGATGTTGGCGGTGAGGTTGCTAAGCAGCGCCTACAAGCTACCGCTGAAGCAGCAACGGACCCAAATAAATTAAGCCTAGCCGAGCCAGTGAAAGGGCGAAACCCCGACGGCTCAACTGTTGTTGCTGCGCCAACGCAAACGCAAGTGGTGGCACCAAAGCCGCAATACATTCAAGGTATTGATAATACTATTGTGTATGTCGGCGGGGCTATTGTATCGCTTGGGTTGTTGGTTATGTTCATTAAGGCGGTTAAGTAATGTTGCCTGCAGGGCCAAGCCCTATGCCGTCGGTAACTGGCGGCGAAGCAACTTCGGGAAATGGTGATTCTGCCTTTTCCGCAGGTGGTAATAAGTTCGGTGGCCTCAACTATAACAAGGGTTTGAATACTTCCGTTGTCGTTGGTGCCGCCGTATTTCTTGTCGCTATCGGTGCTTACGTTTATGTACAAAAGTAAGCTAACAGAGCATTCATTGCGGGTGTTAAAGCCCGCTTTGAAATTCGCCAAGGGCACTATTAAATCAGAAATCAAAAAGGGCGTTAGTCATTTATATGTGACTAATCAGGGTAACTTATACGTAGTAATCCGGCCTGAGGGTTTGGAGCTAGTGATTGTTGCTGTTGCGGGTTCTGATTTGCTTGGTTCACAACAAGAAATCGTTCAATTTGCTAAAACAAGCGGGTTTAAATCAATACGCTTTCATTCAAGACACCCTCAGCACTTGAAAAGGGGCTTATGGGGCTTGCCTTATGAGATTATTGAGATTCGAAGAAGCTTATTTGGCGATGATGAGCATGTATTTAAAGTAGGTATTTAATATGGGACTTTTCACAAGAAAGCCTAAGACAACAGTAAAGGGTAAGCGCAAAGAATCTCGTCGTAAGTTCAATCGTGCGATTAAAGAGGCAAGTCGCGAGTACCGTCGCAATAAGCTGGCTAACAACTATACACCGCCAGTAAAAACCCAATACATTTAAGGTGGCTTTATGGGCGGTAAATCAAGAAGTAGTCAAAGCACATCGAATAATCAGCAAACAAATAACTATGTAAATGATGGTCAGTTTGCGGGGGCTAGCAATGTCTCTATAGATGAGTCAGACCATAGCGTTCGGATTGAAGAGGATTACGATTATTCACAGGAAACGGATATTGAGGACTCGTACAATACCGATAATTCAACCAATTTAGAAGACTCAAATAATACTGATAATTCTATTGAAGTTGATGACGGAAACATCGCAGGAGGAAATATTACATTTTCCGATAGTGGTGCAATTTCTGCGGCTGAAAAAATCGCAATGACAGCGTTAGAGCAAGCCACAAAGCAGAATGATAACGCAACTGAATTGTCTGTAGCCGCTTTAAATTCTAATGAGCGAACAACGGCGAGAGCCTTTAATTCTAACGAGCAAATAACAAGGCATGCACTTAATGCGGCAGAATATGCCATTGATGAAGTGTCAGACGTTGCAACAGATTCAGTTGACCGAATCGGAAGAACATCAGAGGACGTTATTAGTAGTTTAACAGCGCAAAGTGCTGTTTTTGCTGACAACTTAGAATCTGCGACTAATGCGAATTTTGCAGCTAATGAAAAAGTACTGCAAAACATTGGTGATTCATCTAGCAATAATACAAGCGTAATCGCTGAGCTAGCCAGAAACACTGCGCTACAAGGTCAAGATATCGTGGCAAAGTCATCTGAAAAAATGACGATGTACATCGCAATTGCGGCAGCTATTGGCTTTATTGCCTTTGCTGCTATGTCATCAAGAGGTAAGTAATGCCTAAGTTTACATTAAAAACAGGGGAGGAGCGGCCAGTTACGACGGGTGGCTTGTTCCTTTCAATTATTCTTGCGTCAGCAGAGTTTACCGTGCGCTCCCCTGAATTGGGGGGCGATTTAATTGGTGAAACCACCAGACAATTTAAGTTACCGGGCATCAATCAAGTTTGGTTTGTTAATGAGTCGGATTCGCCTATTGATATCAAATATGAGTCTTCGAACGTTGAAACATTTTTGAGTGGCAAAGGGGCGGTAACGGTTAGTAACGAAGTCGTAGTGAAGCGCATTGTTGAAGCCATCCAAGTAAACGCTAATGCGACAGTTGAAAACGGCAAAATGGCCCTGCTTTCATCGCAAGCATTTGTGCCAATCGATAATCTAACAATACCTGCAGGGCAATCGCGAAAGTTTGCGAGTGCTCGCGCTGTAGCAGGTCGAAAGGTGACGATTCAAGTTATCACTAATGATATTGACTTATCAACGGTGCGTATCGGCACAACGGCAGCGATATCGGCAAACCAAGGCATTTACTTGCAAGGTAACTTAAGCGCGGTGTCTGGCTATGAATTTAGTACAGAAGCGGCGGTATATATTTTTAACTCAGGTATTAAAGATGCCGTTGTGACAGGGGCAGAGCAATGGCGTTAATGTCTCAAATGATTAATATGCAAGCATTGCTTGCTACGCAGCAAGAAAATATCAACGCGAATGTTGACGCTAAAGCAGTAGCAACGCAAGGCGTGGTAGTCGCTAAAGCAACAGAAACAGAGTCGCATATCACAACAAAGAATGCTGACGTTAAAAACTTAGTGAATAGCAATGCGAGCGCCTCGCAATTACTTGTTAATAATGTGGATGAGCTTGTTAACGCACACACAACAAGTGAAATCGCGAATATAAAGGGTTCGAATTGGCTTATCAGTGAAGCCGCCGAAGGGATTCAAAAGATAGCGCCAGGTGCAACGGGGTTGCTATTTAAAATTACTCCGCCGCTAGGAAAGCGCGTGTTACTCCGTACATTATATGCCTACAACGGCTTAACTGGTGTGACAATCAAGCGCGGAAATATGACGTTCATCGATGGCAAGCATTTAGCGGCTAGTGTTGCAGAGGGGCGTTTTTCAATCGGTATTACGGGTTCAAGCACAACCGCGAACTCATCAATACCATACATTCTCGGAAAGGTTAATGAGGCAATCGAAGTTAGCACAGCGGCTAATGTCGGTAGCTCCGGCCTCTTGTATGCTTATGAAATCGGAGATATTGAATAATGCAAATATTTAAAAATGGCAATTGGGCTGATGGTGTACCAAGTGTAGGTGATAACTGTCGAAAGCGTATTGGTGCGGACGGTTTTCATGAGTTTACTTATTATGGCGCTGACTTGTCGCTAATTAGGGGAATATCATATAGCGCATTTCGTGAGCGCTTCAATATCCAATCTAAGATAGCCATTGAAAGCGCAACCGAAAATGATGCGTTGGTGCGATTGCTTGAAAAAGACTTGCAGGCGCGCGGCATTGATGGCAAGCCGATACGCCTAGACTCTAACGATTTAGCGTATGGTCTGGCGCAGTACGATGCAAAAGGCTTGTTACGTGATGGGTTAACGGTTGCGGCGCTATTGCGAGATGGTACGCCAGAAGAGGTGTTGTAGTGTTTTACAAAACCGCTTTTATTGTTTTATTGATAACAGGATTTTACATGTTAAAGCCAAGAGTAGCAGCTAACAAAAATATTAGAAACAACAATCCGCTCAATATTAAAGAGTCGGCTGATTGGAACGGAGAGCGAACGCTTAACCTTGATAAAACCTTTGAAGAATTCAGAACACCTGAGTACGGCTTTCGCGCGGGTTATATTATTTTGTTGCAATATTTAGAGCGTGGGCAAAACACCATTGAAAGCATTGTTGCTAAATGGGCTCCTGCGAATACCGATGAAAACAATCACACTCAAAATTACATAAATTATGTTGCGGGTGAAATGCGGTTGACCGCTAATGACGTTATTAATCCGTTAATACTACCTGAAATGATGCTGCATATGTCGGTGTTTGAGGGCTCGCAAGGCTTCTTTACGCTTGAGCAATCAAAACGGGGCGCTGAACTAGCACAGCAAGAAGACTTTGTTATTGCTCGTCTGAATCGCTTAGCTGATGTGGGGTACGTTGTCGCATGATTAATGCTAAAAACTTAAAGACAGTGGGTGGTGCAATAGTTGTTGCATTGCTTTGCTCGATTGCTGTTTATCAATTCAAAGCGCACACAAAGGGGTTAGCAGATGAAAGCTAAAATGTTAACGACAGATAATGCCAAGCTCGCCTTTAATGGTGTGGTGGCAGCGGTTTTTATTTATTCACTGTACAAGCTGTCAAAGGTGTTAAAAGCGGGTTATGACGCGGCAAATGTCGCTGTTGATGCCGTCGTCGACCCCGTTGCTAATGCCTTTTTCGGTAGTGAGCTTTATCAAGGTGAAAGCGTTGAATTAACTGAATTTGATGTGTCTCGATTGTATCGTGATTACTTTACGTCAAATTGGATAATGAAGACCGAGCAATTTAACGTTATCTCAAAAGCCTACCCGAATGAATTAACCGTATTGCTTGGCAGTAACAACGAGTTATTACCTCAGTATCGTTCACAAGTTAAAGAGGGTTAATTGATGCCAATTTTATTATCAGATAAGCCGCACTTTGTCGGTGAGGTCATTGCGAAATGGCTCAAAGATGGTCGTGAAATGGAGCTAACGCAAGATTTTAGCTTTATAGATGAACATGGCGTTAAATGGGATGCACCAAAAGGCTCAATCGTTGACGGTGCAAGTATTCCGCGTTTTTTTTGGCGCTACATTGGCTCGCCGTTCGTCGGCAAGTATCGACGCGCTAGTGTTATTCATGATGTTTACTGTAAAACAAAATCAAGACCGTCAGATGAAGTACATCAAGTTTTTTATGACATGATGTTAGTGTCAGGTGTTAGCAAAGCCAAAGCGCTTAAAATGTACATGGCAGTTAAAGCGGGTGGCCCATCATGGTAATACTTCAACGATTGAACGATATGGCTAACGTGATATATTTTTTTCTTATCGGATTATTGATAGCTATCGCACTTTCAGGATGTCAAAGCCTGAACTATCAAGTGGGTGATATCTCACAGCAATATTGTATGACGCAAAACGAACAAATACGCGTATTGCTTAAAGCAACCTTAAGCAAGAGTGGTGTTAATGTCGGTGTAGATTACTGCACAATCCACGGCTTTGTTAGCGGGGTGATTGAATGAGTGATGTTGTAAAAACCATCTTGGCCGTGCTAATTACCAGTATTTTAAGCTCGCTAACCACAACACAAGTGTTAAGCGTTGAGATTGTTAACGTGAAAAACTCAGTTGAAAAACTCGATAAAAGTGTTAACGAGAAAATCAATAAATTAGATGAGCGGGTACTTGATACCCAGTTAAAACAAGCTCAATACTTAGCCGCCAATTAAGGCGGCTTTTTTTTATGTGTGACGTGCTAGGTTAATAAAAATTAAAAAGGCAGTGATTCAATAGCTTTTATTTTTTCATCTTCGCCGCGCATGTCATAGATTTTTGTGGTGTTCAGGTTGGCGTGTCTCATTAGTTTTTGAACAATCAAAACATCAACGCCATTACTTAAAAGGTTAGTGGCAAATGAGCGCCTTAAGTCGTGCGGGGTAAATCGCTCAAGTCCTTTTTTATTGCAGCGCTCGTCTATAATGTCGGCGATTGTTCTGGTAGAAACGCCCTTACTTAATATCTTGCCACCTTTTAGTAAGGTGCTGAATATGACCCCGTTTTCGCTACCACGTATGTCGAGCCACTTTCTCAGGGTATTGAGCGAGAAAGTCGGCAAGTATACAAAGCGAGTTACCTTGCCTTTACCAACCACCTTGAGTCTGTTGCCATTAAGGTCGTTAATTTGTAGCTGAGCAAGCTCAAAGCATCGTAAGCCCGCACCATAACCGACTGCAATAATTGCCGAGTCTCTAATGGATTTATTATCGCTATCGTTGGTTTTAATGGCGGCATTAAGTTCTTTTGTTGTCAATGCGCGGCCTGTTGTATTTGAGTCACCCTTAACTCGTTGAATGTCCTTTATTCTCATGTATGTTTCAGTGCTTATTATATTGAGACGCCACGACTCACGACTGACGCTTTTTATTGTGCTTATATAGCTATTGACCGAATTGGGTTTTAAGTTTTTATCAATTAGCTTGCGTCTGAGTTTCAATATTTTTATGTAATTAAAGTTAGACCAGTCGAAAGAGTCTAGGTTGCTTTGGTTGTACTCCATACATAAATAATTAATAACACGTAATGTTGTTTTGGTTTGCTTTGCAGAGCCGAGAGAAATTGCAAACACGCGAGCGGGATTATTTTCAATTATTTTCATTTTTTTTTAAACTTCCTTTTTTGTACAGCACGACAACAAACTGTGTTGCAAGGGGTAAAAAAACAAATGTTAAAGAGAAAAGCAAGTAAAAGACCGTGAAATGATTACAAATAAGGGTTATTATTTGCGGCATTTCTATATTCAATTTTTAACCTTTACGTGTACTACGTGAACGAGCGAGCATAATAATTATGGCTAATTTTAGCACTAACCAGTTCAAAGCTGGACTTAAATTAA
>Ga0070748_1000935_pt1 | contig 13816 bp, 23 predicted proteins | sample VirMetDEL_Nov_12_FD_77015 | JGI IMG/M metagenome (GOLD analysis project Ga0070748, IMG submission 77015) | Aqueous microbial communities from the Delaware River and Bay under freshwater to marine salinity gradient to study organic matter... | ecosystem: Environmental > Aquatic > Marine > Coastal...
AAATGGGCATGGTCGGATTTGGGCACCGCTTAGAGCGGCCATTCCACTATTATGTGGTATGCCAGGGCTCCGATGAGCATGTCTATGATCCGTATGATTACCTCGTATATCCTAATTTTGGTGTTGAGTTTCATAACGTCTATTGAATTGACCCGTAGAGTTCCACACATCATGAGTATCGTGTGTGTTGCGTGTTTTCCCTACTGGATCAACTCAATAGACGCCCAGGGATTGCTCCCTGAACATCATCCAACTTAAAACGCGGATTGCGATTGCAAGAGCTCGCAACGCTCGCGAAGGAGATTCATTCTCTCTTCATCGGTTGTTGCCTTTGCTTCGGCAAGCTCAAGCTTTACATACTCCAGTTTACGCTCCATCATCTGCCCCTCAGGGAAGACGTTGTAGGTTTGAGGAGAGCCGAGGATCTCCTCGAGTTCGTCGGCTGTGCTGTTGGCGTTTCGGACCATATCCCACTGTGCGGAACGTGCGGTTGCCGTGTCTGCATACTTGGTATTCAGGGTGATGATTTCCCAGTTGCGGTTGGTCGGCAGGAAGTTAGGCAAGCCTAAGGAGGCGATTGCTACCTGTCCGTTGGACGGGATGGCATTCATCTTCGTGACGTGCACGAACTTGCGCCCTGGCATACGTGGCTCGAGGATGGACTGAATAGCAGTTGCCATTGCAGACGTTGAGGCAAGCACGGCTACTGTCTTCACAGTAGGCGTTACGGGTGCCATCTCTTGGACTGGCGCTGCTTGTGTTGTTTCTTCGTTTTCGTTTTCACTCATAATTTTTAGTTTTAATTTCTTCGAATCCGATCATCGAATTCACCCCTTACACGGCGCGAAGCGCTTTCCCTCCTGCCCTGTCTTCGAGTGTGCTCAAGGAGTAGATAAAGTCCTCGAGTCCGTTCACGATGGCGCTGAAGATGTTCTCAATCTTCTCTCCGCGTTGGATTGCGACCCACTCGCGGAACTCAAGCTTCATTGAACTCACGTCCTGATCTGCTTTGACTCCGGCCTTGATACGACCGAGCAGCTCGATGATTGCAACGTGCATTGCGATGTTGGGGTCAAGCTTGGGCGACCATGTGCGGTATTGGGCTTTTAGGTCTGAGAAGATTTGCGTTAACAAGTTCTCCCAGTGGGTGTTGATCGTCTTTCCGCTAGGTCGGAATGTGTTGAAGATTGTGGCGCAGATCTCTGGGTTCGCCTCTTCTCCTGTCTTGGCTGCGAAGTCGACCATCATCATCTCTGCAATGGTGTCATAGCCTGCCTTGCGTAAGGTCTGGTGGATGAACTGCTCCGATTCAGAGAGACGTTTGAAGTCTTTCCTTGGGAGGAGGTCGCTTGTCCTGACCCTGTCGTCGGGTGAGTCCTCGAGCTTCTCGATAGCGATAGCCTCGAGCTCGACCTCATTCTCTGCGACGTTAGCATTGCTGAGGACAGCCATTTCGAAGTCCCGGACCGAGAGGATATACGCCCCCTCAGGCACCATCATTCCTTTTGAACGCTTCATGATGATACCGGACTGCCACCTGTATGACTTCTCCCATTCACCGTCTCGGTTAACCCGCTCTTCAAAGCATGGGTCTGGATCGTAGTAGGACGAGTCGGCCTCATTGCTGAGCTTCCGCATGGATACCACATACATCGAGGTCTGCTTGTCTGGGAGGTCGTGGTCTGCGAGGAGTTTAGATCCAGGCATGATGACGATCCGCTCTACCATAACCTTCTGGGCGTCTACCTTGTGAGTGGAGGCATACTTCTCCTTAGCCTTGATAGGGTTACCATCTCCGATCTTGCGATTGAGGTAGCGGCTCCCATCTGGGTTGAGGAACAGGGTCATAGCGGCTGGCTTTGGGAGGAAGTCCATAGAACCGTGTCCGTTGAGTGCCTGATGCAGTTTGGTCCAGTCGTGGACTCCCTGCTCGGCTCTTGTTTCGACGACCTTCTCAGACATGTAGCTGGTTGATGACTTCCGAATGACTGAAACCTCGTCACCATAGTCGTCGGGGAATTTGACCACCTTGGACGTGTCTCGGTGCTTGAGAAACCTTACGGTTTCTTTGGTTACCTCAACCATTGGCTTGGTGAGCAGATCCTTAGCGATCTTGTAGATGCTAAGCTTCTCCCAAACCTTCAGGATGTCTGTAGGGGCTACGTTGTCTTCTTTCAGCTCTCGCTTCACGTTGCTCACGAATGAGCGTGGGTTCAGTTCGAGAGAGACCAGCTTGGCGATGAACTTCTCCCGATTGTCGGGATTGTTCCGTCCATACCAGCCACCTGGGTTAACAGCTCCTTGTGTGCCGCGCTCGACTACGCCGTTAACGAGCCTAGGCTTCCCTCCACGGGTCTCCTTCACTGTTCCGGCACATCCAGCCAGCCACATGTCGTGACGTCGCTGTTCCAGTCTAACGGAGTAGGACAATGCCTGCCCTAGTTCCCGTTCGGTTTCCTCGATTGAGGATTCGTCTTCATCCACCTCTTTGGTGAGGTAGGCGCGGATCTCTTCCATGGTTTCATGGATCTTCTCCTTGTCATAGGCAGAAGCGTCTGATTTCCAGTAGTCTTGATGGGCTTTCGCCTCGGTTTTGGTCATGGTTGTCATTTTGTTTTTTTAGTTGGAGATTGTGATTACTTGTCCCAGTTGCTCCAGGCTGTGAAGAGGTAGGTGGGGGTGAATAGTCCGAAGGTGTGGACGAATTCTCCCTTGAGTGGAGCTTTGAAGTCGCACTGGGTTAAGCGATATGCGTTCAGTGGCCATGCGACCACTGACAGGATGACTCCTACGATGAGGATTAGGGAGAGGATGGTGTGTTGTAGGTCTTTCATTGTTTGGTTTGGTTTGGTTTGGTTATTTGGAGATTTGTTCTGGGATGTAGTATTTGCGAAGGTGGGAGATGGTCATCATTTGAGTTCTCATCTTCGACCACCTTAGGATCACGCCGTAGCATCCACCTTCAGGCGCAATCATGTGTGTATCTACGGTGGCTTTCACCCCGTCCCTAGGTTTTCCTGGGTTGTTGTATGTCACGATTGAGCCTTCTGGGAATGGTCGGAGTTTCCTTGCTGTTTTTTCATTCATGGTGAGATTTTTATTGGGCTAGTGCTACCTCAAGCAGGGCGGCGAACCTTTCTTGGAAGATGATGTTGGGAGGCGGTGTCCCTGCTGCTGCGTAGATCTCAGCCATTGCCACTGGCGATTTCCCGTGCTTGCCTAGCTTGGCTGCCTGAGCCACGTAGAATGCGAGGTCTTTGTTGTGGCTGGCTAGCTCGTAGAGCTTCACGATCTCGTCGTAGACATGGAGATCATCAAATTCTTCTCCCTCACCTTCTGTGATGGTGACGAGTCCGTAGGATGTTCCTTCCGTGCCCTCCTGTAGGCCAACGACTCCTTTCTCGGTCCACTTGCCTTTCCATCCGTAAGCCTTGTCGCCGTAGTCGTGATCTCGCCATACGTTCCCGAATTCTCCGAAGGTAGCGTAGCCAGCCGAACCCGCTCCGTGGAATCCTTTGGCGTTGGAGGCGAAGACAAACACCTCGTTGTGTTTGAGTTCAGTGATTATGTTAGAGTATGATTTCATGTTGTGTTGACGCAACTAAGCGTGGTAAGTGTAGTGAATGAGTGGAGCTAGGAGCAAAGGGCCGTGTGAGATTGTTGTCTTGCCGAATGGTATTTCGATGAATGTGCTAGGCAATGCAGCGTATGACTGGGACTCAATCAAGGCGTTGGCCGAGAAGGGCGTTCCGTTCAAGGCTATTGCCAAGCACTTCAAAGGACTGAACAAGTCCGTCATCTCCGACAAGTCTTTGCAGGAACAGTGGATGACACCTACCAGGACTCGTCGTATGCGTAATGAGCTGGCGACCAAACAGCGTCGTGCTCTCCATAGGACAGGAGAAGTTCGTGATGCAGGTGAGGTCATGAAGGAGATTTGGATTGAGAGGCAGGCCGACTTGGATGAGAAGGCCTATGGAATCACCAGAAAGGCTTTGAATAACGTTGCTGATGATGTGGCTAAGAACTTGATTACAGATGCTAGAGACCTGAAGACCATTGTTGACGTGGGACGTATTGCTACTGGCGCGGTTGCCCGAGACGCCAAGGAGGCCGATGCCGGACCCTCTATGGCGATCAACGTAGGGTTCTTACGAAGCGCTGGAGCTGGTAACGACATCGAGATAATCGACATCTGACACCTCAACCACGGGGCGAAGCCCTTCTCGTCGTAAGGAGGCTAGGAAGGCTCGTTTGCTCCATGACTTGTCGATGTTCCGACCGTTCAAGGTGAGCTGACGGACCAAGTAGGGCTCCACGATGGCTACCATTCTATAAGCGACCATCCCTGAGTCCTTTAGCCGGATCTCTGTTGTAGACCGTATGTAGGGTCGTTTCTTCCTCATGAGGGTGTTGTGTTGACGTAAATCGTGGCGTTTTTACTGGATCTCCCGAGCTCGACTCTCCATACCTTGTAGTGGTAGTCGTCTATAGGCCAATGATCTCCAAGTCTAGGGACGATGAGCGATGTCGTTCGGATGGTCTGTGTCCCGTCCGGGGTCTCCCTCCATGAGTTAGAGACGATGACTGTGATGTTGAAGTTCACGAGGATGTAGTGTAGTTGTTGAGGTTGTCCCGATGGATGTTCGAGACCCGCTTGTTTGGCCACTCTACCGAGATAAGGTCGCCTTTAATGGCTAAGACACGGCAGAGCCCTCCGTTTCGATGCTTCATCCAGCGTCCTCTCTTAACCATCGACCAGGTCATGATCTTTGGGATAGGTCGTTGTGATGGGGGGGAGTAGAAGTTAGCGCTCATCTTGTTGTGTTGTCTCAATGGTGCAGGGGAGGCCGTCATCGAAGTTGTCGAAGGGTCTGTCGGACCATCGGTAATGATCAAGCGAGTGCCCCCCTATCATGAAGAGATTAGGGGCTGTGCATAGCCAACAGGTAGTGCTGTTCACGTTGTCACGCAGCCAACACACAGGAGGGAAGTGTGAGGGCTTGCTCCAGTAGTCCTTCCAGTAGGCCTCAGTCTCGATGAGTTCCCAGTATTGAATGTCTGGCCATCCAGACGTGTTACATTCGTATATGTAGACGGAAATGTCCTTTGCTTTGTCAACTCTTGCGAATCTGACTCCTTGCGCTTTCCATCCATAACCACGATACTCTGCCCGATAACCTGCAGGAAGGTCGCCTTTGAACTCCGTGTCCTCTGGCGCGTATGGAGGCATGACGAGTGTTGGATGCCATGGATCTCCTTTTGGCACATGGTCCCATCTCTTGAACCTGTATCCACTAGCTCTGGTGCTGTGAGGAGTGAGGACGTGTCCTTGTTCGTCTGCGTCTTCTTTGCTTGGCGCTCTGGCTGTAATCCATTTACTGTTCGTCATAATCTTTAGTTTAACGTGTTGTTTGACTCTCTCTTCTTCCTATCTACAACTCACTAAGCACTAGCGAGTTACATCCATCAGCTGTCAATCGTCACCTCCACCACGGGGCAAAGCCCTTCGCGGCGGGAGTGAAGTTGACCTCTGCTAGAGAGGGAGTTGAGCTTGGTTTGTCTGTCTGACACCGTAGTCCCAGTTGTAGTCATGGGATTTGATCCCGATAGAGGCCATCTCCTTATGAGCTTCAAGGGCCATGTATCGTGATCCGAAGGTGAATACGTCACCCTCTTTGACCGGTGAGCCTGTCTTGGTAGCGAGCCATGTCCGTTGTGCTGGGTTTGAGGGCTTGAAGCACAGGTATGATGCTGCCGATTCCCCATTCAGTGTTGTTTTGGAGATCCTAGCGTTAGTCATGCTCATGCAATGGGCTTTAAGGTTCTCCAGGGGTCCATTGTAGACTGTTCCGTTGTGAAACTGGACCTCCACCCCAGATGCGGTGAAAAGGACGGATGAGGCCGTGTGCAGGTATTTGCTGTCTAGTTGTGTTGTCATATTATTTGGTCTTGGTCTTTTAGTTCATAGCCAAGGCTCGACACCCCGTAGTTGCGTTGACACAACCACGAGAGGCCGAATTTGGTTACGTTGCCATCACCTCCAGGTATGCAGTAGCCCGAGTCAAGGCCGAGACTGAGATTATCTTCTCCCAGTTTGATTCCTTATTGCACTTCATCCTAATGTTCACGTAGTAGTCGTAGGCTTGTTTGCCCGTCAGTTCTGCTTCCAGGGTCGCCATAAGGTTAAGGTCAGAGGCATAGCCCGGAGCCTTGTCTGTGTTAAGGTAGTCCAGTTCCGCTTGATTCCAGTCGATCAGGACCTGCTCTGCGCCTCTTTGGACCGCTATAGCCTCGTTCATCTCTTGTTCTATCATTGTATTCATAAGTTCGTTTGTAGTGTTCAAGGCATCCTCCAGGTCTTAAGTCCAACCCAAATACACCCAATATCTCGTTTCATAACGCAACTCTCTTGCATTAACTCCTCTTTATAACGCTTTTATCACGCTTTCCTCGGTGCGAAGCACTTCACGTTGCCCCAGAGCCACAATCGATATTGCATCATTTAGGTCCATAAGTGAGGGTTGTCCACCGTGTGGGGAATCGATATTGTGTCATTCTAACGCTCTATGTTGCTTTGCGAGCGTTTGTTGGTTGGGTATTGGCCCTCCTGAGGTTGAGGAGTTGCCTGTTGAGGCTCTGAGTTTAACCAGATTGGGCATCACCGTCTGGGGAAGATGATGCCTGTCTGATTACTTCTCGATCATTGCGACCCTCTTGGTGAGCTTCTCGATCACTGAGTTGGTAGCCCAGGTGAGGTCCTGGAGGCATCGGAAGGTTGTAGTTCCGTTCTTGTTGGACGTCCCTCCCATGCACGTCCCAGCCCACTCTGTTGTGAATGAGACGTGAGGTCCGATGAGGAGTAGCTCATAGTCGGTGGTGTGGTTGTCGAGTTGGATTGCGGATGCGGAGACCGTGTTAGGTCCTATCTTGGTTGTGTAATTGAATACCATGTCATTGTCTGGGTCGTTGTCGCCAGAGTCCAAGCCGCCGTGTGAGTTAACACAAGACGACCTGACCTCTACCTACTTGGGTGAGGGGAATGCCTCATGGATCAGCTCGACCAGCATGCCGAGTCCGGCACAGAGGAGGAGGAGCAGGAGCATGAGGATTATCGTGTCCTTGGTATCGTTGCTCATGATTCTAGAACGGTGTTGCTTCGTTGGGGAAGACGCCGAGGACTCTCTCAGAAAGAGTCTGCTCCAGGCATGTCAGGACGTAGCAGCTCTCGTCACGGTCCCTGTGCCGGATGCCGGAACTCATGAATTCCAGCCTACCGCAAGGGAACACCACCTCCTCTACGACACCGTCATCAGCGAGGCGCATAGATAGGATTGGCTCCTTCATCATCGCGAAGTCCTCAAGTCGAGGGATACGGTTGATGAGTAGGGCTAGGGCTTTTACTTGGTCGATGTTCATTGTCATTGTTGCGAGCATTCCACTCGTCTCGCTCCAGGGTTGGCAGGAGTAAGCAGTTGGCAGTATAGCCAGATTCCATCCCACCGTGTGCGTTAACACAAGATGAGATGAGTCTGGTTCCGTTTTAGAACGGGATTTCTTGAGCTGGGTCAACAGAGCAGGTCCACGGAATATGGACCAGATCAGCGACCGGTTCGTCAAGGTCGTGGAGGCATTGAGTCTCGTAGTCCGATGTAAGGAGGAACGCGCGATGCCCGATCCAATAGTAGGTCTTTTCCACAAGGAACTCAGAGTCATCGCTCCACGTCTGAGACGCCAGTGCTGCGAGCTTATGCTCAGTCTCCCTCAACACCTCAAGAGGCACGTGAGGGATGCACTCCGTCGTCCACCCAGCATCGTTAGTCAGGATCTCCTGGGCCGAAGCAAAGGTGAACAGGACGGCAGCAAGGGCGGCACTATCATTAGTCGTAGTCATATGTCATTGAGGAGCATTCCACTCTCTCGTCCCAGGGTTAGGTAGGGATACACCTGCGATCAGTAGCGATCAGTATGCAGGACACCCTGAAGACCCGAAGCCTCATGATGTCCTGTTACTGGTTACTAGAACGGGACCTCACTGCCCGTCTCAGCAGCAAGGTCAGTCCAGAAGGCAGGAGGTAGAGCACACGAGTGCAGCTCAGGGAACGGCATCTCTTGTGGTAGCTCCTCACACGTATCAGTCCACGCTGCCCGCTCTTCAGCCCACTCACTCCGAGTGATGCCGAACTCCGCAAGGTCAAGTGCGTCCTGCTCTGTCTGGGTTACATTGTCATTACTCATATCATTGTCATTCATAGTCTTAATAGGGCCACGGGTGGGGGCTACTTACCCCCTCATGACCACCACCCACTTATTATATAGAATCACACTTCAGGAAAATTTTTTGGTCTGGAAAAAAACTGGAGGAAGAAAAGTTGATTGGGGGGGTGTTTTTGTGCTGTTGACTTCCTGCTGGTGATTGGTTAGAACCTGTGCATGACTGAATCGCTTATTAAGGGAGGTGGAGAAGGACTGTCCTCGACGACTGTTTTTCAGTTGTTGGACCCGGCGGCTATTTATGGCGTTGCTGAGTTTCGGTATGACTTTTATTTGAGGGGTGCTGATGTTGAGGCTGATGCTATTTGGCAGATTTGGGATGGTGGTGGATACGTTGACATGGTTCGTGACGTGGTGGGCGTTCCTACTGCGGCGTTGGGTGTTACGGCTTTGGGTCAGACTGAGTGGTTGAAGGGGGTGGTTGTTGATGCAGCTTCGACTGGCTTGGTTCAGATTGACTTTCCTGCGGCTGGGACAGTTGATTACTGGTATGCTTTGAATAGTGGGGCCGGTAAGATGCCGACTACGAGGGGTGTGCAGGGGGTTAGTAGTTCGACTGTGGAGTTTTTTGTTGAGCCTGGTCGTGTTTACACGGTTGTGAGTGATGGGACTCATTCGTGGAACTACGCAACTGACGCTGATGCTGCTTCCTGGACTGCGTTTGCTGAGGGGGCGACTAATGGATTTTCGTTTGACGCACCGTCTACTGGCCGTGTTCAGCTGGTTCCGACTGGGGCTGTTAACTTTGTGATTACCTCGAGGAAATACTAACTGATGAATTCTAGAACCCTATCAGGCTTGTTGAGTCGGGGTTTGTCCCGAGTTTTGTCGAACCCTGGAGGTGGTGGTAGTGATGGGTCACCGTTCACCCCTCTTGATTTTGGTCTGATCGACTACGGAGACGCTCATGGCAGCACGTTGAGAAGTCGCTCGATGGTTTTAGGTGACAACGGTAAGCTTTACGCTGCTCCATACACGATTAACTTAGTTTATGAAATCGACCCGACTGACGATTCTGTAAACACCTACACAAACACGATTGGCATATCTGCCACTAAAAAGTTTGTAGATGGGTTGCAACACCCAACAAACGGGAAAGCTTACTTCCCGCACGTCTACGTCACCGACATGCTGACGATAGATACGACCAATCCTACGGCGGTATTAGGGGAAGTCACTATTGGCGGAGCAGGGGATTTCCGTGGCATCGCGTTTTCTCCCATTACGGGTTACGTTTACCTGTCGAGATACAATGGGACCACCTCATTTGGATTAATTGACACAGCTACTGACACCACTACTGGAGGTGCTGCGGCTTGGCCCCTAGTCCAGACTGGCGAGGTTTGGACAATCAATGGCACTCCTAGTGCCTCACAGGTAACAGCGTTGACGCGCCAGTGGGGTGTTACTTACTGTCCAAACAACGGGAAGGTTTACGGATCGCCTATGGGCGGTGACAGGGTTGCTATCTACGACACCACCACGTCGAATGGTTCCATGAGCAACAACACCATCGACGGTGGTTTACCCCTTCCTACAAGCATCTACCAAACCTCTGGGGATTACTTCTGCAAATACGGAGGCAAGGGAATCTACTTAGACCGGTCAGCAGAATCTACGAATGTAGGACACTGGATCTACATCATGCCTCGACGGGGCAACACTATTCTCAAGATCGACACGGAAGCTGACTTTTGCTACGAGATCCCGTTGCCTCAGATTTTGCAGGATGAGACCAGCGCTCGGTCGATGTCAGCCGTTCTTGGGCCTGACGGTTTTATCTACTCGACTCCATGGTCGATGCCTTACATCTTCCGCATCAACCCAGCGAATGACTCAATCAGCTACTACGACATCAGCGACATCATCGCCGATCCAACAGTCTTCGACCCAACTCACAGCCCCGGCAATGGTTACTGGACCTACGGAGAGTCCGCAGGAGACTGGATCTACTACGCTTGCGGTGGTGCTAGAAAATTTCTCAAGATCCGCGTCGTTGACGAAGTCCTCACCGGAAACATCCTCAACCTCGCAGGAGACAGGCTTGTGCGGCCCGCCTCAGATTCAACAACTGAGAACGTGTTTAGTGCAACCACCAACACCTACTACGACGTAATTCCGATAATTCCGTCTAGCACTGCTCGAACCACCACTGGTGGATACCTTAGAACAACCACAGGCGGATACGTCATTACAACTACAGCTTAATACCATGGCCGATATCACACTTACAACTGACACAGAAGCGTTTTGCGCTGGGACACTAACACTGACTCAGGCCGACACGTTGGTCTCCTCTCTTAACGTAGACCAATGGGGCGGAGTCTATATTGTAAATGGCGCTACACCGCTTTCCCTTCCAACCGCAGACGTTGCTGTTAGAATTTCAACATACACCGCTATAATTGGCTACGGCGGCGGCATGGCGGCGGTTGCTGGTGGCCAAGCAGCTGGACTTTTCTTACAAGACGACGGAGTTTACATGCTCAGCCTTTCCGTGTCTTTTACAGGAAGCTCGAGCACAGTCACAAGTTTTTACCTTGGTGACCCATTTGGCGTTGAAATCCCCGGTTCTAGACTCACCCGCACGATTGGAAATGGCACTGATATTGAACACGCCAGCATTGCTCAAGTTCCATGCATTGTAAGTGAACCAGTTAATTATTCCGTTTGGGCGACAACACCAGAAAACACTAAGGAGGTCACAATAGTCAACTTGACACTCAGTGCCTTCCGTATCGGGCCAAACAACCCATAACCTTTTAACAAACCAGAACGATGGCAGATTTAACCGCAAAAGAAGAAGCATTCAAACTCCTAGCAGGAACACTCACCGCGCCAGAGGACAAGGGGGTATTGCGCACAGACCTTGGTCTAGGCAGTGTCGATGACACGGCTGACTTGGCAAAACCAGTATCGACGGCGCAGCAATCTGCTATCGATGCGGGCGTTGCAACTGTGACAACCACAAGCCTTGGTTTGAATCTGGTTGAAAACACAGCAGACGCCGACAAGGACGTTGCGACTGCTGGAGCATTGACTGTGGCCACGACGATCAACGGAGTGTCCTTTGACGGGTCTGCCCCAATCACAGTCCCAGCCGAAGCTGACACACTGATAGGGGCCACTCTGCCCATTACTCTCACTCAGTCGGACTTAACGAGGGTCGGAGCGATAACAATCGGATTGTGGACAGCCTCACCAATCGCTGACGCATACATCAGCAGTGCACCAACGTGGAATGCCAAAGGCCCAGCCGATCAAGTTGCAACATACGTTTCTCCACAAGCTGACACGCACACGACTGGCGACTATGTTCCAGATGCGTTAGCCAGTAACGTAATCATCTTGGCTTGGAACGGCCCCATTGGCGAACTATCAACACCGACCAACCTAGTTGATGGTGACAGTATGACGATCAGCGGGGTGAAGAGTGGTGGTGCTCATATCATTACTGGTTTAGGGGCTAACTACAGAGACATGCACGGTTTGATTTCAGATCTAAGCACGTTAGCTGCTGGCAAACAGTTTTCCCTCGGTATTCAAAAGGTTGGCACAATTTATCAACTCTACATCGCACTCGAAGCTTAAATTCATGAAACAACTTATCAGAATTGACCCGCCCGTTAAAATGACTCGCACGCTCATGCGTGAGGAGATTCCTAACTGGGGAGGCGGTATGCCACAAGTCGAGGATGACCATGCGGGAGTCCCACCAACAGGCTACGACTACGTTCCCATCGAAGCCGCTCCACCGTATGACGCACCCACTGAAAAGTTGGAAGCCAAACCGCTCACTGTGGCGGTCGGCTACAACGTCGTTGCTAAAACTGACGAGGAACAGATTGCATATATCAACAACCTCGCAGAGCAACGCGAAAGCGAACAACTAACACAAGCAAGATCCCGCGCAGTTAGCAAAGAACTCACGGCAATGAGTGTTGAAGCAACAGCTATGAGCGATGAAACGGCATTGGACAACCCGACAATGTTCCCGGCCTATTGCGTAGGCTATGCCTATGAGATTGGCGAGCGTTTGTGGTATCCGCTGACCAGCGAACTCTTCAGAGTCATTCAAGCGCACACATCACAACTCGACTGGGCACCACCGGCTCTACCTGCAATCTATGAACTCGTTCAGGTTTTAGCCCCCGGTGACATTTGCGATCTCGCACCTGTCTGGGATGGTGATCTGTGGGGAACCTACATCGTAGGAACTAAAGTCCTCAACGGTGGATCTGCTTGGGAATGCACATCACTGGGCCAGCAATATCACGAACCTAGTGGGCCTAACGGTCACTTCAGCTGGGCCAAAATTAAAGACTGCCCGTAACATGATTCTTAACCCATATAAATATTACAAGCCGCCTACGGGTGGCGGTGGTTTCGACATGCTCGACTATTCTCCGGTCGCGTGGCTAGATATCGCGGACATTACAAAGATTTATGACGCGGACACTGGCGGATCACAGATCACAGATGGTGGGGCCGTTGGACGGGTTGAGGATAAATCGGGGAATGACAATCACGCGATCCAGACGGTTGCGCTCGACCGAACAACATACAACGCATCTGACGCGGGGGCGAATGGCAATCCATCGCTAAACGCTCCCGACACAACCCGGGATTATGGTTTAGCAATGCCGACCATGAGCTTTCGGAGCTTTGCCGTAGTGACAGCGTATAAAGACGGGCTCGATTCAACGTTTGACACATATACAACTCTGATTGGAGGAGATAAAGCGACAAATTCGCGCTATCGTATTGCGGGAAACTTGAACAATGATGATCTCTATAGTGACACTGGGATATACTTAGTGACCGTTTCAAAAAATGGAGCAGCCGACTCCATGACAGTTTTACCTATGGCACTTTCAACGCTCATCGGTCAATGGGCAAACAATGTTGTAGATCAACCCACAACGGCAGTTGGTTACGGGCCATTGAGCTTGGGGCAGGGTCGCGCATGGGTTGGTCCTATCTGCGAGGTTGCATTGTTTGCAGATGTTTTAACCTCCCAGCAAAAAACGGAGATTCACGAAGGTCTTGCCGCAAAGTGGGGAATTTAACTATGACCACCAAAACACTATCCCTCATCATCATCGCTTTAACATCGTGCTCCTGCTCATCGCTTCAGCATGTTGTGACCGCTGATAACGTCCTTCGTGCCGTGGAGATTGGGGAGAACGCAAGCAGGATCTACAGGGATGGTCTTGCTATCTACGAGGCTATTAGAGAGCCTGCCGTTGTCCCCCCCACAAAATGAACTCAGACACACCATGTTAACGCAACTCTCACCTACTGCTGATCTTATCCCTCTTATCCAGGGGAAGTCTCACGTCATGGACATCTCGGTCTCTGACTCAGACCTTGTCGCTTATGATTACTCGTCGGGATACACAGCGTCGATGGTTATAAAGGAAAAGGCTAGTGACGTGGTCCTTGATACCCTGAATAGCGTCGGGGGGAGGATAGTGCTGCTTGATGGAGCTGATGACATTAATGTCCAGTTGGCGTGGTCTAGTGCCGAGAGCTCGGCCAT
>Ga0070748_1000936_pt1 | contig 13808 bp, 22 predicted proteins | sample VirMetDEL_Nov_12_FD_77015 | JGI IMG/M metagenome (GOLD analysis project Ga0070748, IMG submission 77015) | Aqueous microbial communities from the Delaware River and Bay under freshwater to marine salinity gradient to study organic matter... | ecosystem: Environmental > Aquatic > Marine > Coastal...
AAGTCGTTAATCTCTAGAACCAAGGCTGTATCTGCATTAGACTTTGATGTATATCGCTCTGTAGAAAGGGGTTCAAAGTCTGTCCTCATGGACTACTATTTGACCCCCGCAGTTAGAACAGGTCGCTCTAGGTTGAAAAATATTAAGAAGAAATTAATGGGCGATAATGATATGATATTAAACGACCTTCAAAGAGAGGTATATAATGCGACAGACATCGCCTTTGAGGAAGAACTAGAATCCTTACTTGAAAACACATACCAAAGTAGTGCTGGTTTGGGTGAACAAATTACTTCTTTAATAAAAAAGAATGGCTACAGAGCCATGCTTGCTGGGGCTAGGGTCATCCCAGAATTTTTAAGTAATATTAGTGCGGCACTTTGGTTAGACCCAAAAGCACTGAAGGAAGGTTTAAAAAACCAAAAGATAATCTTTAGTGAAGTTGCCCCAATGGCAATGAAAAATTTAAAATCCACCATGCTAGAAAGGGTTTATCCTAGCTCGGGTCTAAGTGGTAGATTTATAGATGAGGATGTGTCTTTGAAGACACTTGCAACTAGAGGTAATGCACAGAGTAAGGTGTATAATGTATTGCTTTCGTTTTGGGATAATAGTCTAGGAAGATTGACCAGAGGAACTGGTGAAATACAAGAAAAAATCATAAGTACACCTGATTCAATTATAAACCAACCATTTTGGGTTGGGTCATTCATAAATTCATTCAAGGAGGTTACGGGTAAGGAGCCAGACTTTGATAAGATTGCAATGAATGATGAGTCTTACATGAGTGAGTACAAGGATGCGTTGGATGCTGTCATCAAATCATTTAAGGAGGTTACTGGTAAGGAGCCAGACTTCAATAAGATTGCATCAAACGATGAGTCTTACATGAATGAGTACAAGACTGAGTTGGCTGCTGTCATCAAATCATTCAAGGAGGTTACGGGTAGGGAGCCAGACTTCAATAAGATTGCAATGAATGATGAGTCTTACATGAATGAGTACAAGACTGAGTTGGCTGCCGCTACTAAATTCGCTGATAATCAAACAATGTCAATTGGTGCTGCCAAGGGTGAGTTTATCGGGATTGCTGCCAATAGAATAAAGAAGGGAGATAGTAGTTTGTTGACGTTCTATAAGACGTTCAATGGATTCATGACTAATTTCATTATCAATGACTATGTTTATGCTAGGAAAGCCATTTTTAATTTGGTATCTAGAGGTGAGATGTCTAAAAGAAAAGCGGGTGCATTACTTGCTGGTATAGTATCTCGTAACATGGTGTACTTTATTATGGGTCACTATTTGAATGTTATGCTAGGTAAGTTAGCACAGAGTATATCTGGTGATGACGAGGAAGAGGAGAAAATCACATTTACACAAGTTCTAGGTAAGGCACTCGCACAAACATTTAACACATATCTATTTGGTAGAAATGCTGGTAATGTTACACGCTCGCTTATTAATATACCTGTAGAAGAATTGAATAAGGAGTTTGGTCAACCATTAAGAACTGGAGAATACGACCCATATAAGGATGCTATTGGGTTTGTCATAAAGTCTGGTAAAGCCCCATACGAAAAAGCGGGTGTACAAGATTATCTAGTAAAAATGACGGGGGCATATCAGCCATTTATAAATACGGCTAACTTAATAGCAAAACAAATTCAAGATAAAGAGAAGAAGGAGGAGGGTGCTATTCAAAGACAGAAGGATACCAGACAGATAAGAATACCGCTAGAGATACTAGGTAACTTAGGTTTTATACCACTGTATAAAGACGTAAGAAAGATTACTAATGATGTTATATACAGTAGTATGAAGAAAAGCAAGGATGATGATTCTTTTGGTGATGATTCTTTTGATGATGATTCTTTTGGTGATGATTCTTTTGGTGATGATTCTTTTGGTGATGATTCTTTTGGTGATGATTCTTGATTAATAATGCCATTTAAAAAGAAGGTTAAAAAAGAAGTGTGTCAGCTAGTAGTATCTATAATACTTCAATTCTTTTTGCTTCATATAGTGTAACATAATCTCGTTGTCAATATATGATGACACCCCGCTAATCTTGGTGGGGTTCCCGTATATTATACCATCCAAGCACCCCCAAATTACTACGGGATTTAGCATCTTGTCACATACCTTAACAATCTTTCTTGCAGACATTGGAAGTGGATACGCTTTTGAAATTGGCTTGTCTATAATCCTAATTTCTGCATAGGCTATTATCTCCCCGTCCTTGTCGTAAATCCTATAGTCAGCATCCTTTGGGCTTAGTCTTTTATATGTCCCGTTAAATTTTGATACGAACATATCTATTACTTTCTTCTTATTAGATTTCTTCATTATTATTAAAAAGGGTTTTGGAATTGGTAACAGTACGCCCCTTGGTGTATCACTATCCCATCCAAGCTATCTCATTTGTATGACCAATATTTAACCCATATCTAAAGTCACTATTGCACTCCATCACTTATAGTGTATTTCTACATGACATCTAGAGCAGAGAACCTCACACTTATCGATTTCTTTTTTTATTATCCCTAAACCAAACCCCCTTGACACATAATTAGACACTCTGAGGTCATCTATTTTTTTAGTATGATGAAACTCTAGGGCTTGAACAACAAATGAGTCTGGGTGTGTCTTATCTGAGTACCCACACACTTTGCATCCACTGCTCTTCTTATATTCGTTTACAAAGTTCTTTATGGATTCATATCTTTTTTTTCTTTTAGATGATAGACACGCCTTACAAGTGTATTTCTCAGACTTATAGAAGTCTTCCTTTGATTTATTCTGTTTGCAATGACTACAGTTCTTACTCACCATGCCTCATTGATGTTTTTAATTTATTTAATTTTGAGATAAGTTTTGCCACGCTATTCACAGCATCCTGTATATCCCTGTCGGCTATTGATTCATATATATCAGAGAGGTCTGAGTACAGCTCATCCATGGTTTTGTTTATTATTTTAAACCTATCTGTATCTATATTTGACCTCTTGTTTTCCATCTACTTTAGTCCATTTAATGTGGCTCTTAGTTTGTACTTCACAATCTCGACATCGTCATCACTCACATCGTGCTCAATTAACTCTGAAATTATATCATTGTACTTATCAAAAAATAGAAGGTTCCTTCTTAGTGTTTTAATTGTTGACATCAACTCATTTATATGCCCCTCCATTCTATATATATCAACAATAAGCTCCCCTTTCGACTTCAACTCTAGTGGGTTATGCTCTTTGTATGAAGAGAACAAATCGTGAATCATCCTGTAAGCCTTCCTAAAATCAACATCAGTAGCGTATATGTCATTAAATGTTTTTACTGCGTGTATAATTGTAGAGTGGTCCTTTGAATGTATTCTCCCAATGTCTGTATATTGCATACCCATATCACGAAGAATCTTGTAGAATATCCTTCGTGCATCTACCACCTCTCTTTTCCTTGTACGATGATTAACGTCTACGTTGAGGTTGTCCTTGATGATACTACGTAGTATCTGGATGTCTGTCTTTTTTGTCTCTAGTGTGTTCATTTTGAAATATTTTTTTATCTAATACGTAATCTAAATATGTGTCTATTTTTATGACTTCAAAGTCAACAAATATAGGGATGTCATCTTCTTGGTTTAGGTATTCAAATTTAAAATACAATGGTATTCCATGCAGGATTGACACACCCGATATACATTCAATCCACCCATTTGTCTCTTCTAATAGAGGCACGTTCCAATCTATCTGATTAACTATGTCTATCTGTCTTTTTTCTGGAAGTTTTCTAACTTCCAACCAAACGAGTTCGTCCATTTCGAAATCTCTATCCTCTATATATTTCCGCTGTAAATCCAAGTTTTTTTAGTTCTTTTATTCTATACTCTTGCAACCTTGCAAGTCTACCCACACTTGTTTTTACCTCAACAAAGAGTGGTGGTTCGTCTACTTTCAAAGCCAAAAGGTCTGGTATCCCGTTCTTGTTTGTCTGTATTAGTTTGATAACATAATAACCATCAGATTCAAGTTCTTTTATTTTTTTTGATTGTATTTTTTGTTCGGTCACATTACAAACTTAATAAATCCTTATTAAAATGTTTAACTGTATAGTCTTTCTTTTTTATTACAGACTTATATATATCGTCTTCTATACCTCCCTCAGAGAAAATCCAATAGACATCACTCTGTAACCTATCCTTTGTGGTCATCCTATCCCTAGACTGCCAATAACTTGTGGCACTAAAGTCTATGTTGTAGTACACCAATGCTTCGGCTTCTCGTAGGGATATACCCTCACGACCGCTTACAATCTGTAGTGCTATAGCCTTACAGTCGGTGTCCTTGAAGACACTAAGCTCGGTTGTCAAGTTTTCTGTGCCGAATACTTTACGCAATGCATTGAGCTCTTCCTTGAATTTATAGAATATGCCAATCTTTTTATCATAGAAGTTGTCAAATATAAACTGAGCTTTCGTGTAGTCAATAACCTTGGAATTGCCTGATTCGAATTTAATGGTACCAGAATATATCTGATGCAGTTTCATCATCAACTTAACTGGAGTATCACCAAGTATAGTCTCTTCACTCCCCTCGACAACTAAGGTCTTCTTTAATTGAGACGCAATATTATAGGTAATCGGCTCAAGCTCTACCTTGAGTATATGTTCTCGTGTCTCAACCTTAAATCCAGCTTCCTTTTGTGTGTAGCTTATGGTGTATGGTTTCATCCTTTCGATTATAGATTCTCTACCGTTTGAGTAATCATTAATCATGAATCCATTTATTTTCTTCTGTGACACATTCACATAATCCTTTGCGAACTTGTAGAAGTTTGTGTACTCCATGAAAGGATTACCCTTTATGGCGTACACCTGATGGTACATTTGTGAGTACGACTCAGGGGTTGGTGTACCAGATAATAGTATCACATACGGGTCCTTGTTCTCTCTGAGTATTCTGCTCATAATTTTAGAACGATTGCTTGGCTTTGGGAATGCTCCCATGCCATGAGCCTCATCCAATACAATCATATCAAACGACCCTTCAATCTTATGTATTGATTCGTAGTTTATTACAGTTATATCGTATGATGGAGACAGCATATTGTAGTCATCCTCAATGCTGCTGATGGCTTTCTTTTTTGTCACGAACAAGAGGTTATTAACGGGCAAGTTGCTTGCGATGCCCAGACTCGTTAGTGTTTTACCAGTCCTAACCTCCATGGCTAGATACAGAAAATTGTACCTCGAAATAATATTCATTGCCTCCTTAATTATCTTCTTCTGATATGGTCTAAATTCTACACTCATGTTACAAAGTTTTTCGTAATACTCTATTGATTCATTTATATTTTTCCTAATAGATTTGTCACCAATACTATTATATTTTAGTACATCAACACAAGATGACTTTTTACCTAAGCCAACCTTCCTTTTCTTTGTCTGGTTCATAACCCTCTTTAATCCCCTCAGTGATTTGAGGTGTTGGCAATTATCTTCACCATACTTTGGTTTTATTAACCCTACTTGCATATCCAAATCCGTTAACAAATGTTTAACTCACGCAATACCTTCATCCTTTGTGCTAACACCCAAGTTCCACCTTGTGATTCTGGTCTATTATAAAGTTCTATATCTTCTATTTGAACTTCCACCCAAACCCTACCTTTAGTTGAAAGATGTGGGGCAATTGGTTTTAAAGTACAATGCCACCCTTTTCTAATTGCAAATCCTTTTGTTGGGTGTTCCTCCGCTTCCAACCATTCACAAATCGGTATCCTACTTTTCTTATTTATGAATAATGGTGATAAACTACCATCTTTCATTTTCCTAATTAATTTATATGCAATCATAAAATACGTTATTAAAAATTATCCCAACACCATATTGGAGTCTTTTCACCAACATAGGCATCACTTGTATTGTAAGTGAAAAATTCCATCGCATCTAATTCTGTCATATCTTTTTGTAGAATTTCTAAGCATTTAGAAACAGAGTATATTAATCTCATTTCTTTTTCTTCAACACCAATTATAGCATCATCAAACCCATCTGCTATTAAAAAATTTTCTCCGAAATAACATTCTATTATTTCTTCAATTGTCACTCCTTTACTCATATTTGTTTTGGTTTATATTTAAATTAAAAAAAGTACATTTATCAATAGGAACTCTATACATTTCGTCATCACCTTTTCTATCATATTTATTTATTTTTAATACCTCCCTATACTCGTCCTTAAAAATAAGATTAGAGTGGCAATACACAACACAATCTGTTTCATAACATAATATCATATAATAGAATGGATTGATATTGTGTAATCTAATTTTTCTACCCAAAAAACTAACTGTATCAAACATATAATCTTCTTTATTAGTGAATGGGTAATTCCTTTTAACCTCAAATTCAAAATAAAATAATGAATCGTTTTTTTTAGTTTCAAGGTCGTGGTTATAATTTTCTTTATATTGAATTATTTCATGACCTTTCTTAATTAAGAAATTGGATATTTTTTTCTTTGCATACTCATCATTATTGTCGTATGATTTTTTACTAAACTTTCGTGCTTTATATTCCATGTATTTCTCTAATCTCTTTCACCTTTTGTTCATACCATATAGCCTTCTCTATGTCCCTTTCAATGGGTTGGTCTGGCTTTTTACCCAACCTCATTCGGTACTTAAATGCATTCATCTCACAGTAGGAGATATATCTATCAACCCCCCAGATATCTATCATCATCTCCCAAGTCTCCTTATGGTATGACTTATAATGTTCTGGGTTTATGTAATCGTAATCCTTCATATGTTTAAGTTACTTTGTGTTGTTTCTGGTTCGCTCTTAATTATTATATACTTACCACTACTATCTCTACCTTCCTCAACCTTTACACTTGATATGCACGAACCATAAGCGTACATCCACCTATTAAACTTAATTCGACTTATCGTTTCCCTTGATTTTGGACCGTAGTCTGGGTACTCCTCTATAAAGTTTTGATAACATATTGACAAATTTATCCTCACATCCCTCTTTATTAGCGTGTTGGCTTGGCATCCATTAACCAACCCACACCACTCAATAAAGTCGTGAGATGTTTCTGCTGATAGCCGTCTTATCTTTAGGTTCACAAACTTGCTCTCAATCAAACCAGTCTTTAAGTATCCTTGAAGACACCCTATCATATAATTATCAAATGCACACCAATCGTCATCATCCCACTCACCAAATAACAACTTACCAAAATCATCAAGTGGTGTTCTAGTCTTATTGTAGTATTGATGAAGCTCCAACTCCCACTTACGTCTAGCAAATGAGTTGCCGCTACCCCTTATGGCGTAGTTTGTTGTGATTCCAATCTTGGGGGACTTACTGAATGGTATCTTGATGGCATCCTTGTTCTTCTTCTCAAGTGTCAATCCCTCTGTGACTACAGAGAATAACCTCTCGAAGTCAAAATTCTTTTTTACATCATCAAACACAAGTATCTGTGTGTCTGCTGAAACTAATTGGTAGGCAAACGAGCGTTCAAATGTAAATGACTTACCATCTATGGTTACGACCTTCTTCATGTGACTAAGTGCATTCATAAATATACCTTTACCCGTTCCACCTTCTGGGCTATCGCTTATCACCTCGTCATTCAGTATAACCGCTGGACAATACGATAGGTTTTTATGTGCGTGCATCAAGAATCCTATTGTTGACTCCATGGACGATATCCTATCCCATTCATTATTACATATGTTATGAATGAATTTTTTGTAATCGGTATCTGATTCGCACATAACAAATTTTCTGTCGATTACATGGTCTTTCCAAACATACCCACCCAAGTCTATGTAATCAATCGTTGTGACTTCAGCCTCGGTTACCTTTACCGCACAGTTCTTATAGTATATATAGGATGTGTCCTTGTTGTCCTCAATAAAATAGATATCTATCGTTGACAACAATGTCAAGAACTCCTCCTTGAAGAATCGGGTCTGGTCTGCAAAGTAATTATACACTGACACATCATCAATGTCAAGTAGATAGTTTAGGACGAAGTCCTTAATTTGCTTCTCATCCGTGTGGTCAATCAAGTTGTTTGTAACACGTACAAATATGTAGTTCTTACTACCCTCTGGACAATACTTGTAGAACCCATTCTCTTGCAAGAAGTGCTTAAATAGTATGTGTACTATCTTGATGACACCCTTCTCATTCTTCTGCCAAAACTGAGCTTCCTTTGACTCCTCATCAATCTTAGATATAACCGAGTCTATTATACTGCTATCAATACTTGATTGTTCTAATTGGCTCCGAACCTCCTTCTTTGAGACACCTCTCTTTAACTTGACACGTATGTTGTTTACCCTCTCCTCATCTTCGTAGTATTTGGTTCCAAAGTTTTGAGTGTTTGAGTATGCCGAGTCAATTGTTCTTACTATCTCATCCTCACCAAAACCGCTTGCCGTGTACTGATTTAGAATAAATGAAGCCAATGATTTGTTTACACCAAAGTCATTGAATGCACTCGAAAGAATGAAGCAGTTTTGATTACGCTGTCCCTCTACCATGGGGTACTTTTTTGTCCACCACTTAACCAATATGTCTACAATTTTATTCTCATCTGTTATTGGTATCGTTGGTGCATCACGATATTGGTGCTTCTCTTGGTAGTCTGGCTCATCTACCTTGTCCCATACTGATGAGTTCTTGTTTATGTATATCAGTGGGTCGTATGACTCATAGCACACCCTAGATATATTTTTTGATGTTCTATCAAATCTGTCGTTGTTGTAATGCTTCTCTAGTGCATTGAAATAATTAACGTGGTTGTCTATATCCTTTGGTATCTTAACCAAAGCTTTTAGACCTTTGCCACTAGGAGATAAAAATACAGAGTATGTGTATGCTGACTTACTTATCTTTTCCTTATCTGATAGTAACTCCTTGCTCTTGTCGTATCCATCAAAGTCTAAACATATCAAACCACTATGCTCTTGAATGGCTGAGTCTAATCTTTTATTAAACCTACCAGAGAAGCATATTGCGGGCAGCATCTTCTTTAATTCATTTCGCTCAGGCTTTCTCTGTTCCTTTCGTATCTTTTTAACCAACTCCTTCGATGAGCCATCCTTGATTCTATCAAGTATATGTTCAACATCTCTATGAAATGGTGTTTTTGTTTCTCTTATATTCTTAAATATTGTTATCATTCGTGTTGAGTTTGTTGTAGTTGTGTTGAGTCTGTGTTAGGTTTATGTTGAGTTTCTCATTGATAATCAGTTAGTTGTATGGAATGTTAACTTTCAAGTCTCGTATATAAGAATAAAAAATATATAGAGTATAAAATATATATTATATATATATGGTAAAAGTTGACATCTCGTAATGTTTATTGTTAAAAAAGGGGGAGTATCCTCCCCCCTTAACTGTACAAATAACAACAACCAATTAGAATGGTAACTCTTCTGCGGGCTTAGTAGCAGTAGTCTTCACATCCTTAGTACCTTGCGGTTTTGGTTCGAATGTATCCAACTCTACATAATAAGACCCTGACTTTGCTTGCATGATGTTAAGGTTCACCCACCCATTCTTGTGGTTGTCTCTCATGAATTGAACCGCCTCGTCACACTTCAGACTCATTCGTCCGATTACAAACTCTGGTGCATTTTCGTTTCGCTTAAACATAAATCCGTCAGCGAATACTTTTTCCTTTTTTTCCATAATATTTTTTAATTAAAATTTGTTTGCTCCATAAAATTAAGCGTTGAGAATAGAATATTATTCTTCTTCTCTCGGCTACTAACTGCGTTTGGAAGCATAACGACAGTAGTGTCTTTATCTAATAGTGTCTTTGAGGACACAAATATATCTCTAAACTTCATCAGAAAAATAAAACTGACCTATATCTTCCGTTGGATTATCTCCAAAGAATTTGTTGTATATGGATACAGCCCTCTTCACTTTGTTCTCACCTCTCTCAAGAGACTCATCGCTCACGGTATATTTACCCATCATTAATGTATTCTTATCAATAACCAAGAAAACCATAGGTCTATTAAATAACGTGCTATATATATATGCTTGACTATCGTAGTTGTACTTTCTGAAGTTCCACCTGAAGTCGTTTATGTTTGACGTTGTCTTTAAATCATATATGGCATCGGGGGCTAATATGTCTGACTTACCCTTCCAATCCCTTCCAAACAATTTGCCAACTGCGGGCTGCTCGTACACATTATCCGAACCATTTATCAGTTCAAAGAACTCCATGTTTACATTCATTGCATCAACCCACCGTTCCACCTCAACAACCTCCTTCTTGAGTAGGACAATGTCTTTCTGAACATCGTGTAGATGCTCTTTATATATCTTGGTATTCCTAGATGCAACATCAATATAGTTGACACCCTTAGCTTTTTCTGGCTCTAAAAATAATTGATGGAAATACCTTCCCATGGCAAATACATTTGAATCCTTTCTAGACCTTCCGTAATCTTTTGGATTACTAAGTAAGGTTCCAATGTCGGAGTTGGATAAATACTTACGTCCAATACCACTATAGTACTCCTCGTCATCCCTTAGTCTGAATATTATATTATCACTCACTTTTCATCTCCCTTCTTTTCATTTCTTTTTCAATTAATTTTAGTAATCTAAAGTTATACCAATTTAGTTTTGAGCGCATTATCACCAAGGTATAATTCTCAAGTGAGCGCAGTAACGACTTGTTCGTCAGTAATATCCTCATTCTTCTCAGATTTAAATTCATACTAATTTCTCAATTGACTTCTTAATGGTAGGGGAGATGTTATACTTTTGACCTAGTGTGTCAATAATTTTTTCCATTCCCAATGCTTTGTTTGCGACAATCCACTTAGTGACCCTAACCCAATTATCTGTCTTCACTTCTAATACAACTTTAGATTTTTCTTCAGACTTTTTCTTATGCTCAGGCTCTTCGGGTATGTCTTCCCCTGCGTAGATGTAGTGCCCCAATCCATGCATTGCTAGGTTCTTGGTTAAACATCTCATCAGTGTCTTATTAATATCAAACATAGTTGCAGCCTCACACGTTTTATCGCCATAACGAGTTGTGTAATCGTAAGACTTAGACTTCATGGACTTATTTGCCCCATCCATCACTGGTAGCCACATGGATAACGACTCACCTTCTATAGTTACTGATGTCTGAACCATGTACCCTAGATTCTCATCGTATATATAGGGCAACCCATTACTATCCTCTATGATTTGATAGGTTGCATTGGGGTATGCCTTCTTAACTTCCCCCCACGCCCATGCCCATGATAGGTATGTTAAGTTTTTCTTTTTCTCAACCTTGTCATTTAAGTTAATGGTTGATAGTGTTTTGAATACTGATTGTTTTGTGCTCATTTCTTTTAAATTATATTGTTAATTGTTATTTAATTTACCTCTGTACCCTCGTCCTCGATGTCTATCCAATTTCTATATTTTATTCCACCTTTTTTTTCCCAATCATTCTGTTTTGACTTTATCTTGGTGTACATACTCATAATTTTTTCTCGTGAGGTCTTTAGGGATTTGATGCGTTTCGGGTTCATCTTTGTGTTTACTTCTATTTTTATTTGTTTCTCTATAGTGTTTAGCTTTGAACGATAATTAGACAAAGTTAATTCATAAACCCCAGCCCTCCAACCTTTTTCTAAAAAAAAATAAAAATGTTCTGTACTTATCTTCTCGTACCAATCACCAAACCCAGTGTTCAGTATCTCGATTGAGTTGTCAGCCTTCCAATTTACAATCTTCACATCATATAATTGCTTGCTCAATGACCTATCATCCTTTGAGAACAATGCGTAGTCATCATTCATGGCTTGCTTAAATATATCTTCGAGTGTCATCATAGTTCAGATATATCCTTAACTAGTTTGAAATAATCACGGTCATGCCTAACCTTTTCATCTGCTTGTTCGATTCCATATATAATACTTGAGTGTCCAATGGTGTAACCAAAGTCCATCATGTATCTCTGTATTTCCACCTTAGACATGGGTCTGTGGAAGGATAGGTAGTATAACATATGTCTAGCCTCCACCACTTGCCTCTGTTTGGTTTTCATAAAAATGTCATTTGCATCTATTTGAAATGCCCTTGACACCATGAGTGCGTACTTACTAAATACTTCTTTTTTCATTATTTTTTTTGTTATATATCATAAATGTCTTCGTCAATGTAATTAAATGAATTAGCTATCTCACTAAAGATTAGCCACGCTATCATCATAATCATAGACAACGTGACTACCCAAATTACAATATTAAATACTCTCTTTTTACTCAATGTTTAATTTTAGTTCAAATATAGTTTAATAATAGACGTAAAACAATGTTTTATTTATTTTTTTTTCAGACTAAATGGAACCTCGATGCTCTTTAATAGTCTTATATACAATGGACTCGTTGCGTACCCTTGGTTTTTTAAGAACTTATAATAATCCTTATTTGTAAAATTCACCTTTTGAAACTCTTTGTAGTGCATCACACAATGCTTCCATGAGGGGAATACTAAGTGGTCTAGGTATTTCACACCTCGAATATGGTAGGTGTTTTCATATCTGCTGCTAGGCTCAACTTTAAACCCTCCTAGATTATTCGCAACCAAACAACTTTTAGACTTCAAATGATTTGATTCTCCCATGAATTGTTGGAATACAACCTCTGGGAATAAGATGTCACATTCATTTATGAACGCCCATAAATTCTCCTTAGTCAACGGCATTGTGTCATGTGCTGCCACATAAATTGTGTCGATTAGCGTTATCGCTACATCCTTCACATCACTCCGTGGCTCTCGTGTACTCAATTCTATTAGCACAAATAACAATGTCATCGATAAGAATAAAATTAAAGCCCTATATATTTTTAATAAATGGGTTCTCCTTAAGGATAAACTATCGTCCATCTTATAATACTTAACCATACTTATCTCCCCTTCCTTCCCTTATGTCTTCTTGAATACTCTTCAATAAGATGGGCTTAATTAGAGCCTCTTGGGGCACACCTCCACCCTCATATTTGATATCAACAATATCGTAGTCAATGAATAACGTCAGTATTTTTTTGATACTCAAATCACCCACGATGCGCCTATTTAAAGTTGGTTCCCCATTCCTTACCAAAACGACCTCGTCATTCTTGTGTACATATAATCTACCTTGCTCCATTATTTTAACAATATATCGATTAATGCCTCAAATTTATCTAACGTTGGTTCGTCTGTGATTTTCCCGCTAAGGAAGTATCTAAACCTTACCCTTTCTTGTGCGCTTTTGCTTCCATGTGTTGCAGATGTAAACATATCAAATGCTTCTGCCTCTTCCATTTTAGATGCTTTTATCCATGCCTTGCATTTCAAAAGCCTTTCATTGTAGGTTACTTGCATTCTATTCTAACTCTTGTAGTTGCACTTATACCCCAACCAGATGCGCTTTGTTGCGATAAGATATCGCCATCTTCGGAGCAGTCATCATTGTAGTATCCCCTAAAGTCTTCTACGTAGCCTTGATTGTTGGTGTTTGTTTCTGTAACATAGTCGCAGTTACAGTTGTTTTTTGTGCATGATGCCAAGCCTAGCATAGCAGTCATGATTATTAGTGATGTTTTCATAATCTTATCCAAATGTTACCTCTCCCATTACAAGTACTTGGAATAATGTATCAGCAGTCCACGCATCGTAGTCCTCGCCTATCATCATGTTTATCTCTTCAAGGTAATTATCACAAGCTATTTGCATACCCTCTCGCACACTATCGTAGGTCAATGTACCTAGC
>Ga0070748_1000938_pt1 | contig 13788 bp, 9 predicted proteins | sample VirMetDEL_Nov_12_FD_77015 | JGI IMG/M metagenome (GOLD analysis project Ga0070748, IMG submission 77015) | Aqueous microbial communities from the Delaware River and Bay under freshwater to marine salinity gradient to study organic matter... | ecosystem: Environmental > Aquatic > Marine > Coastal ...
CGGCAATAAGAATGCGCTCGCAGCTGTAGATGACATCATTGACTTGAACATGATGCGCATCAATAATTTTTCCGCGACCATCAAATGTAGTGACATTGGCATTTTTGAGCAAATTTTCGTAAATACCATTAAGTCGTTTAATCTCATCTTTTTTATTGTCGCGCAGTACTGTCCAATCAAAGCTAGGTGCTGGTGCCGACCAACCGAATCCCTTTGCATTCTTGACTTGCTTGGAATATTCCGATGCATAGACATACAGCTTTTTGGGGACACAACCGACATTGACACAGGTTCCGCCCATGTAGCGATCTTCGCAAATAGCGACCTTTGCCCCAAAGCCTGCTGACATACGCGCAGCGCGCACTCCACCGGAGCCAGCGCCTATCACAAATAAGTCGAAGTCGTACGTCATGGGTAAATCCTTGGGGGAAAGTTAATGGCTGAAGCGATGAAGGATAAGTACCGCCTCAATGTAGGACTGGTACTTATGATGTAGGGGTGCTTCTAGTATTGTTGCTTAGCGCATTCGATTAGGCGCGTTTTTTTAAATAGTTCAGCATAGTATCTACGTCGCTAACTTCAAAAGGGTCTTCTGGACAGTTATCAACTAAACCGGGCTCAATAAACTGCGCCTGAATTTCGCCATTGACGACATGCATGCTATAACGCCAAGAGCGACTACCGAAACCTAGATTTTCTTTTTTCACCAACATACCCATACCGCGGGTAAACTCACCATTGCCATCAGGTAACATTTTGATGTGATTAATACCTAAATTTTTGCTCCATTGAAACATAGTAAACGCATCGTTCACGCTCAAGCAGTAAATGTCATCAATACCTAGGGCTTTGAGTTCATCGTACTTAGCTTCGTAGCCAGGCAGGTGGGTGCTAGAACATGTCGGCGTGAAGGCCCCTGGGAGCGCTACAATAATGACACTTTTGTTTGCGAAAACATCTGCAGTGGTGACATCCTGCCAGCGAAAGGGATTTTCGTGTTTAATACTTTCATCGCGTACGCGAGTTTTAAACGTCACATTGGGAACGGTTTTCATAAATAGCATCCTAGGTTGATACAACTGTTAAATAGAATTGTAACGAGGTTACATCAATAACTTGCTGTTGGAGAATAGATTAAATTTACATTGTTCATAGCGATTCTTATACGTTGGGGTGGAGCGGGGCTATAGCTCCTTTAACTAACCTTGGGGCGCATGGTTCAAATTGCAAGTCAGTTTTTAGTGTAATCACAGGGCTCGTCAAATTTGTTGCACAGTAGTAATGGTGTGCTAATAATTTTTTATCCAAGTTGTAACAAACTGGCAGAAAAATTCTGATACATAGCTTGCCCCAATTATATTACGAGGAGATTATTTTTTATCTGGCACTTCAATCCAATTGGGTTGTGACTGCCATTGGGCAACCCATTTCGGCATGGCGGTGGCCGGCATAGGTCGCGCTATGCCATAGCCTTGGGCTAAGTCGCAGCCGAGTGACATCAGTAATTTACCGTGTGCGAGGGTTTCTACGCCCTCAGCAATTACTTGACGATGGAAGGCGTCTGCTAAGCCGATGATACCCTTGATGATGGCGAGATCATTGGTGTCGTCGAGCATGTCGCGCACAAAGCTTTGATCAATCTTAAGCATTTGTGCCGGCAAGCGTTTTAAATAAGTGAGTGATGAATAGCCAGTTCCAAAATCATCTACCGCGAAGTTAACACCTAGGCGGGTACAGTTTTGCATCAGTAATGCTACTTCATTGATGTCTTCCAGTGCACTGGTTTCTAAAATCTCCAATAATAAGAGTGCGGGGTTAACGCTCGGGTATTTTGCTAAAATTTTCCCTAGCTGAATAGCAAAGTGCGGTTGTTGTAACTGCAGTGCGCCTACATTGACGCTCACGGGTAAATCCAATCCTGCCTCGCGCCAGTCAAGTATTTGCTGCAGTGCGCTGGCAATGACCCATTCGCCCAATTCAATACTAAAGCTGTGATTTTCTATTGTAGGTAGAAACGCTGCAGGAGCGAGCAATCCGCGCTCGGGGTGTTGCCAGCGAATTAATGCTTCTGCGCCTATAACCTCATTGTTAAGCATGTTTATTTTGGGCTGGTAATAGAGCACAAATTCGTTGTGAATAAAGGCTGTGCGAATACATTCAATGCTTTCGTGTTGACTTTTAGTGGCTACATCTTGGGCTACGTCAAACAGGTGGTAACAATTTTTACCCGCTTGTTTGGCGAGGTACATTGCTTGATCTGCATGGCGCATAAGAAGATCAGCTTCTGCTTTATCGTGGGGGTAAAGCGTGATGCCTATGCTGGCCGAAATGCGTAGGGGGTGATTGTCAATAATATGTATTTCGTCCGCAGTATCAAGCAGGCGCTTCACTATGGGGAGGTAGTCATCAGTGTCAGTTAAATTTGCTAGCACTATGACAAACTCATCGCCACCAATGCGCGCGAGTGTATCGCCTTCACGCAATGCGGCTTTCAGGCTTTGCGCTAGACAGACGAGGAGTTGATCGCCCACGCTGTGGCCGTGGTTGTCATTAACGGTTTTAAAACCATCTAAATCTAAATAGAGCACTGCGAGCGATGATCCGCTGCGATGGCTGTGCGCAATAGCTTGTTTTAGTCTGTCAGCAAGTAATACGCGATTGGGAAGTTGGGTTAGCGCATCGTAGTGTGCAATGTATTCAAGTTGTTGTTGATGTTCCTTGAGTGGGGTTATGTCGGTAAATAAATTAACGTAATTGCGTGTGGTGCCGTTGTTATTTTTTACGGCGCTGATGGTCATCATCGCGGCGAAGTGCGTGCCATCTTTACGTTTATTCCAAAGCTCTCCACTCCAAAAATCATCTTGAATAAGGTCGCGCCACATGTGTTGAAAAAATTCTGTGGAGTGCTCATTGGATTTTAGGAGACGTGGATTTTTACCAAGAACGTCGGCGCGGGTATAGCCAGTAATTTGACTAAAAGTTTTGTTTACCTCAACAATCATACCTTGAGCGTTCGTAATCATAATGCCTTCACGCGCGTGGGTAAAAACACTTGCGGCCATACGTAAGCGGGCATCGGTGTGATTTTTTTCAATCGCCAATGCGGTCAATTGGGCTTCACTTTCAATAAGGGCTAAATCGGCATCCGTGGGCGTGCAGGGGGTGCGATGATAAACAGCAAAAGAGCCCAGCACCTTGCCAAGCGGGGATAATATCGGTTGCGACCAACAGGATTGTAAATTAGCTGCTTTAGCTAAATGACGATAATCAGCCCAATAAGGGTGCGTCTTAATATCTTCCACTATGACCCTTTGACCGCTATAAATTGCGCTACCGCAAGAGCCGGCGCTGGGGCCTATAGCGGCACCGTTGATGGCTTGTATGTAATCTGAGGGGAGGCTTGGGGCGGCGCCGTGGCGCAAGTGAATGCCATCCTCATCCAGTAATACAATGCTGCAGAGCATAGAGGGGTTTATGTGTTCGACATCGCGGGTGATGGTATCGAGTATCTGAGCTAATGGAATGCGGTTTAACAGCATTTCTAAAATGCGGTTGTGATGTTGCTGGCGTCGCTCCGCTTGTTTGCGCTCGGTAATATCTTGGTAGATGCCGGTTAATTTAGTGGGCTTACCATTCTCTAGCGTTATAGTGCAGGTGGTGCGTAAATCAATTAGGCGCCCCTTAAATGTTTTCTTTTGTACTTCTAGGTCAAATAATTCGCCGTGTGTTTGCGCACGCTTCAATGCGGTGGCGAGGGCGTTACGATCTTTTTCGGCATAATGATCCAAGCTATCGAGCAGCGAGGGCGAATATTCTTTGGGGGTGGTATCGTGAATGCGATATGTTTCTGGGCTCCAATAAAGCTGCTTTGTCGCTATATCAAATTCTACACTACCGACCTTTGCGATAGCTTGTGAGGTTTCAAGCATGCGTTTAGTGGTGCGCAGTTCCTCCTGAAGTAGTTCGAGCGCCATGCGGTATATATCTAATTGGCGACTTTGAAATTCTTGTTCTCGCTCGTGATGTATAAGTGTTTGGTTTGATGGGTTTTTAAGTAGCGCTTCTGCTAGTTGACGCAGCTCCAGTAACTCATTGGGCGTTTTGTTTAGCATACTGATGCCTCGCCAGCGGTATTTGTATTGCTCAATACAAATACATTAACGCGGTGGCAGGCGCATTGCGACACGCGCAGTCGTAATGGGTGATGCTGTGGTTGATATCCAATCATGATGTACTTTCCATGCAAGCATCTGGAAGAGGGGGTCTTCAATAAGTTCAGTGCGAGTTGTTGAGCAAAAATAAAATGTTTGTCATTGCGCTATCTGCTGACGACGTTAAATATAGCAGTTGCGTTAGGGGCTGTCGAAGTACGTGGAATGACTCATCGCAGCAAGCGTCCCTTAATGGCTGCGATGAGTGAATCTTGTGATAGATTGAGCTAAATTCGGCGTCTCAAAGCACGTAGCTACTCGCCTTGTGTTTCATGTTCTGTTCCTTTCGTGAGAGCGTCTTGGTTTAAGTATTTTATTGGGGGGGATCTTTTTTTGCTATGTCTTGTTTTGCTGTGTCTTGTTTTGGTGCGTTTCGCATGTCGGCCTCTTGTACTGTGTACTTTTTCTCATAGATATCTTGTTTGTAGTCATAGTATTTTTTAAGAACATAAAACGCTTTTTTTGGCGTTCCTTTTTCTGACAAAAGCCCTTTGCGATTGTAGTCGTCTTGTATGCCGCTTAGTTGGCGGCGCGGTGAGCGAAAGTCTGCCAATATCCAGGGCGAGGTGCCAACCAAACCATCAATTTTATCGATCATTTTTACAGATCTTTGATAAAGAACTTCTTGGAATTCCTCCGTAAAAATTTGATCTGTTGTCCCATGATAGCCTTGGCGCGCCCCGCCACCAAACTCGCTGATGAAGACGGGCTTGTTGTAGGCGATTTCCCAGCGAACTTGATCGGCTTTTTCTGGCAGGCCATCGTACCAACCTATGTATTGATTAAAGCTCACCAAGTCCACCACCTCGGCGAGAGGGTCCTCTACTACTGCGATATTAGCGTTATCGCTTCTATAGTGTTTTTCCATCGCTGCGCTGAGTAAACGGGTACTGTCGAGGCTGCGCGCTTTGTGCGCTAGGCGCGTGAGAAATTCAGTGCGCAGGGTAGATACAGGGGTTTCATTGGCCAGCGACCAAATGATAATAGCCGCACGATTTTTGTCTCGTTCAATCATAGCGCTTAGTTGGGCTTCGGCATTGTTATAGGTTTTTGGATTCTTCCATGCGATTGTCCAATACACGGGTACTTCCGACCAGACTAAAATGCCCATTTGATCGGCGAGGCGGACCATATCTTCGCTGTGGGGGTAGTGTGCGAGGCGAACCATATTGGCATTGAGCGATTTGGCCCACTCTAATAGTTTTTTTGCTTCTTGCGCATTGCGCACGCGTCCACCGCCCTCGGCAGAATATTCTTCGTGAACAGATATACCGCGTAAAAAAATGGGTTTGTCATTAAGCAGTAATTGCTTGCCGCTGGTGCGAATTGTGCGCAGGCCAATTTGATCGGTGATTTTATCTTTTCCAGCGCGCAGTTCAACACTATAGAGCTTGGGGCTTGCGGGAGACCATAGTTCTGCAGCGGTTGCTGCAAGTGTGAAGGTCGCAATCCCGTTGTTATCCGCGCGCAGTGTTTGTTGTATGTTTAATTCAGGCAGGCGCAGCGTAATTTTCTCGCCGCCCTTAGCGCCTTCTAAATAGACTTTTCCGCTTATTGTTTTACTGCTGGCTGAATCCAGCTGCAGTTGATAATCGCGAATAAACAGTTTCGGCGTGACGAACAGTTTTACTTCGCGTGTGATGCCTCCGTAATTCCACCAGTCAGTATTTAACGTGGGAACGGCATCGGCGTGACGATTGTTGTTAACCCGTAAAATTAAAGAGTTGTCTTTTGGTAACAGTTTCCCGCTCACGTCAAATTGAAACGGTGTGAAGCCGCCAACATGTGTACCTAATTTTTTACCGTTGAGATAGATATCCGCACTGTAGTTCACCGCACCAAAATATAAAAATGTTCGCTCTTCTTTGTGGGTGCTAGGGGCATCAAATTTTTTGCGATACCAAATGCTACCTTCGTAGTAATACAGTTTTTCTTTTTGCGTATTCCAATCGCCGGGCACTTGCAGTTGGTCGGCCTTATCAAAGTCATACTCAATTAAATCTGAAGGCGATTGGGGTTTGCTATCGGTGAAAAATGCATTTTTTGACGGTGCGTCCTGCTGGTCAAATGCTTCATAGCGATAGTTGTAAAAGCCATTGTCATAGGGGTCAACAATATAGCTCCAGTTGCCATTGAGTGATGTAGCCGAGCGGTTGTATGACTGAATATTGAGGTCGCTGGCAAAGCTGTTAAGGTTAAGTAGTGCGAGCAGCCCGCAACAGATGCGTAGATAGTGCATAGGTGAGTCCTTATGACGTTATTGTTGTTTGGTAGTTGCAGGGATTTTAGTACGATTTGCACGTGGGTATTTTGCTTGTGGCGTTATTTTGGGTAAATAAGTGTTAAATGAGGGGGGGGGGAGGAGGCTTGTAGCTACGGCCAAGTGATGTGGTACTGAACACTGGTAGCGCAATCACTATGGGCTGCTGTAGTGATGTTCGCATTAGTAGCGGTGATGTATGTGATTTTGTTGTGAGCTCTATGCGGATGAATTTTAACTAGGTAAATATACGTAACTAAAAACAACTAAAAACAACTAAAAACAACTTCAATCACTTCATAAGTTGCCGCTATATATCTATAGAGGAAAGCAATTGCGCAACTTGGGCCTTAATCTTAGTAGCTTGATGTTATACGGCCTGAATCAAATAAACTTAATGCAAAATTTAGGTGTGTTGTTGTTTCGCTGACCAAAACAAAGCTTTCCATGGTAAATATAATCGCGGCACCAATGAGTGCGGGCATTATAAGTGTGCGAATAGTGTTGGGGATGCTTTTCATTACGTTTTCTCCTCTTGCATAGTTCGAGTGTAGGTTAATTGAAAAATAATTGATAACTATCTCTCGTTTTTTATAGATTTTTTAATGGTTTTTTTTGTCGCTCTTATGGCCCTAAGGACTTTGCACCTATTTTGCGTGGAGAATATTAAGTTGAGCTTAAGTTGCGCTTTTTGAGTGCCTTTTGTTTTTCAAAAAAATTATTTATTGGTGCAAGAGCTATTAGGCCTTTACGTTTTTTTATTTCTCTTACACTGCCTGCTTTTGTGCTCCTGCCCTCCTGGTTAGGCCGCTGTGGTAACGAATTACCTTTAATCACCTGATTAACAAGATGGCATGCTTACGTTTTACTGGATGAGTATTGCAGTTGTGTGGGGACAGGTATAACTGTTCGATCCTAAAAACACTTGGTGCATAGCCTGAAATTGCGGCCTTAGATGATTTGTTTGTTAGAATGGCGGCTTAAAACACTAATAATAATGCGACCTTACGAGCAGTTCGGTTTTGCGATGCTGCTATAGCCTCTATTGGGAACCCCTCATGTTTTTCAACTCTCTTAGCAATACGTCGCCGTGGCGTAACAAATGGCAGCTATCACTTAGCCTATTGGCATGTGTGTTCTTGTTTTTGGTGCTAGTGCTGCCCAATCGTCTGAGCTGGATTACACCGCTGTCGCTCCTGTATTTCCCATTGGAATTGTTGCTCTTAGGTTTGCTCTTGATGCTACCTAGGCGCCTCGGGCTGTTTATGCGCGCCTTGGCGACCTTGGTTTTAGGTGTTGGGTTGCTGGTCAAGTTGGCGGATATGGGCTGCTATCAAATTTATGCGCGCCCGTTTAACCCTATTTTTGATGCCTACTTGCTTGGCAATGGCGTGCAGTTGTTGCAGGGGACGCTGGGGCGGCTTGGTGCTTATGCTGTGGTAGTGCTATTGCTGGCTGCGGTGTGCGTTATTTTTTGGGTTGTATGCGGGGCGCTTGGGCGCGTGCAGCAACTCGTACAGTATCGGCCGCGCGCTGCGGGTGCGGGTTTGACAGTAGCGCTGCTGCTGTGGGGGCTTTTGAGTTGGACCGGCGTGCCGCGCATGTCTACCTATTTTTATGATCTTATGTCCATGCATCTGGTCTCTACTCTAAAAAGTATGACGGAGTTAAGCCGTTTCACCTTGCTGCTTGAACAAGACCCTTACCGTGATGTGCCCAGTGAACGCTTCTTTAGCAAGTTGCAGGGGAAGGATGTACTGTTGGTTTTTATTGAATCCTATGGGCGCACCCTGCTCGATAAGCCGGAATTTGCCACTCAAGGTACAGCCGCGTTGCGCCAAGCAAATCGCACCTTGGCGGCCAGTGGCCTGCAGTCGCGCAGTGGTTTTTTGCGTTCGCCGACGATGGGCGGTTTGAGCTGGCTGGCGCACGGCACAGTCGCGTCGGGTCTGTGGATCGATAGCCAAGTTCGCTACGACGGGCTCATTATGAGCCAGCGTCTGTCTTTCAATGCATTGTTCAAACGTGCTGGCTGGCGTTCTGTGGCGCTCAAGCCAGCGCACACGATCCCTTGGCCGGAAGGCGCTTATTTTGGTTATGACCAAGTCTATGCCGCCAAGGATTTGGGTTATGCGGGGCAAGCCTTTAACTGGGTGACAATGCCTGATCAATATGTGCTTTCGGCATTTGAGCGGCTTGAGCGTCAGCCCTATCACACCCCTGTTTTTGGCGAGTTAGCGCTTATTTCCTCGCACGCGCCCTGGACGCCTATCCCGCATTTGGTGGATTGGACGATGGTTGGCGATGGCCGCATTTTTAATGACCAGGCGAGTTCAGGCGCAAGCCCTGAGGAGGTATGGAAAGACCCTGCGTGCATTCGGGCGCAATATGCGCTGTCAGTGGAATATGCACTGGCGAATATTGCCTCTTACGCGGCTACCTATGGCGATGACAATTTGGTGATTCTGGTATTGGGCGACCACCAGCCTGCACCCATAGTCACGGGCGAAACTGATAATCGCGATGTTCCCATTCATCTCATCGCGCGCGACCCTGCAATTATTGACGCTATAGCCGACTGGCGGTGGACGGAAGGTATGTTGCCCGCTGTAGATGCGCCGGTGTGGCCCATGAGTGAATTGCGCGATCATTTCATTCGCGCTTTCTCGGATGAAGGCTTGTGGCCCGCGCCTATTTTAACTGCCGTTTCGAATAGCAGCACTCACACATCTAAAGTTGAGCGGCAAGTGGATCCTCATGCACAGTGATGGATTGCAGAATGAACCGCTGCGCAGCCTAGAGCGCGAACTTAACGGCATAGGTCTGTTTGGTGTTTTAGCGCTGTTAATGGCCAGCGTTGTTTTTGCGCAGCACAGCACTTGGCTGGTTGCGGGGCGCTGGCTATTGTTGGCGGCCTTGGTGTGGGGCTATGTTTATCGCTGTGCGCACTTACGCCTTGCGCTGAATTGTGTTCAAGCTGCTACAGCACTTTACTCCAATCTGGGTTGGGCGAATCGTCTTACGCTGTTGCGCGGTGGGCTCATCGCGGCTACTGCAGGTTTTATAGTGGTGGATGAGCGCTGGGCATTGTGGCCTGCCATTTTTTACACCATCGCCGCTGCGCTCGATCGTATTGATGGTTTTGTTGCGCGTCGCACCGAGCGTGAAAGCTTGCTGGGCAGTGAGTTGGATACCGCCTTTGATGCCTTGGGTTTGCTCGTGGCACCCTCGCTCGCGGTGCTGCTGAATAAACTGCACCTTTCCTTTTTATTGGTAAGTGTGGCCTATTATATTTTTATCTGGGCACTGCGCCGCCGTGGGCGTTTGGGTTTGCCTTGCTATGAACTCATGCCCAATTTTTTGCGGCGCAGCCTTGCTGGGTTTCAAATGGGATTTGTCGCGCTGGCGCTCTGGCCAATTTTTCCTGCTGCCATTACGCAACTGGTGGGCGTGGCGTTTACTCTGCCGATACTCGTGGGGTTTGTGGTGGATTGGCTGGTGGTGTCTGGACGAATTAATTCGCAGCTGGCGCAAACGCAGCGCCAGTTTAAGCAAATTGAGCAATTCAGTTTTACCGTTTTACAGCCGCTCATGCGCTTTGGTTTGATCATGACGCTTGGTGTTTTGTACACAACAATACAGGTTTCTACTGTCAGCCTTTATCTCGCACTCTCGGGTCTTTTAGCTGTCGTTTTCGGTTGCCTCGGTCGCCTTGGTGCATTGCTGTTATTAGTGATTGTAGCCTTAGAAGCAACGGCCTACAGCGCGAGCTTCGCACTCCAGTGCGCAGTATTTTTAAGTAGTTGGATTTTGCTGTTGGGCACGGGGCGATTTAGCGTTTGGCAGTGGGATGATCACTGGGTCCAGCGCTACGATGGTGCTGCACAGTCGGCGACTCACGCCAGTGCCAACCACAAAGACGCGCGCTAAATGACAGCCGCGCACGCCGCTTGGCGTAAATACCTACCGAAAATATTATGGCTTGTGGCCTTGCTAATGGTGGGCGCTATTCTCAGTCAGCTGCCGTTTGCAGATTTACGTGCGAATCTTGCGCAGCTCAGTATTGGGCAATGGATATTTTGGTTGAGCTTAAATGCTGCGATTATTCTCGTGCTTAACGCGCGCTGGTGGCTGCTCGGTCGCGCGTTGCAATTACCGCTCAGTTTCCAGCGTTTGCTGTTCATTCGCCAAGCGGGGCAGTGCATTAGCTTTATTACTCCTGGGCCGCAATTTGGTGGTGAACCATTGCAACTCCTGTGGCTGTGGCAGCGAGGAAAAATTCCGTTAGCCGATGCGCTATTGGTGTTAGGCGTGGATCGATTCTATGAATTTTGGATCAACTTCAGTCTCTTATTAATTTGCGTGTTGTTACTGCTCGCATCGCCGGCAACTCAGCTTGCTGCTTGGTCAAATGTGGCTTTAGCGCTTGCGTTGGTGTTAGTGGCGATGATGGTTTGTATCAGCTGGGCATTGCAACGCCCTGCAGGTATTTTTAACTGGCTAGAGCGGATTGCGCGACACTGGCAGCAAGATCAGCGTTTAGCCACTATAGACACGCAATGGCAGCAACTCAGTGCAAGGTTTAAGCAACTGTTGGTGCAGCAAAAAAGCAGTTTGTTAAATGCTTTGTTGCTCTCACTGCTGGCGTGGCTGGGTTTATTGGGCGAACTCTATGTGTTGCTATATTTTTTTAGTTTAGACGTGAGCGGCACACAATTTTCAGTGATTCTGGTTGCTATGCGCTTGTCTTTTTTATTGCCGTTGCCCGGTGCTATAGGCACTCTCGAAGCCGCATTGCTCTGGGCATTTCACAGCCTTGGTTTGCCTGTTGGTGCAGCAGTGGGCGTGCTGGCGCTCATGCGCTTGCGCGATGCCTTGGTATTATTATTGGGGCTTTGGTGTTTGCGACGGCTGCAGGTTCCTAGCCGCAGCGCTGCGTACTAAACCATACTGATCGATTTTATGTTATTCCAAAGCAATCGCTATTCTCTGCGACAAAATTCAACTCCCCAACTGCTAATTGCGCGCGCCGTACTGCGAGCCATTCGCTAATGCCTGCAACCTGCGGTAGAGCGCTTTCAATCGTCGCTAAAATATTGGCGACAAAACGCCCTTGTGAATCGGTTGCGCTATTGGGTTGTAGTTGCCAGTGGGAATCACCCTGTGCAATGAGCGCATAACCTTGTTGCTGCAACCAATTTCCGAGCAGTGCGCCAGTGCGGCTAGGCTCCCAGTCGAGATCAGGGAAGCGGCTATTCATGTCGGCGTGGTAAGCATTAAAAATAATTTCATCCAAGTCGTGTGCGGGTGTGAACGTGGTGGTGCCAGCATAGTTGAGGCTGAAATAAAACGCGCCTTTGGTGTCGAGTAAATTGAGCAGTTGGGGCAGGGCTAGAGGCACTGGCAGTAAATCCACAACCGCGTGGCCGATCATTAAGTCAAAGCTTGCAGGTGAAAAGCCTGCGTGAATATTAAGTGCATCGGCGCAGTGCCAGTGAATATCTATCGAGTTTGATCCAGTGCTGATTTGCCAGTGAGTAGGAGTAACTTGATCAAAGTGAGCCGTGTTTTTTACGCACCACCGATTGAGCCGCGCAGCGGCAGCGGCGCAAAACTCCGGTTGTATTTCTATGGCGGTATAGTGACAGTGGTCAAGCAGCTTTGCATCCAGTAGCCGCTCAATCATAGTGCCTATACCGGCACCCAGTTCAATCACGCGCAGCGGCGTTTGCGCTGGTCGCTGACCGCACCATTGCGCGAGCGCCGCCCAAACCTCTTGGTTTAGGCTTTGATCGTCGAGCGCTTTTTTATCGGCGAGATATTGGCTGTAGTCGAAGTTCTCTTGTTTCATATTATGTGTGTTTCATCTTTGGCGTTAGGCAGCGATCTATTGTTAGGGCGATGGCTTGTTCACGAAGCTCAGTAAAAACTGGCGGGTGATTTCGTTGCTCTGATCCCACGTGGGATGTTCGGCAAAAGCATCTAGCGCATTTTGGCTCATGGTCCAGAGGGTGCCGCGATGCTGGTGTAGAAACTGTAAATCCATCGCGAGAGCGTGGGCGTTGCCCGGCGGAATGAGATATCCGTTTTCACCCTGCTGAATAATTTCGTGGGCTGCGCCTGCGCGCGTACCTATTACGGGTAGGCCAAATTGCTGCGCTTCTACATAGACAATACCGTAGCTTTCAAATGCCGAAGGTAACACCATTACATGGTGTTCTTGGTAATGTTGAATCAGTGGTATGCCGCTGAGAGGCCCCAGAATTTTTACAGAATCTTGCAGCTGAAATTTTTCAATCATCGCGCCTAATTCTGCAACGTAATCCGGCTCCATGTCCACGCGGCCTACCAGTGTAACCTCATAGCTGTCGGTATCTAATTGGCTGAGCGCCTCAAGAATTAGGTGCGTCGCTTTGCGGCGAATGATATTTCCTACCGCTAAAATACGCAGTGGCCCAATTGCGGTCATACGCTGGTGTAAGGATTCTTTGTCTATGCGCACTATAGGCGCTTTGGGGGCTGGATTGTGCGCAGTGGCTGGCGGCGCCATGGTGAAATGGTTGCCGGCCGGTACGGCAATGCAGTGGGGCGGCAATTTGTTGTCCAATAGTTGTCGCGCTTGTGCTTGAGTAGTGCGGCTGTTAAGAATAAATCCGTGCACTGAAGCTAAATAACGACGTTCCAGCGCGCGCACTAACCAACAGCTGTACCAAGGGTGATGGTCAAAACTATTAAATAAATGCACCAAGCTAATTAGTGGCAATTTGCAGCGGCGCGCAAGGTGCTGATTGCTGAATACCAATGAGGGGTGAGTCAGTTCATCCTGAATTAAAATGTCCAATTTTGCCGCGCGAATTTGCGCGAAGCGTTTTTCGCCCAGCTGATTTATCACATGCTGCCAATAGCTGGCGTGGGGAATGGTGAAAACACAAACCTCATCGCCCATGCGCCGTAAATAATCTACCAGTAAGCGGTTATACAAATAACCGCCGCTTAGATCATTCATGTCACCGTAAATCAGTAGGCCGATTTTCATAGTAGTTAGTTCGCGGGTAATCAGTAGGCTTGAGTGTAACCAGCCCAGCAGGTGGCATTTTCCCACAGTTTTATCTTAAGTGTGCCACTGTCAGGGGGATTTATGGCGGCGAGTAACTTCTCGCACAGAATGCGGCTGAAGTGTTCGATGCTGGGATTGATTCCCGAAAATTCCGGCTGGTCATTAAGCATTGCATCGCGAAATTGGCCGATGATTTTATCCAGCGCCGCTTCTACCGCGACTATATCTACTAGGTAACCGTGTTGATCCAATTGCAGTGC
>Ga0070748_1000939_pt1 | contig 13787 bp, 10 predicted proteins | sample VirMetDEL_Nov_12_FD_77015 | JGI IMG/M metagenome (GOLD analysis project Ga0070748, IMG submission 77015) | Aqueous microbial communities from the Delaware River and Bay under freshwater to marine salinity gradient to study organic matter... | ecosystem: Environmental > Aquatic > Marine > Coastal...
AACTTATTGGCTTGGTTGGGTGAAAACACGATGGGAAAATTCCATTGAAAGCGGTATCTAAAATCTTCAGCACCATGTCCCATTGGGTCATCTGGCCATACGTTAATAGCTCTTGTTTCGCCAGTTTTATGATTTTTTCTTGTTAATAACCCACCATAACTTCCACCATAGACGATATCATTATTATTAGGATCAACAGCAATATGTGCACTTTCGCCTCCAGCAGTAGATTCCCAATCACTATCGGTAATATAGCGTCCTGAATTTCTATGAGAAATTCGAACAGTAGAATTGTCTTGCTGAGCGCCATAAATTCTATATGGAAAATGATTGTCAGTTACGACCCTATAAAATTGACTGGTAGGTTGGTTGTACATAGTGGACCAATTCTCACCAGCATCAAAGGTTATTTGAGCGCCTCCGTCATCCCCAATAATCATGCGTTGATTGTCTTCTGGAGCGATCCATAAATCATGATGATCACCATGAGGGGCATTGTAAGTGCTATAGGTTTTTCCACCGTCAGTAGAACGATGATAATTGACGTTTAATACATATAAAATATTTTCATCCTGAGTATCTGCATACAATCTTGTGTAATACCAAGCACGCTGTCTTAATTTACGCTCGCTATTTACCAAGGTCCATGTTTTTCCAGCGTTTACTGATTTGTAAACTCCTCCGTCTTTATTCTCTAGTAATAACCAAACAATATCAGAATTTACTGGAGATACAGTAATCCCGCTAATTCCCCAGGTTCCTTTTGGCAGTCCTGCGTTAGAAGATATGTCATTCCAAGTTTCGCCTCCATCAGTACTTTTCCAAACTGCAGAGCCATCACCTCCACTAGACAAACTATAAGGTGTTCTTCGAACATTCCACGTGGTTGCATATAAAACACGAGCATTGTTCGGGTCAATGATCAAATCAATAACTCCTGCGTCTTTGTTTGCAAACAAAACTCTTTTCCAGGTTTCGCCTCCGTCGGTTGATTTATAAACCCCGCGTTCATCACTTGATTTATATAAATCGCCCAGCACTCCTGCGTAAACGATATCAGAATTTTTAGGGTGGATTCGAATTCTTGGAATATGTCTGGAATTCGGTAAGCCCATATGTTTCCATGATTTTCCAGCATCGACAGATTTCCAAACTCCATCACCTGAAGAAACATTTCCACGAACTGTTTTTTCACCATTTCCCACATAAATAACATTGTTATCCCATTCACTCACGGCTACCGATCCCACAGAACCTCCAAAAAATCCATCTGAGATGTTCGACCAGCTGTTACCCGAATCTGTAGTTTTCCATACACCACCTCCTGTTGCACCCATGTAAAATCGGTTTGATTTGCCTGCAACACCTGTAACTGCGGCACTTCTACCACCTCTAAATGGGCCAATATTTCTCCAATTTATGGCCTTATAATTTTCTTCAGAAAATTTGCTAGTGTTCTTTTGAGCGTTAACTTTGTGATTGAATGCCATTAGAAGCATCGCAAGAAGTAAAATATATTTTTTCATAAAAAAACTTTGATTGTTGACTTCTAAAATTACAAAATTTAAACAAACAATGCATTGAAGTTATCGATCTCTAGTCAACAGCCATTATTAAAAGCCTCAATCTCAATTTCAGGCTCTAAAAGTGAATCGAATCGCTTGTTAATTTTGCAAGAATTGTTTAAAAATGTGCACATAGAGAACTGTTCTGATTCTGATGATTCAGAACATTTAAGAGCCGCTTTAAACAGTACTTCGAGCCAAATCAATATTGGCCATGCAGGCACTGCCATGCGTTTTTTAACTGCTTTTTATGCCGTTCAAGAAGGGAAGGAGTATGTGCTTACTGGTTCTGAAAGAATGCAAGAAAGACCCATAAAAATATTGGTAGATGCGCTTCATAGTCTTGGTGCTAAAATTTCATATGAAGCTAAGCAGGGCTACCCACCTTTGCGAATTCAGGGGACAACACTAAAAGAAAATCAAGTTCAAATACAAGGAAATGTTAGTAGTCAATACATTTCTGCTTTGCTGTTAATTGCACCAAGTTTGGAAGAAGGTTTGCAAATTAATTTGGTTGGCGAGCTCACTTCTTTACCCTATGTAAAGATGACCCTAGCACTATTAGAACTAATTGGGGTTCAGGTTCAATTTGATAAACAAAGCATTCGAATTTGGCCTTTAAAAGAAGTTTCTAAAAAGAAAATTGTCGTTGAATCAGACTGGAGTTCTGCCTCATATTACTATTCATTGGTAGCATTGGGTGAATTGGGTTCAGAAATTAGCTTAAACTATTTTAGAGAAGATAGTTTGCAGGGAGATGCCTGCTTGGCATCTATTTATAGAAATTTTGGAGTAGCAACTTCCTTTAGTAAAAATGGAATTATTCTTACAAAAATTCAAAGCCCGTTGGCGAATTTCCTTACACTTGATTTAAAAGATGCACCAGACATCGCACAAACAATTGCTGTAACTTGTTTTGGTTTGGGCATGTCTTGTGATTTATTAGGCTTGCATACGCTTAAAATAAAGGAAACAGATCGTTTGGTTGCGTTGCAAGTGGAGTTGACCAAACTCGGAGCAACTGTTGCAATAACGGATCATAGTCTACATTTGAGTAGTTCCAAAAAAATCAATCCTTACATTGCTATTGAAACCTATAAAGATCATCGAATGGCCATGGCATTTGCTCCATTGGCCTTAAAGACTCCGATAAGCATTTTAGAGGCTGATGTCGTTTCGAAATCCTATCCAAATTTTTGGAAAGACTTTCAAGAGCTTGGTTTTCAATTAGACCAAGCTTAAATAAACTGCAAAACACTTGACAAGGCCTATCTTGATGTTGTATCTTTGCGCCCTATTCTTTGAAAAATAATAAGATGCTTCTAAGCAATTAAAAAAAGTACAACTCCTTAAAAAGTTGTTCTTTTTATTTGAAATTAAGAAGCATGAAACCGTTAAAATCTATACAGATATCCTATGAAATTATCGCATTTTAATTTTAATTTGCCAGATGAGTTATTGGCAAAATACCCTGCAGAACACAGAGATGAATCACGTTTAATGGTGGTAAACAGAAAAGAACAAACCATTGAACACAAATTGTTTAAAGATGTAATTTCTTATTTCGATGAAGGGGATGTGATGATTCTAAACAACACAAAAGTTTTCCCAGCGCGTATGTACGGGAATAAAGAAAAAACTGGAGCACGTATTGAAGTTTTTTTATTAAGAGAGCTCAATGCAGAAAATAGATTGTGGGATGTTTTGGTAGATCCTGCTCGTAAAATTAGAATCGGAAACAAATTGTTCTTTGGAGATGATGATAGTCTAGTTGCTGAGGTGATAGACAATACAACCTCTAGAGGAAGAACCCTACGTTTCTTGTTTGATGGGTCTTATGAAGAATTTAGAGCAAAATTATTAGAGTTGGGAGAAACACCTTTGCCAAAAGAAATTGAAAGAGAGGTAGAGGAAGGTGATGAGGAGCGATATCAAACGATTTATGCAAAAGAAGAAGGAGCGGTTGCGGCACCATCAGCAGGTTTGCATTTTTCAAAGCACTTGATGAAGCGTTTAGAAATTAAAGGTGTTGATTTTGCAGAAGTAACTTTGCATGTAGGTCTTGGAACTTTTGCTCCTGTAGAAGTAGAAGATTTATCAAAGCATAAAATGGATTCTGAAAAAATTAGCATTCCAGTTTCTGCAGAAATGAGAATTAATGATGCGATTACACATAAACGCAGAATTTGCGCAGTAGGAACCACTGTTATGAGAACCATAGAATCCTCTGTTTCTGCCAATGGAAGAATCAATAATTTTGATGGATGGACTAACAAGTTTATTTTTCCACCTTATGATTTTAGTGTAGCCAACAGTATGATTTCTAATTTTCATAGACCAAAATCTACCTTGTTAATGCAAGTAGCTGCTTTTGGGGGTTATGATTTGATTATGAAAGCCTACAAAGAAGCCATTAAAGAAAAATACCGTTTCTCTTCTTATGGAGATGCGATGCTTATTATATAAGATTATTTATTTTTAGCAAGCTAATAGAAACTGGAACTTGAATCAAAGCGCCAGTTTTTTTATTTATTTTTGTAATGAATTTTTAAACACCTCAATCCAATAATTTGATTAAAAAGAAAGACATAAGAGCGCTTAGTAAAGACCAATTACGAGAATTTTTTGTTGCCAATGGTGAAAAGGCTTTTCGGGGAAATCAGGTGTATGAGTGGTTGTGGGGAAAAGCCATACATAGCTTTGAGGATATGACCAACATTTCGAAAGAAACACGAGCCATGTTAGCAGCTAATTTTGTCATTAATCATATTGAAGTAGATACCATCCAACGAAGCAAAGATGGTACGGTTAAAAATGCAGTACGATTGCATGATGGCTTGGTTGTAGAATCTGTGTTAATTCCAACAGAAACAAGGACCACGGCTTGTGTTTCTAGTCAGGTGGGTTGTAGTTTGGATTGCCGATTTTGTGCGACTGCAAAGTTAAAACGGATGCGCAATTTGAATGCAGATGAAATTTATGATCAAGTTGTAGCCATCAATAAAGAGAGTTTGTTGTATTACAATCACAAGTTGTCCAATATTGTTTTTATGGGCATGGGGGAACCACTTATGAATTACAATAATGTTATTAAGTCAATTGAAAAAATAACCTCTCCAGAAGGTCTTGGAATGTCGCCAAAACGCATTACTGTTTCTACCTCTGGGGTGCCAAAAATAATTAGAAAGATGGCTGATGATGAGGTGAAATTTAACCTTGCTGTATCATTGCATTCTGCCATTGATGAAGTAAGAACTTCAATTATGCCCTTTAACGCAACTTTTCCTTTAAAAGATTTGAAAGAGTCTTTAGAATATTGGTATGAAAAGACACAAAGAAGAATTACCTATGAATATGTTGTTTGGGGTGGAATTAATGATCGAAAAGAAGATATTGAAGCGCTCATAAAATTTTGCAGTTACGTGCCTTGTAAGGTCAATTTAATAGAATACAACCCCATAGGTGATGGAGAATTTCAACAAGCCAGTCCTCAAGCTATTAATAATTATATTTCTAATTTAGAAATGCATGGTATCGTGGTGAACGTTAGGCGCTCTCGAGGGAAAGATATCGATGCTGCCTGTGGTCAACTAGCTAACAAAACATAAAATTATTTTGTCAAAATCGCTCTTATTTCAAACCCTGCAAACCATCGGAGTCATGGTGCTTATCATGTTTTTAGGTCTTATCATAGATAGTAAATATGTAGCCCTAAATTATTTTGAATATGCCCAATGGATTAATAATCTCTTGGTGCTTCTTCTGGTTGTTTTTTTGTATAAAAAATCTCCACCAAGATCAAAGGCTCTTTTAATTAATGCCATTATAATTGCAGTGATAGGCGAATATGTGTTTTCGAAAGTCTTTGGAATGTATGCATATCGTTTGGGAAATATTCCACATTATATTCCCCTTGGACATGCTGTAGTGTTTTTGTTCGTTTATAATTTTTGTAAAAAACAACAGGTAAGGGCACACAAAAAAATATTGGAACAGGTTCTAACCGTAATCATAATATTACTTTCCTTAACTTTTTTATTTTTTAAAAATGATGTGTATGGTTTCATACTGACCATACTAATTTTTTATTTTTTGAGGAATTATCCAAAGGAGAAATTATTTTACCTTACCATGTATGTTTTTGTAGTGTATACAGAAAATCTTGGAACTGCATTAGAATGCTGGGAATATCCATTAATTGCTTTTGATAAATTTAACTTTTTGCCGAGTGCAAACCCGCCAATTGGAGTGAGTTTCTTTTACTTCGGTCTAGATAGAGGGACCATGTCTATTTATAAAAGAATGCACAAAGAGGCATGGGTAAGGTTAAAAAGAATGAGAGCATTGAATAGTTAAAAAATCTTTAATATACGAATCAGTCTTGAAGCTCAGGGATTCCATATTAATTTGTTATTTTTGATGAACAATTACAACACCAATCCAGCCTCATGAAAGCTGTAGAACTGATACAACTTCCTATAAAAAATGAAATGGAACTTTTCGAAGAAAAGTTCAAGGCTTCGATGCTTACTAAGGTGCCCTTGCTTAATAGAATTACCTATTATATCGTTAGGAGAAAAGGAAAGCAAATGCGTCCCATGTTCATTTTTTTAGTGGCTAAAATGGTTTCAGACGGAGGCTTTGATGAACGCACCTATCGAGGAGCATCTGTAGTGGAATTAATACATACAGCCACTTTGGTTCATGATGATGTGGTGGATGATAGCAACAGACGTAGAGGTTTCTTTTCTGTGAATGCCCTATGGAAGAATAAAATTGCAGTTTTAGTAGGTGACTTTTTACTCTCTAAAGGCCTTTTGCTGTCTATTGATAACGAAGATTTTGATCTGCTTAAATTGATCTCCATTGCCGTTCGTGAAATGAGTGAAGGGGAATTACTTCAAATAGAAAAAGCAAGGAATTTAGACATTACCGAGGAGGTGTATTTTGAGATTATTCGTCAAAAAACAGCCACCTTAATTGCGGCCTGTTGTGGTATTGGAGCAGCCTCTGTAGGCGCCAATCAAGATACGGTACAACAGATGCGAAAATTTGGAGAATATATTGGTCTTGCTTTTCAAATTAAAGATGATTTGTTTGATTATACCGAAGATAAAATAGGGAAACCTACAGGAATCGATATCAAAGAAAGGAAAATGACCTTGCCTTTAATTTACACCTTAAATACCTGTTCTGATAAGGACAAAAAATGGTTGATAAACTCCGTAAAAAAGCACAACAAAGACAAAAAGAGAGTGAAGGAAGTCATCTCTTTTGTTAAAAATCATGGAGGTATTGAATATACTATTCAAAAAATGACCAATTACAAGAACAAAGCTCTATCCATACTTGAAAATTATCCATCTTCTCCTTATAAAGACTCACTACTACATATGATTGACTACGTCGTAGAACGAAAAGTTTAATCATCTTTTAACTTCAGTAATTCCTCAATAAAATTGCGATTATTAGACAAACGAGGTACTTTGTGTTGTCCTCCTAATTTTCCTTTTTGTTTTAACCAAGAATAAAATAGACCGTTTTTCGCCATATGAATGATGGGCATTTCTAAGGTCATATTGTTGTAACGTTTAGCCTCGTAATCAGAATTGATAGATTTTAAAGCATTGTCTAACACCTCTTTGAAGTAATCGATATTGGTTGGTTTTTTCGCGAATTCAATAATCCATTCATGTCCACCGCTATTTTTACCTTTCATAAAAATTGGAGCTACCGTATAGTCTGTAATGGTAGCACCTGTTTTTTCACAGGCCAATCGCAAGGCTTCTTCTGTATTTTCTATAATAAGCTCTTCGCCAAAAACATTGATAAAATGTTTGGTCCGTCCTGTTATTTTGATGCGGTACGGGTGTAAAGAGGTGAACTTAACTGTATCCCCAATTAGATAGCGCCATAGACCTCCATTTGTTGTGATGACTACTGCATAATTTATCCCAGTTCTAACTTTGGATAGTGGAATAGCAGTAGAGTTTTCGCCATCGTATTTTGTCATTGGAATAAATTCATAGAAAATTCCATAGTCCAACATGAGTAATAATTCTTTGGAGCCGTTTCTGTCTTGGATGGCAAAAAATCCTTCCGAGGCATTGTAGGTTTCGTAATACTTAAAATCACGCCTAGGAATTAATTTTTTATATTGTTCCCTGTAGGGATTAAAGTTAACGCCACCGTGAAAGTAGACCTCTAAATTTGGCCAAACCTCTAGGATATTGCTTTTGCCTGTTTTTTCTAAGACTCGATTCAGTAAGACCAACATCCAGGATGGAACTCCTACCAAACTGGTAATATTTTCGTGAATGGTTTCATCAATAATAGCCTCCATTTTAGTTTCCCACTCGCTCATTAAAGCAGTTTCTTGCCGAGGAGCCGAACTAAAATCAGCCCAAAAAGGCATATTTTCTATGATGATTGCAGAAAGGTCACCGAAATAAGAATTATTGTCTTCGTATATTGCAGAGCTTCCTCCTAAACGAAGCCCTTTACCAGTGAACAACTGTGCGTTTTCGTTATTGTTTATATAGAGGCAAAGCATGTCTTTCCCCGCCTTAAGATGGCAGTATTCTAGAGCCTCATCACTTACAGGGATAAATTTACTCTTTGCATTCGTGGTTCCACTTGATTTTGCAAACCATCGAATAGTGCTAGGCCAAAACAAATTTTGTTCGCCTTTTCTACAACGTTCAATAAGTGGTTCAAAGGTTTCGTATTTTTGAATGGGTACTTTTTTAGCAAACTCCTCATAGGTTTTCAGAGTTCCAAATTCGTATTCTTTTCCAAATTCAGTATTTTTTGCGGTACTCAGAAGATGAAACAATAATTCTTGTTGTACATCTTCAGGATACTTTAAGAAAAGCTCAATTTGATGCTTTCGCTTCTTTAAAAACCAAGAAATAATAGAGTTGACTATGGTAATCGGCATTCTTGTTTTTTGAGGTTTAAAGTTATCAGGGCAAAGTTTTTTAAACTTAGATATTTAAAGTAAGTTTGTTTCAATACGCTGCGTAAATGTTAAAAATACTAAAATCTTTTTTATGATTTATCAAGGAGTTTTAAAAAAAATGCCAACTGAAAATTTGGAAACGGTTCAATACTATTTAGAATTGAACTCTGACTTCCTAAATATGAATCAGTTATTGCAAAAGAAACTTGAATTAACTTTTTTAAACTACGAGTGTTTGTCTTGTGGATTGAACAAAGAAATCTTTAGACAAGGCTACTGTAAGTCTTGTTTCTTTGATATTCCAAGTGCGGGCGATTGGATTATGAGACCCGAATTAAGCAAGGCACATTTGAATATAGAAGATCGTGACTTGGACTATGAAAAAACAGTTCAATTACAGCCTCATATCGTTTATTTAGCCAATTCCAGCAATGTTAAAGTAGGAGTTACTAGAAAAAGTCAAATACCTACTCGATGGATAGATCAAGGAGCGCATGAAGCCCTAGAAATTGTAGAAGTTCCCAATCGTTATTTGGCAGGAATTTGCGAAGTGGCATTAAAAGAATTTGTCGCTGATAAAACCAATTGGAGAACGATGCTAAAGAATGAGATTGAGGATGCAAACTTACTGGAATGGAGGGATAAACTAAAGAAGCATATTCCTACCGAGGTGCTTCCTTATTATCTAGAAAATCAAGGGGAAACAGCCTTGCATTTTCCTGTGGATCAATACCCTAAAAAACCAAAAAGCTTGAATTTAGTTAAGGAACAATATTTTCAAGGGAAGTTGGTCGGAATTAAGGGCCAGTATTTAATTTTTGAAGACGAAACGGTCTTTAATATAAGAGCTAATGAGGGTTTGGTTGTTCAGCTGCGTCTGTTCGAAACTTTTTAAAAGAATTGTTTTAAATTTTAGTTGAATTTCTAAAAACCAAATCAGTTTTAATAATCTTGGTTTCAATTGCTTCAGAACCGTGTTTCTTTTCAATTTTATCAATTAACATTTTAGCTGCGGTTTCACCCATAATTTCACCGTGCTGACTCACCGTAGTTAATTTAGGGCTAGAGTGTCTTGCAATAATGCCATTAGAAAATGAAATGACTGAAAAATCTTTGGGCACATGATGTCCTTTACTTTGCGCTATTTTCATAGCGGCAATGGCAGAAGATTCATCTGTTGTGATCACACTATCAATCTTATTTTCTTCAAAATAAGGTAATAAAATACGTTCGTATTGCTTATAGTCTTCCTCATGTATATGGATAACCAAATTGGGGTTAACTTGCATTTTCTCTTTTCTCAATCCTTCAATATATCCCAGTTCACGTTCTTGGCCACTTTTTAAATGACTTTGAGTCGATATAAACGCAATATGTTTGCAGCCGGTTTTTGCAAGATGCGCAACAGCATTGACGGCTCCTTCAGAATCATTCGTAATCACTTTGTCGCAGTCTACTCCTTGAGCTACGCGGTCAAACATGACGATGGGTAACGTATGCTCTAGAGTTTTTGTAAGATGGGTAAAATTGTTTTTTAATTCAGTTTCTTCAGCAATGGACAATAAAAACCCATCAATACTTCCGTTTGAGAGCATTTCAATGGTCTCTACTTCTTTGTCAAAAGATTCATTAGAGATGCAAGTAATTACCTTATAACCATTTTTATTGGCTTCTTTTTCGACACCTTTAAAGACTTGTGCAAAAAAATAATTGAGCATGTTTGGGATAATTACGCCAATAGTTTTTGTCTTTCTTTTTTTTAAACTTAAGGCATTAAAGTTCGGTTTGTAATTATGCGCTTTTGCATATGCTTGTATTTTTTGTTTTGTATTTTTACTTATTTCGTAGCTGTCATTTAAGGCCTTAGAAACAGTAGAAATCGAAACACTAAAATGGTTTGCAATGTCTTTAATAGTTAGTCTTTTCATGAAAAAGAATTAAGTCTCTAAAGTACAAAAAATATACATGGTATTGAGACATCTAAAAAGAATTCTAGGTGGTTAGTTGATCGCTTTTACTCTTTTTTATAAAGATTTCATAGCATAGCGTCCCATAGACCAGCACATATTCTAAAAGCAGCCACCAAGGGTTTTCATGGAAGGTGTTTGCACCATAGCTAGCATAACTAAACACTAAAACAAAACTCCATACAAACGGAAAGCGATACTTGGTAAAAATAGCCAATAGAACCAAAGTGCCGATATACCAAGGATGCACTGTGGTACTCATAAAATAGTAAAAGGATATGGCAAATAAGAAGGCAGTAAGCAATCGCTTTGGACTGTCGTTTTTTCGAAAAAAACTAATCATAAGAATAAAAACGAAACTAAGTGTCGAAATTATCTTACTAATTATTGCAATTTCATTATAGCCTCGAAACCAATAGCCAATTTCTCTAAATAGATAATAAAAACTTGCATTAAATTCAAAAACACCCAACCATAGACCTATTGATTCGCTGTAATTTTGAAGCATGGTAAATGAATAAAAAGGAGCAAAAAGTACTGCGTTTACCATAAGTACAAGAATGGAATACGCCAACAACTTGCTAAGACCCAAAAGACCTTTTTTTCTGTGAAGAGGCTCTTTTACGAACCATGTAAAAAGCAATGGGATGAATAACAAAGGGATTAGTTTTACAGAAATTGCGCAAGCCATAACAAGTGATGACCAAATCCATTTATTTAAAAACAGCAAATAGATGCTCGTTAATAAAAAGAACAACATTAAAGATTCAAAATGTAGATTCCCGGTATATTCTAAAATGATGAATGGATTTAAAAGATACCAAAAAATCAAATCTTTCGGTAGCTTTACAAGAGCTAAAAGCTTCCTTCCAATAAATAAAATTCCAATATCTGCAAGTACAATCAGTATCCGCATAACTATAACAGAATCAAGAATGCTGTCTTGCCCAAAAACGGCAGCTAACCAGAAGGCTGCTTGATGCAATGGTGGATAGTTGGTGTAATTTCCTGCACTCAAAGACCCCATCCCTTCAATAAGTTCTTTAGATTGCGCAATTACAATTACAGAATTAGTTATAAAATCTTTTGGGTTTGTCAGATACGGATTCAACCCCTCAAAAAGCAAACGTCCATCCCAAATAAATCGATAAAAATCTTGTGATAGGTTGGGAGTTGCCATCAGCAAGACCATTCGAAAAAGGATAAAAATACCCACCCATTTGCTAAAGGAGTAGGGCTTATCTCTAAGCAGAAACACATAACAGGTAAAAAGAGAAACCCATAATATTAGAAGGGTGTAAAAGTCTGTTCTCTCTAAGAAGTATCCAAAATAAACATAGAGCAAGCTGCTTATAATGATTAGTGACCAGCTTCTATATTTTTCAATTAAGAAGATCATGATTTTGAGAAAATTGAACTAAAAAAAACATATCCAAACCCAAAAACAAGCATCAAATGAAATGGAAACAAACCAAAATCGCCACCATTATCACCAACGACAAAAGCTGCATATAAGCCAAAAAGAAAGTACAACATTAAAAGCCCTTCTAAAACAGTAGATCTACTTAGGTTTTTAGTTAGGTACTTGTTTTTTTTCCACGAGTCTTTCTGCTCAGTTACGTTAAATTTAGGGGTTCGAATAAAATCACTTTTAATTCTAAAATGACCTTCAAGTACAGCCAATGAATTGTGTAATGAAAACCCCATGGCAATCGAAAAGAATAAAAAGAATGAAGCAATATATTTTAAAAAACTTTTAAAACCACCACCATAGGTGCTTTTATACATGTACCAATAACAAATAAAAAAAATGACCGAGCTTATCACAAAAAAGCTCATCATATAAAAATAGTTTTTTAAATGTGCATATTCATTTTTAATGTAAAGCATGGGAATGCTTAGTATGGCAACGATCAAAACATTTAAGAACATCGTACTGTTAAGTAGGTGCAACAATCCATGTGCTTTTGTTTTTAAAGAAAACTTAGAATCCTTCACTAAGCGTAAAGCCAATTTTTGAAAATTTTCTGCGCCTCCTTTGTTCCATCGAAATTGTTGTGACCGTGCTGCACTAATAACGATAGGCAATTCTGCTGGAGCAACTACCTCCTCTAAATATTTAAATTTCCAACCTTTCAGTTGTGCTCTATAACTTAAATCAAGGTCTTCTGTTAGGGTATCCCCTTCCCAATTTCCTGCATCATAAATACAGGTTTTTCTCCAAATCCCAGCAGTCCCATTAAAGTTGATAAAATGTCCCTTACTATTTCTACCCACTTGTTCTAAGGTGAAATGCGCATCCAAGGCAAAGGCTTGGATACGAGTAAGCAGAGAATATTCTCTGTTTAAATGTCCCCAACGAGTTTGAACCACTCCAATAGCAGGGTCATCAAAATAAGGGATGCTTTGAAGTAACCAATTTTCTTCTGGTAAAAAATCAGCATCGAAAACAGCGATAAAATCACCAGAGGCCTTCTCCAAACCCGCTTTCAATGCACCCGCTTTAAAGCCTGATCGATTTGTTCTTTGCAGGTGTTTTATATCAAATCCCTGTTTTTGTAACGCAGTAATTTGTTGGGCAGTGCTCATTATAGACTCATCAGTAGAGTCATCCAAAACCTGTATTTCTAATAGTTCCTTGGGATAATTTAATTGCACAATATTGTTGAGCAAGCGCTCCATTACATAGAGTTCATTATAAACTGGTAATTGGATGGTAACTTTTGGTAAATTAGAAGGAGTTTGGATATTGACGCGTTTAGAAACCGCTTCTTTTTCCGAAACAGCCATATAATTAAACAACAAGTTTAATTGCGCCAAAGCAAAAATAAAAATGAGCAAAAGAGCGATCGAATAAATGACGATAATGATGCTAGAAATAACCATTATTTAAAACTGTATTTAAAGATCCAACCTAATATTTTAACTCCGGCCATTATACTTCCTCTCACAGTTCCTGATACTTTTGAAACCCCAATTCTATTTCGATATTTTACAGGGATTTCCATATAACGAACCTTTTGTTTAAGTATTTTCAATTGCATTTCTACAGTCCATCCATAGGTTTTATCCTCCATTTGAAGACCTAACAAGGTCTCATAGGTAATTGCTCGAAAAGGTCCTAAATCGGTAAATTTTGCTCCAAATAGGATGTTCATTAAAAAGGTAGCCAACCAATTACCAAAAATTTGTTGAGGTGTCATAGAGCCTGTTTCTCTTAATGATTTTACTCGAGCACCAATAACAAAATCTACCTCATTATTGACAATGGGAGTAACGAGTTCTTCAAGTTGT